>PVBE012252107.1_pt1 | contig 10301 bp, 7 predicted proteins | sample 1631181 | NCBI WGS metagenome assembly PVBE01 (sample SAMN08397723, study PRJNA350692) | Marine metagenome, whole genome shotgun sequencing project. | isolation source: water | place: Pacific Ocean | collected 2012-04 | reverse complement strand
GTTACGGGTAGCGTTGGAGACACCACCGTATATTTTTGATGCGCCTGTTACTTGATACCTTCCCTTTCGTTTGGCTGACCTCTGAACCTATTCGATTTACCCGTGCAACCACGGAATTATTGTCCGACGAGGCCACCGAACTCTTTCTCAGTGACGCATCCGTTATTGAGTTATGCCTCAAGTACGGCGACGGCTCCCTTAAGATGCCGCAATCACCGCGGCGCTGGGTGGAGAAGCAGCGCAAACAATGGCAGATCCACATGATTACTTTACGTCGTGAAGCGGCTTATCGCCTTTCTGAACTACCCTACCACCACGACGACGCCATTGATCGTCTCCTTGTTGCCACGGCTTTGGAAAATGACCTGAGTATCCTTACTTCCGATGAAAACATAAGGAAATATCCGGTCACTACGGTATGGTGAGGATATCGTTGCCTATTGTTTTTCAGTCGCCAATCGACGTGCAATGAACTGCCTCAGCTTTGGAATCTTGCAATTTGTCATCAATTCGATCGATCGTTTTGGGTTTTTGCTTACCGAGGGTTCCACGCCGTACCAGAGTAAAAGCGGAAAGGTTTTATCTTCCGCCAGATCATCGCTTTGAGCCAGTGCCTCTGCCAGTGGCCATCTTTTTTCCGGAGGTAGTTTTCTCAGAGCCGATGCCAAGTAAATCCTGACCAAGCCAGAATTCTCGGTCTTGGCCAATTTTGTGAATGATTCGATCGCTTCTGCTTTCGGGGCACCGTGGTCCACTAGCAGTTGAATGGCCCATACCCGGATGTGCTCCTCCTTGTGGCTCAACAGACTGACCAGCCTGTCCGAATCGATCAAACCTATGCCGTGCAAACACCACAAGGCCCGTAGTTTGACCTGAAGATCCTGACTGTTGGTCAAGAGGTCCTCTAGTTTCGTTTTGGTCGGAGAGAGGCTTTGTCCCTTTACGGTTCTTTCCTGAAGTATGCGGCGTGCATGGCGTGCAAATCGTTCGTTGGGATGCTCTTGGAGGTTGGCCAACTCGAATGACTGCAGTTCGGATAAATCGAAGGTCTTGGCTTTGGTCTCACCATGGGCAATGCGATAAATTCTTCCTGAGGAGCGATGCAAGCCATCGTTTTCATGACATTCCCCGACGTCCGACCAGTCGAGCATGTAGACGGAACCATCGAATCCATAATCAAGTTCCACCCCGCGAAACCAAAGATCCCTTACCTTCAGAAAGTCTGGTTCGTGTTTGCCGACGTATCCGGCTCCTTGTCGCTCGAGACGCTCGCTGTTTAGTCGCCGCCCATGGAAATTCGCAGTGAATAATTTGCCTCTATATTTTTTCGGCCAGTTGTCGCCTTGGTAGATCATCATGCCAGAGTGCGCGTGTCCTCCACCCGCCTCGTCTGTGGATGGGCTCAAACCTTTCTTCTTCAAGTCGCCCCATTTTTCTTTCCCTACGTCCCAATGATGATGATCGGCGGTTTGGTCGATCAGTTCGTACAGGTGAGGTTTCGCATGTTGTCCATACATCCTCTTGTAGTAGGAACCTGGCACAGCATGCCAGAGATGACCGATCACTGTGTTTATGAAGAAGAGTTGGCCGTGTCTGTCCCAGTCATGGCCCCATGAGTTTGTGGTTCCTTCCGTGACCACCTCGAAGTCACGTCGGGTGGGATGGTAGCGCCACATGCAGCATTGTAACTTCACACGGTCTTCCTCCGGCGTTCCCGGTTTTCCCACTTTCGACGTTTGGAGTATGCCGTGGCGCCCGTAAAGCCAACCGTCGGGCCCCCATTTGAGGCCGTTCACTATGTTGTGCCTCACCTTGCCCGAATGCCACCCATCGAGCAAAATCTCTGGTTCGCCATCGGGTTTGTCATCTTTGTCTTTGTCGGGTATGAAAACGAAATGGGGTGCGCAAGTTGCCCATACTCCTCCAAATCCAAGGGCGATACTGGTGAGTCGTTGCAACCCGTCATGGAACACCTTGCGTTTGTCGAACTTGCCGTCGCCGTCGGTGTCCTCGAAAATGAGGATACGGTCGCGAAGCTTGGTGTCATAGATCAATTGGCGATTGGCGTAGGTGTAGCATTCGGCGACCCAGAGGCGACCTCGATCATCGAAGGTCATGGCAATGGGTTGGCGAACGTCTGGCTCGGCCGCGAAGACATTTACCTTGAATCCTTCGGGGAGGGTAAACCCAGCTGCGCTTTCCTCGGGTGAAGGCAACTTGAGATCAGTTTCTTGGGTGTCAGGCGGTTCGGGGAAACTTTGGGCGTGGACCAATGAAGCGATTACGAGAAAACTATGCCCTAGAATTTGCCTGATAGTCTTCATTCCCGAAGGGGTGTCTCAACTTACTGTCGTGTCCTCTTTTTCTTTTCCTGATCTTTCGAAGACTTTGGTAGTTCGTCCTGACTGATATCCACTTCCCGAATTTGTTTCTGTAGTTCCTTCTCGAGCATTTCGACGACGGATTTGTTTTCGGTGTTGTCCGCCACGTTATGGATTTCGTGTGGATCGGTTTGGCGGTCGAAAAGTTCTGGCGAATGGCCGGCGAGTTTCAGGTAGGTGTACCGCTGGGTGCGTATCCCGTAGTGATTGGGGGCTCCCCAGTAGGTGTAGAATTGAGAACTGCGCCAGTCGTCGGGAGTCTCCCCTTTGAGCAGGGGCACCATGCTGCGTCCTTGCATGGAAGCAGGTGCCTTGAGCCCTGCTAGTTCCAGTAGGGTGGGGGCAAGGTCGACGTTGATGCAAAGATCCTTGTTCACGGAACCTGGCTTGATCATTCGAGGATAGCGCATCAGGAAAGGCATTCTCATGGATGTCTCGAGGATGAGCCTCTTGTCGTAGAAGCCGTGCTGACCGAGCCAGTATCCTTGATCGGCGGTGTAGATCACGATGGTGTCCTCGGTGAGTTTTTCCTCGTCCAAGTAATCCAGGACTCGCTTGAGATTGTCGTCGTTGCCGGTGATGCAGCGGATATACTTGTGGATCATGTGTTGGTAGGCCACCCGTATCCTGTCCTTGTCGCTCTTCGGATCGTGTTTCCACATGGCATTGGGCTCCTGATCCTTCAAGTGACGGAAGAAATAAGCGTTGCCTTCCTTGGCCTGATTTGGATTGCCCCCTGAGTGTAGCATGTGGAACTTGGTTCTCTTGAGGAACTCCTTCTTTAGGTTTGAATCACTGTTGCGGACATCCTCGTAGAGAGTGGGCGGTTCGGCAATGGGAACATCGGCGAGCAGTTTGTCGTAACGGGCGGCATGACCGTATTCGTGGTGGGGGGCCTTGAACTGTAGGCTGAGAAGAAAAGGCGTTTTCTTGTCCCGTTTTTTCAGCCAGTCCATTGCAATGTCGGTGTAGACGTCAGTGGAGTAGCCTGTTCGTTTCCAGGTTCCTTCACTGCCGCTGAAGGTAGGGTCAAAGTATTTTCCCTGTCCTTTGACCACCATGTGCTTGTCATAGCCCTTGGGTTGACTCTTGAGGTGCCATTTGCCGACCAACCAGGTTTGGTATCCGGCTTTTTGCAGTTCGACCGGATATTGCGGGGAATCCTCGTTTATGCTGCCGTTGAGCCCGCGTACTCCGTTCTTGTGGCTGAATTGGCCGGTCAGGATGGAGGCTCTGCTGGGTGAGCAAATGGAGTTGGCGCAGGTGAAGTGATCGAAGCGCATGCCTTCAATGCCCAAGCGGTCGATGGTGGGTGTCTTGGCGAAGTCCTTGAGGTAGGTGCCGTAGGCGGAAATGGCCTCGAATGCATGATCGTCCACCAGGACCACCACCATGTTGGGCGCCTTCTCCTTGGCGGCCCAGCTTGGAGCGAGAAGCAGGAGGGCCGAGAACAGAAACACTGCCTTGGTCATTTCTTCTTTTTCTTTTTGTCGGCCCGTTCGATTTTCCAAGTGGAGATCTTTTCCTCGGCCTTGGGCAAGGGTTTGTCGAGGGCCCAGAACACGCTATTGACCAACATGCGATTGAAGGATTCCTCGGCGAAGTCGCCGGGATGTCCGAACGAAGTCCCGAAGACTTTGCCGCCCCACTCGTTTTCCCAAGCCCAAGCCACCACTGCGGTCTCGAATTCTTTCACCTGTATTTCACCAAAGCTCTTTTTGATTAACCGAGCCCGCCCTTTGCCGCTTCCGGAAATCAGCGGCAGGCAACCTTTTTCCAAGCGCGCCAAATACAAGGTGCCCGGTGAGACCCATTCTGTCTTGGGTACGTTGGTCATGATCGGATGATTTGCATTCTTGGGATCTACCTTTACATCCGTTGTTCCTGCTTGGTGCACGATGTAAGGAGTGCCGAGGGCGCGGCGTCCGAAGTCGTCGTTCCATGCAAACCGTGGATGGTCCTTGGGGTACTTGAAGGAATGATTGGCGGTGCGTAGTCCGATGACTGGTTTACCCGACTTGAGGTAGGCCTCGATGGGAGCCCATTCCTTGTCCGACAACTTGAGGAAGCGCATGAAGAAGATGGCGAGATCGGCTTCCTCGAGGACCTCGATGCCGGGCAACACGTTTTGCGTCTTTTGTTCCGGGTTTCCCTTTCCCATGACCACGGTGGTTTTGAAACCGAGCCTTTCCAGTTCCTTTGCAAAAAGAGGCATGCTGAGCTCTGGTGAGTAATGCAGGGTGCCAACGACAAGCGCGACGTGCGGTTTCTTTTCCTCGGCGTGGACGGGGAACGTGAAAAAGAAAAGGGAAGTGAGCCCGATGAGGGCCAAGACTTTTTTCATGAGGACGGGGAGAGGGGTTTTAGGCAATGAGTTCCTTGATGACTTGGCCGCCGGTTTGAGAGAGTTGCTTGAAACGTCCGCCGTGGAAGTAGGTCAGCTTGTTGTCGTCCAGGCCGAATAACCGCAACAGGGTGACGTGCATGTCCTTGATCGGGTGAACGACCTCAACCGCTCGTTCGCCGATTTCGTCGGTGGAGCCGACCACGGCTCCTTGCTTCACGCCCCCGCCGGCAAACCACATGGCCATTGCATTGGCGTTGTGGTCGCGGCCCAGGGCGGTCACACCGCCACGCTTGGTGTTGTCCGGGGTACGGCCGAATTCGCCGCACCAGACGATCAAGGTATCCTTGAGCATGTCGCGGGCCTTGAGATCGCGGATCAGGCCGGCGATGGGGCGGTCGATGCTGTAGATGCGCTTTTTATGGGCTCGCTCGATGTAGTCGTGGCTATCCCAGCCACCTGAGAAAATCTGCACGAACCGCACGCCTTTCTCGATCAGGCGGCGGGCCAGCAGGCACTTGCGACCGAAAGAGTCGGTTTCCTCGCTGTCCAGTCCGTACATGTCCTTTACGTGCTTGGGTTCGCGATCGACGTCTATGATGCCCGGCACCTTCATCTGCATGCGGTAGGCCAGTTCATAGTTTTCCATGCGGGCGGCAAGGTTCTCGTTATGGGGATGACCGGCGGCGTGTTTTTGGTTGAGGAAGCTCAACAGGTCCAAGTTCTTGCGCTGGTGTTCTCGCGACTTCCATGCAGGTGGCTTGAGGTCCAGGATGGGCGAGCCCTCGGCTCGCAGTGGGGTGCCTTGGTAAAAGCCGGGCAGGAAACCGTTTGACCAGTTGCCGGCGCCCCCTTGCGGATAAGCCAATTCGGTCAGTACGACGAAACCGGGCAGGTCTTGGTTTTCGCTGCCCAGGCCGTAGTTTGTCCAGGCCCCCACGGCGGGGTCGCCCCCAAAAGGATTACCGGTGTTCATGTGGTAGAGCGCGAAGGGATGGTTTACGGAAAGCGCTTGGCATCCCTTGTAGACACACAATTCGTCAGCCACCTCTGGTTTTGCCATGTGAACGAAGTGCTCGCACATCTCGATGCCGGATTGGCCGACCTTGCGGGACTTGAATGGGCTCCCGACGTAAAACCGCTTGCCTTTCGTCATGCCCGAAACCTCGCTGCCGGTGCGGGTAAACTCCTTCAAGTGAAGTTTGCTCAGCATGGGCTTCGGGTCGAAAGTATCGACGTGGCTGGGGCCGCCTTCCATGAACAGGAAAATGCAGTTCTTGGCTTTGGCGGGCAGCATGGGCGGCTTGACTGCGAGCGGTCCCGCGGATTTAGTCAAGGTGTCCTTGGCGAGCAAATCCGAGAAGGCCATGGAACCGAGCGAGGCTCCGAGGCCGTATAGAAATTCTCGCCGACGCAGGGAGGCGATGGATTGTCCGTATGGTGTTTTCATGTCAGTAGACGAAGGCGAATTCGTGGGCGTTGAAGAGCGTGAGACAGATGTCGGCGAGAGCGCGGGTTTCGGGTTTGACGTCCCAGGCCTTTGGGTCGGCTTGGTATTCCTTCTCGTAAACGTTGAGCCATTCCACGTACTCGAAGGCCTGGCCGGTGAATTCCTCCACCAAGGAACGATTCACTTTGGTCGGTAGTCTCTTCGGCTCCGGCTTCACCTTGCTGTGATAGGCAATCATTTCCTCGAGGTGAGCCTTTAACTTGAGGGACTCGTCGCCTTTGGGAGTGCGGCCAAAGGCCAACCGGAAGGCACGCAGCAGGCGACTGTCCAGCGTCGGGCGCTCTTTCTCCAGGCGGAGAGCAAAAGCGATGGATCGGTCGATCATGACGGCGCTGTTTTGGAGGGTGAATGCCTGTGGCGAAACCGAGGATGCGTCGCGCATCTCGCACGAATCGTTGGAGCTCGGGCGATTGAAAACCTCCATGAACGGGTCGGCTTGTCCGCGTACGCGATAGGCGTAGATGGAGCGTCGATTGCGTTCTTGGGGCGTGGGCGACGATTGGTACGCGGGGGCCAGCGAGGACTGGATCATGCGAGGCTGGAGGGCGACTTCCAAGTTGATGTCGGGTCGCGCGGGCAACCCGCCCATTTTCAGGTTCAGTTCGCCGGAAACGGCCAGCAGACTGTCGCGCAGTTCCTCTGCGGTGAGGCGTCGAGGGGTGAAATAGGCGATCCATTCATTGTTCGGGTCCTTTTCCTGCAGCGCGTCCATTTCGGGATGCTCACTGGCTTGGCGGTAGGCTTCAGAGGTTGTGATGAGCCGATGAAGCTTCTTCATCGACCAACCGTTGTCGACGAACCAACTGGCGAGCCAGTCCAGCAGCTCGGGATGGGTGGGTCTCCGCCCGGTGCCGCCGAAATTGTTCGGATTGCCTGCGATTCCCTTGCCGAAGTGATAGTGCCAAGCCCGGTTGACGATCGATCGCGCCGTGAGCGGGTTGTCGGCGTTGGCAATCCATTTGGCGAGGGCGAGCCGCCGGCCGGACATTCCGGAGGGCAGGCCATATGGATCGTCGTCACTGCCGGTCGCCGTCGGCAGGGCGAGGACACTGAGCACACCTGGCGTAACCTCTTCCGCCGGGGCGAAGACTGAACCTCCGGCGTAAAGGTGTGATTTTGGCATCACCTTGCCCTGGTCGATTTCTTGTTTCCACCTGGGTTGCCGAAGCTTTCTTGAGTGTTGGTGAAGGTCTCCTCCACTGTAGACGCTTTGGGCCATGGGGAGGAATCGTTCCAGGCGCCGCGTCCAGATTTTCTCGTCTTGCTCGCGCACCTTGAGGGTGCCTTCATCGGCATGATCGAGTCCGACGTGACGCGGTGGTTTCTTCTCATCCGGCAAGTTCCTACGGTCCTTCAGGGAGATATATTTCTTGCCGCGTTCCTCATACCACTTACGGGCCGCGTCTTCCTGCTTTTGCAGGATACGCTCCTTTTCCTTCACGGCGTAGTCCAGCAAGGCTTGGACTCGTTTTTTGTCATCCTTGAATCCCGAGAGATTCTCACGGTCGAGGTGGGGCACGTCGATCTCGGCGGGTTGGGTGGTGGCGAAAGCCGCGTACATTCTGTAGTAGTCGCGCGTCGGGATGGGATCGAACTTATGGTCGTGACACTTGCAGCAACGCAGGGCCGTGGAGAGAAAGGTTTGCCCCACGTTGTTCACCACGTCGTCGATATAGAGTTGGCGGGTAAACTTTTCCGGGCTCATGGCGGTATGCTCCCATGGCCCCATGCGAAGAAAGCCGACGGCGACTTGCATTTCCGGATCGTCGGGATCCAGCTCGTCTCCGGCGATTTGCTCGAGAATGAACCGGTCGTAGGGCTTGTCGTCGTTGATCGAACGGATCACGTAATCGCGAAATCGCCATGCGTTGGAGCGTTCGTAGTCATTGGAATATCCGCAGGTGTCAGCGTAGCGCGCCACGTCCAGCCAGTGCTGCCCCCAGCGTTCCCCGTAACGCGGACTATCGAGCAATCGGTCGACGAGATCGCTCCAGGCTTTTTTCGAATCTGCCTTCCAGGCCTTTAGAAACTGATCGATTTCATATGGTTTCGGAGGCAGGCCAGTGAGGTCGAAGTATATACGGCGCACGAGAACGAGCGGTTTGGCTTGGGGGGCGGATGAAAACCCCGTTTCCTTCAGCTTGGCTGCGAGGAAGGCATCGATGGGGTGAGAGGCATTGCCGGCGGGCGGTTCGTGTTTCACCACGGGGCGAAAGGCCCACACGTCCTCGTCCTTGTATCGCCGGTAGGTCCAGTCGTCGTCGAGGCCGCCGCTGGTCTTTACGATGGCGCCTTCCTCGGTACGCTCCTTGCTGCGCTCGGCGAGGACATGTTTTTGTTGCAATTTCTTGTCTGGCCATGGTGCTCCGAGGCTTATCCAGCGCTTCACTTGGGTAATCTGCTTCTCGCTTAGTCGGTCGTTTTCCTTGGGCGGCATCTCGTGGTCTTCGTCCTTCCAAATGATCCCGAAATAGAGTGGGCTTTCGTCGGGTTTGCCGGGAACGAGGGCGGGCAGTTCACTCTCCCCGCCTTTCAGCAACCCCTCGCGGGAGGTAAGGTTCAAATCGCCCTTTATTTTTTTCCCTTCCTCGCCGTGGCAACCGAAGCATTTGCTTTCGAGGATGCCCCGAATTTTCAAGGAGAAGAGGCGTTCGCCTTTTTCGCGGTCGGACGGTTCCCCTTTCGCAAAGGCAAGCGCGGGGAAGGTCAAGAGGATAGCAAGGAGAGGTTTCATCGGCGATTAATATTTAAGTGTACCTGCTAATAGATAATAGGGCGACATCTAACGATATGGACAAAAAAGGATTCATCTCATGCGATGTTCTTGAAGATGAAGAATTGGGCTGATTTCAAGTCCCGCTGACGAATCGCTTTCACGATCAGTTCATGCTCGCGGTATATTTCCATGAAGTTCTCCAACTGGGAGTAGCCCATTCGCATGCGCACCGTGATGCTGAGCCAAATCATTTCCAATTCCTTGGATGCAAGAGAAACCCAGTATCGGTGAAGGGCGAGGTCGCTTTCCGCCACTTTGGGCAGATCTGACTTTTCACAAGCAAGTTTCAGGTTGTCCAGCAACTCGATCAGTTTCAGGTCATCTTCCGGGGTCCAGTTCGGGAGGCAATTCTTGAGGCAATGAACCTCCAGTTCACGACGCAATCGATAGAGAAGGGCATTGTCCTCCTTGCTTAGGGGCGCACTTACCCGGACTCCTTTGTTTTGCCTGTAGACCAAGGCGCCTTCTTGAGTCAACTGGAGCAGGGCGTCCCTGACAGGCCCACGACTCACACCGAAACGTTCGGCCAATGAGTGTTCCCGCACGGGCTGGTCGTCCTCCCACTCGCCCGCAAGCACTTCAGCTCGCAGCGTGTCGCAAATCAGTTCACGCGGGGAGATCTTTGACTTTTCGGTCATAGGCATGGCCGCATTCTTGGCAGACGAAAATCTGAGTCAACTCGGATTGTTAACAATCTTGGATTTTTTCGTGGAGGCTTCCCGCTCTCGGGCCATCATGTCATGGATCGTTTCACCGGCGATTTGAAAGAAGTGCCAGGGATGGTTTCACTCATTTTTTAAGAGGCGGATCAAACTTGGCCCGGTAAGCTTTGTATTCGGGCCAGGACAATTTGCCGTCCTTGTTCGCGTCGGCGGCAGGATGCTTCGCGAAGTATTTGTTTTTCCAGGCCTCGGCAGCCTGTTTCGGACCGGTCTTGTTCGACGCCGAGCTTTTTGGTTTGAACAGCGGTTGTGGCGGCAAACCGGAACCAGCCGCTGGAATACGCGACTTCAGTTCTTGGCGAAATGCATCGAGTGTTTCGGTGTGGGCGGAATCACCCGCAAGATTCGTCCATTCATGCGGGTCCTCCTTGGTGAAAAAAAGCTCTTCTTTGCCATTCTCGTACCGGATATACCGCCAGTTTTTCGCGCGAAGCGTATAATTCTCCTTGGAGGGATCGTACTTTGTTCGCCAGACGTAGAGCGCTGTTAACGCTGAGTCAGGACCGGACCATTCACCTCTCCCGGGATTCTCAAGCAGTGGCTTCAAACTATGGCCGTCGAGTGGATG
>PVBE010723708.1_pt1 | contig 10301 bp, 6 predicted proteins | sample 1631181 | NCBI WGS metagenome assembly PVBE01 (sample SAMN08397723, study PRJNA350692) | Marine metagenome, whole genome shotgun sequencing project. | isolation source: water | place: Pacific Ocean | collected 2012-04 | reverse complement strand
TCGCCGTCGAGGTCGGGGTCGCACGCGTTCCCGAGTCCGTCTCCGTCCTTGTCACTCTGGCCGCGGTTCGCCTTCCGCTCGCAGTTGTCGCGACCGTTCCGGATCCCGTCGCCGTCCATGTCCCTGTCGCAGGCGTTGCCTCGCCCGTCACGGTCGATGTCGCGCTGCCCCGCGTTCTTCTTCCGCGGGCAATTGTCTCGGTCGTCGGCGACCCCGTCGCGATCCCGGTCACCGCACGCCCCGCCCCCCGGGCCGCCGCCCCACCACTCCCAATGCCAGATCTCGCTCGGCACCGTGCGCCGGAAGCCGAAGCGTCCCGCGTTCCGGTTCAGCCACCCGAAGACCCCTCCCGAGCTCGTGTTCAGGTCCAACGCGTGCCCGCTCTGGTGATTGCTGTAGCCGGGCCGCGCGGCGAGGTTGCAGCCGTTGCAGCTGCAGTTGACGTAGCAGCTGTAGAGGTAGCGCTGCTCGGCCATCGTTCGGAACCCGCTCACGATGCGCAGCGTCACGCCGTCGCGGGCCGCGGCCCGCTGCATCACCGAGTAGGCGTTTGCGGTGCGCCGCTCGCACGGCTTTCCGTCCGCGGTCACGACGCGAATCGCGAAGGAGCGCCCGCTCTGGTAGCCGGTGTCTCCCCGCGAGCGGCAGTTCACCGACTTCTGCTCCAAGGTCGCGACCTCAGGGCCCGGGTCTTCCGGAGGCTCGGACTCGGGCTCGCCGCAGGCGCAGAGGAGCGCGATACAGACGAGCGGGGTGAGCCGTCCTATGACCACGCGGTCCCAGCTGGTGGTGACAGACCCCAGCGAACTTCCCGTGACTTCTACGGACATGAGCGTGCGTATCCCCGGCGTGTGCTTCCCCCCGGGGCTGTCCGCAATTGCCGTGCCGACTGCTCGAAGGTCAGGCCGCTGCCGGCACCCCGTCCTTGCCGACGTGCTCGCCGGTGGCGAGGTGGTGGTCGAGGCCTTGGAGCACGGATGGGAGGAGCTTGCCCAGGATCCGGCGGAGCATCACCGCGTTCATCAGCCGGCGATGGGGGCGCGGACAATGACTGTGGTGCTGACCTGGTTCATCGGGTTCCGTCCTTCATGCGGGGGATTGGTGCCCGCTCACCCTGGAGACACATCTCGGACCCCGACTGTGACCGTAGCGCGGTCTTTTTCTTGAGTGGGGCGCAGATTTGCGTGTGACGCGGGCGCTCTACGAGGGCAGCAGGGTGTCGAGCGCGGTGTCCTCGAGGAGCCCGGACAGCCGCGTCTTCAGCTGCTGCGGATCCGAGAAGGGGTGGTGGCTGGATCTCGAGGATGTCGGCCGCCACCCTGTCCGGCAGCGGTCATGCAAGCGACCTTTGCCTCGCTGACCAGGAGCTCGCGCTCGGGGGGCGGGATGTCGTCGCCCAGCTCGATGTTGGGCGTCACGCGGAGCCCTTCTGCGAAGCTCTCGAATCCGCCGACGGCCATCTCGAAACGGCCGCGCTTCACGTTGAGCAGGTGGTGGAAGGCGACGCGGTAGAGCCACGTCCGGAACGCGCTGCGTCCTTCGAAGCTACCGAGCCGATCCATGACCTTGATGAAGATGTCCTGGGCCGCGTCCTCGGCGCTCCCTGGATCCCCCATCATGCGAAGCGCGATGTTGTAGATCCACGGCCGGTGTCGCTCGATGAGCGCCGTGAGGGCAGCCCGGTCGCCCTGCTGGGCGGCCGCGACAATCGTGGAATCATCATGGTCGACGAGGGGGATCACGGCGCTCCTTCTTCATCACATGCCACCTCGGCAAAGAACTAGCCGCCCACCCCGTACTTCTCCAGCTTGTAGTACAGCGCGCTCGTCTTGATGCCGAGCAGGCGCGCGCACTCCGTCTTCACGCCCTTCGCCTTCTCGTAGGCGCGCACGATGAGCTGCCTCTCCAGCTCCTCGAGGATCTCCGGGAGGGGGCGGTCTCCGCTCGGGAGGGCGAGGTGGTCGGATGGGGGGGCGCCGGAGATGTGGGCGGGCAGGTCGGAGAGCTGGACCTCGTCGGTGTCGCAGAAGACGAGGGTGTGCTCGATGGCGTTCTCGAGCTCGCGCACGTTGCCGGGCCAGCGGTAGCGGGCGAGGGCGCTGAGGGCGTCGTCGGAGAGGTCGGTGGCGGGGCTGCCGGTGCGCTGGCGCAGCTTGGCGATGAAGTGGCGGGCCAGCGGGGCCACGTCTTCGGGGCGGTCGCGCAGCGGGGGCAGGACCAGCGGGACGATGTGCAGCCGGTAGTAGAGGTCCTCGCGGAAGGCGCCGGCAGCGACGAGGTCCTCGAGCTTGCGGTTGGTGGCGGAGACGACCCGGGTGTCGACGCGGATGGTCTCTTCGCCGCCGACGCGCTCGAATTCGCGCTCCTGGAGGACGCGCAGGAGCTTGAGCTGGATGCCGGGCGTGATGTCGCCGACCTCGTCGAGGAAGAGGGTGCCGCCTTCGGCCAGCTCGAACCGGCCGAGCTTGCGCTTGTGGGCGCTGGTGAAGCTGCCCTTCTCGTGGCCGAAGAGCTCGGACTCGAGCAGGTTCTCCGCGAGCGCTCCACAATTGATCTTGATGAAGGGCCCGCTTTTTCGGCGGCTCGTTCGGTGGATGGCGCGGGCGACCAGCTCCTTGCCGGTGCCGCTCTCGCCGAAGATGTGCACGGTCGAGTCCGCCGCCGCCACGCGCGACACGGTCTCGAGGACCTGGCGGATGCCCGCGCTGTCGCCGACCATGTCGTGGTCGGCCACCGGCCGGTAGCGCTCCTCGACCTCCTCGAGCAGGATCTCGTTGTGCCGCTGGAGCTTCTCGTGCCGGCGCCGCTGCTCGACGATCTCCAGCGCGCTCTTCACCTTCAGCCGCAGCACCTCCGGCGGGAACGGCTTGGTGATGAAGTCGAACGCGCCGAGCTTCATCGCGCGCACCGCCGTCTCGATGGTCCCGAACCCGGTGACGATCATCATGAGCGCGTCGGGGTCGACGTTGCGGATGCCCTCGAGCACACCGATGCCGTCGAGCCCCTCCATCTTCAGATCGCAGACCACGAAGTCGGCCGGCTTGCGGGTGAACGCGTCGAGCCCGGCCTGCCCGTTCGCCGCCGCCTCGACCTCGTGCCCGAGCCGCTTCACGGTGTGGGAGATGCCCTCCCGCATCGTCTCGTTGTCGTCGATGACCAGGATCCGCGCCATGCGCCGGAGCATGCCATAATCGCGGCCCGACGCGGGAGAAGCCCTCGCGGCGATTGAGCGGAGAAGCGAGGAGCGATGGCGGACCGTTGCGGACTGGTGCTGGCTGGCGGAGGCGCCCGCGGAGCGTACGAGGTGGGCGTCCTGTACTACCTCTTCGTCGACGGCCCGGCCGAATTGCGCGAGGTGGCGGACTTCCGCGTCCTCTGCGGCACGTCCATCGGCGCCCTCAACGTGTCGGCCCTGGCCGCGAGCATCGACCAGCCCTCGGTCGGTATGCGCAACCTCGCCGAGCTCTGGCGCGACCTCAAGCTCGACCAGATCCTCGACGTCGGCGTCAGCGGCATCGTTGGCCTGCCCGGCTGGCTCCTGGGCAGAAACAAAGGGCGCGAGTCGATCTTCCCCGGTGAGCCCGTCGAGAAGATCATCGACAACGCCATCGACTGGAACCGCATCCACATCAACCTCGGCGAAGGTCTGCTCGACGCGGTCGCCATCTCATGCACCCAGGTCCCCACCGGGAAGACCGTCGTCTTCTACGAGACCCGCGATGGTCGTCCGCGCCAGTTCTCGCGCGACCCACACGTCCGCCCCGTCTACGCGCGCCTTGGCCCGGCACACGCTCGCGCCTCGGCCGCCATCCCTTTCGTCTTCCCGGCGGTCCCCATCGATGGCATCCCCTACGCCGACGGTGGCCTGCGCCAGAACACGCCGCTCTCGCCCGCCCTGCGCCTCGGCTCGCAACGCCTGCTCGTCGTCGGCCTCGGCCACGACAAGAAGCTGGACGAGGCCGAGGACATGCCCGAGTGGCGCGGCCGCCTGCGCTCGCCCATCTTCCTGCTGGCGAAGGTCCTCAACGCGCTGATGCTCGACCACGTCGACTACGACCTGGTCCGCCTCCAGCACATGAACCGCATCCTCGAAGAGGGCGAGGCGGTCTTCGGCAACTCCTTCGTCGACCGCCTGAACACCCTCGCCGCGCCCCACCGCGGCGCTCGCTATCGCATCATCCCCAACGTCACCGTGCGCCCGAGCTACGACCTCGGCCGCCTCGCCGCCGACCACGTGCGCGAGGGCCGGCTTCGCTCGGATCGTGGCGTCGTCTCACGCGTCATCCGCACGGTCGCGCGCATGGAGAGCCGCGACGAGGCGGACCTCACCTCGTATCTGCTCTTCGACGGGGGCTATTGCGAGAAGCTCATCGACCTGGGCATCCAAGACGCCAAGCGTCAGAAGGATGCGCTGCTGCGGCTGTTCACCGGCAGCTGATCTCGAATCGGCGCACCTCGGTGAGCACGCTGCCGAGACCCCAATAGACCACGTCCTGCCCAGGTAGCGCGTCGTAGCCGGCCACGCCCAGGCCGCGCACATTATCCGAAGAGCCCGCCTCGTCGACCTTCCGGCCGAGCGGTGACGAGCCCGCGCGCAGGTCGTGCAGATACAGGCCCACCGGCGCCTCGCCGCCCGCGTTCGGCGCCGAGCGCATCGCCACCGACGCCGCCAGCGGCAGGCGGTTCGATATCACGCTGACGATCGGCCACGCGGAGCCGGGCACCGGGACCCAACCGACGCCCGAGACCAGCACCTCGAGCTCGCCGCTGCGGACCCGGGAGATCCACCCGCCGCGGTCGACCGGTAGCTGGATCGGCAACGCGCGCTCCTCCGGTGTGAGCGCGAGCAGCGCCACCGGCGGATCGCGGCCTGCGTCGACGATGGCGTCGGACTGGTCGCGCCACAGCCGCAGCGTGTGGTTGTCACCGATTGCCACCAGCAACAGGTCGTCGGCCCCTTCGGCGCGGCGCGCGATCCAGCGCACGTCTTCGTCCGGGTACGCGATGGCGAGCGCCCCGTGCTGCGCGACCCCGTCGCAATACGTGCGCAGAACGCCGTCGCGGTAGGCCGCTGCGAGCGCCGGTCGGCACGCGGTGTCGTCTACGAGCGGCTCGCCGTCCAGCACGAGCGCCGGGCGCAGCAGCTTCTGGTCGGTGACGTCGTCGACGGTCACGTCGGCCAGCACAACCGCCTCTTCGGCATCGGCGTCGAAGTCGATCACGCGTTGCACGCCCGTCCAGCGGGCACGCTCGATGGGTGATGAGCCCGGCGGGAGCGCGTAGAGCGCCACCTCGTCGTCTTGCTGCGCGAGCACCTGTTCGCCGAGGGTGCTCCGGCTGATGTGCCAGACGCCCCGGGGCACGAAGGACGGGATGTCTGTCTCCGCGCCATCGCCTTCTACGCAACACAGCGCCTGGCCGCCGCACACGTCCGCGGCGACCTCGCATGAAGGCAGGGTCGGGGATGCGCAGAGCTCGCTCTCGAAGGTGGGCGGGGATTGGCGCGTGGGCGTCTCCAACGGCAGGCGCTCCGGCTGCATCAACTCGGGATTCCAGCGCACGATCGCCAGCCCGCTCGCGTTCTCGGCGATGCCCATGAGCAGGTCGGCCTCGCCCTCCGCCAGCGGGATGCGCTGGATCGCGTTCGCGTTCGGACCGACGAGCCACACCACCTCGCCGTCGTTCTCCTCGACGACCAGCACCACACGCTCACCCGGCATCGCGTGGACCTGGCGGATGATGCGCGCGTTACGCACCAGCGGCGTCTGACCCGGCAGGGGGCCCTGGTCGGCCGTCGCCTCGCCCGCATCGTAGGCGGGGAGGTCCGCGAACTCCTCGTCGTAGGGCTCCTCGTCGAAGGGCTCGAAGTCCGGCAGCTGTTGGGCGTCGGGCTCGCCCATGCCCGCGTCCATACCCGCGGCGTCGGGCTCGGGTACGGGCTCTTCTTCTTCGGGCGTGTGGCCGGGCGCGACGGTGGCCATCGCCACGTGGTCGCCGCGTTGCCCGATGGCGAGCACGGTGTCATTGCTAGCGAGCAGCAGGTCGTTGGACGCGATTGCGCAATGCCAATGACCGACATAGACCTGCTGGGCGTCGAGCGCCGCGCACACGCCGCTGGCGTAGCCGAGCACCCACCGCTGCAGACCGGCGGCTACGGCGGTGGGGAAGCCCGCGCCCACCCGGTCGGCGACGGGCTCGCCCACCTCGCTGCCTTCGAAGACCACGTGGGCGACGCCGCCCGCTTCGGGCAGGTTGCCGACCAGCAGCGCCGCCTCTACCGAGTCGTGACCGACCAGCCGCGCCGGCGCGTGCAAACCCGTGCGCAGCCCCGTCGGCACGTCGGCATTCAGGTCGAAGGCGAGCAGCTCGCCGTCGCTCCCCGGGAAGACGACCCAGGGCCGCACCGAGCGCGTTCGCGTCGCGAGCAGAGGCCCGCCTTCCATCATTCGCCCGAGCAGCGTGCGGTCGCCGATGCTCCAGGTCGCACCCGCCGCCGTGAATCGCTGGGCGTACACCGCCGTTCCGGAGCGCATCACCACCCACGAATCGCTGCGGGCGCTGAGCACCATCGCCTGCTCGTACCAGGCGCCCGGCGGCGCAAAGCTCGAGTCCGGTTGGGGCGGCGGGCCGTCCGGAGCCGCGTCGGTCGTCCCGTCGCTCCGGGCGTCGGGGCCGGCCTCGGGCAGCACGCGCACGTCGGTGGTGCCGCCATCGTGGACGATCTGCGCGTCGCGGGTGCGGACGGGCTGGGTCGGGACCTGGTCGGCCGTCTCGCACGCGAAGAGCGAGACGGCGACCGCGAGAACGGGTCGGCGCATGGCCCGTGATAACGAATCCCAGGCCTGCGCGTCCACGCGAGCGGCGGACTGGTGGTCCGAAACCTGCCGGACCGAGGCCGAGATGTGCTCGGACGCGGGGCATACCGGACCGCGAGCGGTTGGTGTACTGATCCCAATGTGAACTGCATCGCAGGTGACCGACGAGCCCGTGGACCGTGGCGTCGTGCGTCATATGGGCGTCGCTCCTGGTCTGCTGCACGGACTTTCCCGACGAAGTCGGCGATCTCGAACTGGACGCGTCGACGACAGATGGCCCGCAAGCCGATGCTCCGAAGCGCGAGGGCGGGGTCACGCCGGACGGTCTCTTGCCGGATGGTCCTGTGCCGGATGGTCCTCGGCCGGACGGTCCCTTGCCGGATGGTCCTCTGCCGGACGGTCCCTTGCCGGATGGTCCTCTGCCGGACGGTCCCTCGCCGGATGGTCCTCTGCCGGACGGTCCTTTGCCGGATGGTCCGCTGCCGGATGGTCCTCTGCCGGACGCTGCGGCAGATATGGACGAGGGTGTGGCGGACGTGGCCGGCGGTGACGTGCCTTTGCCCGACGCGGGTCAGATGGCCGAGGGCGGCCCGCCGGAAGACGACGACGGCGTGGATGGGCCTCCGCCTGACCCGGATATGGACGCGGCACCTGAAGACGTGCTGACCGTCGATGAAGGCGTGAGCGATGCGTCGCCCGAGGCCGACGTTCCGCCGCCTGACGCTGAGCTACCGCCGGAAGATCCGTGCCCCGTCGCGCCGGATTGGAGCCCGGAGGCCGTCCTGTGGGCGGTCACCGACGACGGGCTCGTGCGCTTCGACCTGGCCGACGGACTCGCGTCTGCCCCCGTGCTCCCCATCGCCCAGAGTGCGGCCCACTTCGAGCTACGCCCCGACGGGCGGCGCGCGGCGGCCTTGCTTCCGGGAGACGTGGCGGCGGTCGGAGACACCCTCGCGTACGTCGGCTCCGGGGTGCCGGCCGGCCTGGTCCGGCTCGCAGGAGACGAAGCGCCGGGGCCGGCTCTCGCGTCACCCGCCAAACAACACGTGTCTCACCTGCACTCAGTACGACGCGGAGCTGGGCGTGGCCGGGCCCCAAGAGCGACGTGGCCCGATCGGGGGGGACTACGGCGGAATCGTGCCGCTCTCGGCCGGCGGTGGCCGGTTCTTCTTCGTCTATCGCAGCGGCGACCTGGACGGTTCCTTCCACCCGAATCCGAACGATGATGTTCTGGGAATGTGCTGCGACGGGCACGACCTGATACCGGACCAGCACGACGCGGCCCTGCAGGCCGGCGAAGACAGCGTCGGCCTCGTCTTCCGGGACCGGGCACGTCGCGTCTACTTCCGCCGTACCGCCTTTGATCGCGTCTTCGGGGCGCCGGTGGAGGTTGCGCCCGACCTGCCGGGCAACCAGGACAACCCGACGATCGTCTGGGCCGGCGGGCACTTCGTCGTGATGTGGCGGCAGCTGACGACGATCGCGTTCGGCAGGTTCGACCGCAACGGCGTGCCGCAGCGGGCGCCGGCTGTGACCGGGGTGCCGGTGAGCGATTCGTTGCGCGCGATCGCCGTCGGGGACGCGGTGTACCTGACCTGGATCGCCAACTCGGAGGGGGTCTCGCAGGTCTACATCGCCCGCGGCACGCTTGGATGCGGGGTCGCCGACCCGCCGTGACCTACTCTCGGCGCAACACCACGAAGCCCCGCGGCGGGAGCTGGCGCGGCCCACCCTCGGCCGCCGCTTCAGCGATGAGGTCCGTGTAGGCGCCCTGCGGGATCTGCACTTCGCGTGACGCGTCGGATCGGTTGATCGCCACCGTCACGTCGGGCGAGCCGTCGCCGCACCCGCCCATCCGATAGACCCAGGTGTCCTGGTCGGCGCTGATCGTCACCCGCCGCCCGCGGCCCAGCACCGGGTTCGCCTTCCGAATCTGGCCCAGCGCCGCGACCCGTTCGCGCAGGGCGATCTGGGCCGGCGAGAGGTCGGCGTCGTTCCAGGGCATGACCCTCCGGTTGTCGGGGTCGCCGCCGCCGGCCAACCCGACCTCGTCGCCGTAGTAGATCAGCGGGATGCCGGGGTTGGTCATCATCACCGCGAACGAGAGGCCCAGGCGCTCGTAGGCCTCCGCGCCGTCGGGCTGCGGGAAGTTGCTCGTCCAGCCGTTGCCGGGGTGGCTGCCTTCGCGACAGCTGCCGATCTGGCGGCTCGCGAAGTGGATGGCACGCGGGATGTCGTGGTTGCCGATCCAGGTCGTCATGATCGAGCCGGCGCCGTAGAAGTCGTCGTTCTCGGCCATCCACCCGGCGAACCCGTCGAGCCGACCGCCGGGGGTGAACAGCGCCTCGCAGAGCCGCGCCTTCAGCGGAAAGTCGAACTGCCCGTCGAGCAGCGTGTCGGGGTCGACGAAGGAGCGGATCAGGTTCGAGTCGTCGTACGCGAAGGTCTCGCCCACCAGGTAGAAGCGGCCGCCTGCGGGGTCGGCGACCTCGTCGTTCAGGCGGGCTCGCAGATCGAGCAGCCATTGCAGCGGCACGTGCTTGATGGCGTCGAGCCGGTAGCCGTCGATCCCAAAGGTCTTCGCCCACCACATCGCGTCGTCGATCGACCAGCGCCGCGCCGCCTCGTTGTCGAAGTCGAAGGGCGGCAGGTAGTCGGTGAACGCGCACCGCGTACCCCAGAAGGGGTCGTCCCAGAGGTTCTCGGGCCCGCAGAGAGCGAAGCGGCCATCGCGCCGTGCGAACCAGTCGTCGTGCGCCTGGTAGAGCCCGCTCTCGACGTCGACGTGGTTCATCACGTAGTCGAAGAGCACCTTCATCCCCGCGCCATGTGCCGCGTCGACGAAGTCGTGCAGATCGTCCTCGGTGCCGATGCGCGACTCGACGGCCGGGCGCGGTGAGGGCGCCTCCGGATCCGCGTAGTCGACGTTCGCCGGCGAGGGCCAATAGCCGTGGTAGCCCGAGTAGAGGTGCTGGTCGGCGTTCTGGTCGATGGCCGCGCCGGCCGCGTCGCGATTGTCGTACGGCGCCGACAGCCACACCGCGGTGACGCCGAGCGCGTCGAGGTACGGGATCTTCTCGGTGATGCCCCGCAGGTCGCCGCCTTCGTATTGGCCGGAGGCGCCCGTCGCCGCGTCGCCCCCCGAGGCGCCGTCCACCGGCTGCGCCTGTCCGTCGCCGTCGTAGAAGCGGTCGACCATCGCGAAGTACATCACCGCGTCGCGCCAATCGAAGACCTCGAGGTCGCCGCAGGCCCCGGGCAGCGGCTCGCCGCACTCGAGGGTCAGAAGCGAGTTGAAGCCGCCGAAGGTGTCGTCGACCTGCTCCGGGTTCCCCGGATCCGGAATCCACTCCGTCTGGTCGCCGCGCGTGACCACGTATTTGTACTGGTAGCGCCCGTCGTCGAGCCGCGTTCGGGCGTACCAGACGCCGCGCTCGTCGGAGAAGGTCATCGCCAGACCGCCCTCCGCGACGGTGGCGCCTCCAC
>PVBE011805367.1_pt1 | contig 10302 bp, 6 predicted proteins | sample 1631181 | NCBI WGS metagenome assembly PVBE01 (sample SAMN08397723, study PRJNA350692) | Marine metagenome, whole genome shotgun sequencing project. | isolation source: water | place: Pacific Ocean | collected 2012-04 | reverse complement strand
TTGTTGTCGTCATTCCAGGCCCAGCTGGTGAAGCCCTCGAGATCGGCGGTACGGGCAATTTCCTCGGTAAGGATGTCGATGGTGGTGATATGGGGTGACGCATTACTGAGCAGGAGCAGTTCACCTGCATCGCCCCCGGTGCCGGTGTCCCGTTTTTTGCCCAGGATTGCGTCCTGATCATGCACCTCGGCATGTCCTGCCAGGTCTGTCGTCGCAATGTCTTTGGTGTTATCGAACTTTAGATCGTCGGTTGCTGCTCCACTGTCCGCAGGAGCCTGGGCCGTTTCGCCCGGGCTGCTTTCGCCGCAGGCGGCGAGGAGTCCGGTGGCGCCGAGTCCAGCCATGCTGACGAGAATCCGACGTCGAGGAAGTAGCGGGGTGCTCATGCCTCCTGGTCCTTCCCAGAGGTTGTCGTGGTACCGCTGGGGTGGTCAGCGGGTCACGAAGTTCTAGCGTTCGTGCGTGCAAGGTTACGACGATCAGCAATGTCCGTCACTGCCACACGGTCGCCGACGTGACGAGTTGGATATGGAACGAAGGACGGGATTGGAACCGGTGACGTTGTCCTTGCAAACAGCTGGGTATCGGTGCTCTGCTTCGTTCGATTCAACCCTAAGCGAAACATGCACAGTTGCGTTCTGGTGACGTGGTCTATGTGGGGTGTACATGTGGAGATCGTGCTTCGTGGTTGAAAGCTCAAGTGTGCTAGGCAAGCTGAAGGTCTAAGGTCTGTGCTGCGACCGGTCGGTTTGCTCCTCGGTTGTTGATCGCCTAGATTTCAAATTGCAACGAGCCTTGCTCGTAACGCTGGGTCATGAGTAGGAGAACCTGTGGCTGATTACCGATCGCGAGTTCCCTCGTACGAATTCCCTCAGACGCTGGTTGAGCAGGAAGCAGTGCTGGCGACGAACCCTCTTCTGCAGCGTATGCAGAATGCCCGACGTGCATTCGATGGCGATCGTCATCGCCCGGCGTTCCACTACGTCAATCCCGAATCAACGCTTAACGATCCGAATGGGCTGTGTTTCTGGCAGGGCCGCTGGCATTTGTTTTATCAAGGGTATCCACCGGAGGACCCGAGGCAGCACTGGGGGCATGCGGTGTCGGAGGACTTGGTGCACTGGCGAGATCTACCGTACGCAATTTATCCAGATGTCGAGGATTGTTGCTTTTCGGGCACAACCTTGGTGGAGGCTGACCGGGTGATCGCGATGTATCACGGGACCGAGGTGGGCAACATGGTCGCCACCTCGGGGGATCCGCTGCTGCTGAACTGGTCCAAGGTGACCGGACAACCGGTGATCCCCATTGGAAAGTCCGGGCGGAGTGCGGATCCTGATCTGCCATACACGGTTTTCGATCCATGCATTTGGAAGAAGGGCGAGTCGTACTACGCGCTGTCGGCAGGCACGAAGCCCGAGGGTCCGGCCGGCAAGCCGGTGCGCGCAAACTACTTGTTCCGCTCGCCGGACCTCGAGCACTGGGAGTATCTCCACCCGTTTGTGGAGGATGACCGGTTCACACACGTTGGGGATGACGGCGCATGCCCTTATTTCTGGCCGATTGGGGATCGCCACATCCTGTTGTTCTTTAGCCATATGAGTGGTGGGCAGTATCTGCTGGGGGACTACGACACGGCGCGGGATAAGTTTGTGGTGACCCAGGGAGGTAAGTTCAACCATGGGGCATCGGGCCCATCGGGCCTGCACGCGCCTTCTGCAACACCGGATGGCAACGGTGGATTAATCGTGATCTTCAATATGAACCCGGGCAAGCCGACGTCTGGCTGGAACCAGATCATGACCTTACCCTGGCGCCTGACGGTTGATGGGGACGTCCTGCAGATGGAGCCAGCTGGCGATCTCAGCTCGATCCACGGAGAGCATGTGGGCGTCGAGGCGTTGGAACTTCCGGCGAATGAGGAGGTGGTACTACCTGACGTTACGGGTGATGCGCTGGAATTGGAGCTGGAACTGGAGGCCCAATCAGCCCCGGTCGTTGAGCTCAACGTCCTGCGATCGCCTGGGGCGGAGGAGTACACGCGAATCTCGTTTTACAAGGAACGGGGTTTTCGTGCGACGAGGTGGAACCAGCCAGCGGGGTACTCGGACCAATCTGTGCAGAGCGTGTTGTCGATTGACACCGCGCACGCGTCGACGGCCGCTGATGTCCGACCCCGGCCACCGGAGATAGCGCAGGTGGCACTGGGGGCCGATGAGCCGCTTCGGCTGCGGGTGTTTGTGGACTGCAGCGTGGTCGAGGTATTTGCGAATGGTCGGCAGTGCTTAGCGGTTCGGGTGTATCCCGAGCGTCACGATAGTGTCGGGGTATCCCTTCGGTCGCAGGGGGGATCCAGCTTGGTGCGATTTCTACATGTCTGGCAGATGGATTCCATCTGGACATAGATTCCGATCCCAACCTGTATCCTGTGTCTGTGATCCGACGTATGTGGAACGGAAAATAGCCTTGGAATAGGCGATCCGTTTCTTGCCGACGATCTGGGCGTGAGCGCGGTGTTTGCTTTGACTGGAGACTCAACGAACGGTGTTTAGCTGTCGGTTGATCGGTTGGATTTCAGCCCTAAGGTCGATCTCGATCTGTCTGAGCCCAACTCCCAGATGAGACGCTCCAACGCACCGGGTGTGTCTGTCGACGCGGCATATCACCGAAGCGGTAGGCAAAAACCTGGCCGTACGTGAACTCGATGTGGAGGCGAACGCGCTCGCCCCTAATTTGTGACAGATCGGCGTTGCCGTTCCAGGTCACCGGGTGATCAACATGGTCGCCGCGAATCTCATCGCATTCATGAAGGCCTAGGCCTGGAACGGGTGCCATGTTATCGGTGCGGATCTCCACGCGAGCAACACCGTTGCGCACGTTGGCATTCAAGAATAGCCGGCTGCTGCCAGCTTCTATCCGGTCGGTGACAATCGTGCCTCGCTGTTGTCCCGCAGCAAGTCCAGCGAAGCGATCGAGGCCGAGCACGAACGATCCGATCGCTCCGGTCCGGTGTGGGCGCCCATGAGCCTCGGATCGTCCGTGATACCAGAAGCGCATGCGATCACCCTCACGCACTGGCGGGTTGTCCGAAATGTTCACCCAGGAGTCGTCCCAGCATCCCTCGGGGCCGAGGTCGAGGATGCGTGTGAGTCGGTGTGGTCGGTGCCACGTGATGCCATCAAGGCTGCTGGCCAGTGTGACCCACATGCGTTCAACCGCCGTGTCGTAGAGGTTCACAAACGCGATGTAGCGATTGCCATATATGACTGGTGCGATGTTGTAGAACTCAGTTCCCGCTGTGTCGAATACGTCGTTGCGGAGCACCGTCGTATGGTCGGTCCAGGAAAGGAAATCTTCGCTCGTGGCCCGCGCGACGATGCGCTTGTAAGGCAAGGCCTCACCTCCGGGCGGTATGGGTTCGGCACTCCGCTGTGCTCGATAGCGTGGCGGACGGAGATAGAGCACGTAATCGCCTGAAGCCACGTCCTTGATCGCCGAGTGCCGGTCGCCGGCCTGCGCCACTATTGGCGTTGGGTGCAACATCCAGTCGATGCCGTCGGGGCTGAACAGGGCGTACAAACCATTGGCGGAGCGATCGGTGAATTTGTGGGAGACGGGCATCTTGTAACGGCGCTGGGGCCCGCCGACATCATCGATGATCAGTCCATGCGTTTCCATCGCTTGGCAGCCGGGGATCAGGCTGGGTCGGTGAATGATGTTGGTGGTTGTGCTGCCATCGTATGTAATCAGTCCAAGGCCCGGTTTGGTCCAAGACAGCCCGTCGGTTGACTCGGCATAGTTCAGCAGATTCTTGTCGGCTTTCGCTCGTTGGTCGTTGTGGCTCCTGTACCACATTCGGAACTTTCCTGAAGCGGGGTCATGGAGAACTGACAGATCCAGGCCAACAGCGCGGCCTTCCCAGGGCTGGTCGGCGACCATGATTGGATCGTGCGTACGGCTTTCCGGACGGCCGATAGTTGGTGTGACATTCCAGGACGCTTCAACCTCGGACTCGTCAACGAACAGGTGTAGGTGAGGGTCATACATGGTTGAGTCTCATCCGGGCTTCGATCGTGTCGAGTGTACGTTGTGCCGTGATGTCGCTCGATCATGTATTTATTAGGGCGAATCTGTGCCCGCTTGCGCGGCGGAAAACGACCGAAATGCTTTGTCTAGCGCCAATACAGGTCCGGTCAGGAGGCCAATCAGACCAACTGAATGTGAAGCGGACGGCGGATTTGAAACCGGAACCCTCTCGTTGACACAGAGTTGGGGTAGGCACGGTGCTTGATTCGAGTCGATCCTTAGCGACGTGCGTAAAACTACGGTCTGGTGAACACGTCAATCTAGTGTCGTTCTAGTCCTGTCGAGTATTTGTACGTCCAATGGACAAGACCGGCTGGCCCGAGGTTCTAGACGGACTGCTCTGGAAAGTCTGACTCACCGCAGATGTCCATGAGCGTGTGATCAACCTGGCTGCGAGGTGCGGGTTACCGCTTCTTGCCAACGATCCCTTGGCCGGAAGCGTACCAGGACCGCTGATGACAATCCTTGCATCGCGCTACCGCATCGCGACTGCGCTGGCCGATGGAGGTCATGCGCAGGAACATGCCAACAGGCGCGGATGGGAGCGGGATGCTGTTTTCGACGACCGAGGTGATGGTGAGGGGGTTGGCGGCCCAGTCCTGCTGGTAGATGACGTCGACCTGCTGGTCGTCGGCGGCCATGGCGTAGATCCGGGTGAAGTCGGGGCGTACGGCGACCATGCGTGGTCCGTTACCGACCCGGACGTGTGCGAGCAGGATCTGCTTGGCAGTATCGATGACCTGGATGAAGCCGGAGTCGGCGTGGGCGGTATAGGCATAGGCGCCGTCGATGGTGAAGGACCCGAGGGTGGGATCCTGGCCGGTGTCGAAGCGCTTGAGGCGCTTGAGGGTAGCGGGGTCGTAGACCGCATGGGTGTCGGATCCGGGTTGCTGGACCCAAATGGAGCCGTCTGCAGGTGAGGTGGTGACACGGGTCGGATTGGCGCCCTCTTTGGTCTCGGCGGTGCCGAGGGCGGTGCCGGATTGGGGGTCGAGGGTGACGATGGTGTCACCGGTACCGGTGGGATGGACAAGGCGCTCAACGCCATCGGGTCCGGTGGAGAGATCACCATCAGAGAGTTCGCCGCCATTGAGGTCGAGATCGGTAAAGGTGGTACGGACGGTGCCGGCGGCGGTGTCGACAACGGCGATTTCGCCGGCGCCCATCTTGCTGACGAGCAGGGATCCATCCTTAGTGGGTTTACCGAAGAAGATGCCCTTGGCCTCGTCGCCGAGGGGGATGCGCCGGGCGATTTTGAGAGTGGCGACGTCGAGGGTAATGAGTTCGGCGGTACCGGCGGTGGGATCGAGGGTGCCCAGCCAGAGGTGGGCGCCATCGAAGAAGTTGTTGTCGTCATTCCAGGCCCAGCTGGTGAAACCCTCGAGATCGGCGGTGCGGGCAATTTCCTCGGTAAGGATGTCGATGGTGGTGATGTGGGGTGAGTCATTACTGAGCAGGAGCAATTCACCCTTATCGCCGTCGGTGCCGATCCCGGTCGACGCAGCCACGCTAGCCGCCTTGGCCACATCGGCATCCTTGGCCTCAGTACTAATTGGTTCAGCCATTTTGTAACGGCCGAAGGAAGGGGGGCGGAATCCATCGTCCGAGCCCCGGCCACCGGCGGCCACCCCACGGACCTCACTGGATGGGGTCGGGCTGCTGGATGCGGCCGGGGCCTGCAGTGGCTCAGCGATGGCCAATTCGGCCGGGCTGCTTTCCCCGCAGGCGGCCAGAAGACCGGTGGCGCTGAGCCCGGCCATACCGACCAGGATCCGACGACGAGGAAGTAGTAGGAGTGGGGTGCTCATGTCTCCAGATCTTTCCGGGTTTTGTCGGGACACCGTAGGAACTGAGGATGACACAATACCTGTTCTTCTAGCGTGGGGCTAGAGACCGGGCTCCAGCTTGCTGAGCCAGACCCGCGCCGACCCCGGACCGGGGGGCTGGGCCTGGGCGCCGCCGGTCGCACGATGGCATCCCAGCGTGGACCAAATCTCTGCAAAATGTGTGCCAACAGGGCCAATGTCAAAGTGCCAGGGCCATGGCAAATGACCCTGCAAACCCGTTATCTAGGGAAGCCGACGGACAGATTCGAACTGTCGACCTGAGCTCTACGAATTCTTCGACACCCATACCCGGGCGTCCCAGCCCGTCCCGTGTACCCCCGTCACTTCTGGGGCGTGCAGAATCCTCATCCCGTTAGGTCACGGTGCGTACCGGTCTATCCCTACCCGTTCGTTTGCAATTTGGTTTGCAAAACTCGCGAAGGTTTGACCCGGCCACTCCGGTCGTATGTATAGCTACGAGTCGTTCGCAGAAAACAGGGTGATGGGCCAGCTTCGACGTGGTCAGTTCCCAAACACGGCACCCGAGTCATATGGCCCTCAGCCATTGATTTAATTGCGCGAACGACAGGGACATCGGCATATTGATGACAGTCGAAGATCTTGGTCGGTTTTACAAAAGTTTGTCATGCGGTCAAGTTTCTTCGACTCAGCACCACTTACGAAATAACCGTCGCAGCTTAAGGTCAATTGAGGTTAGTATGTAAGCATCGCTGGAGAAGCAATACGCCAGCGGGTTCGCGGACAAACGCTTTCTGCACCAGTCATTGTGAACCAGTCTAAATAGCCGCGAATCTACCCTGCGCCCTGAATTGCCACGGTGCCTGTTTGTCGCCGCCTCATGCGACCTTGGAGTTCTATGTCAGCTACGTTTGCCCAATTGGGTGTTTCTTCACATATTTGTCGTGCTCTTGCACGGGACGGTATTTCGGTCCCTTTTGAAATCCAAGCAGCCACTATCGCCGATGGCCTCGATGGCCGTGACGTCTGTGGCCGTGCGCCGACAGGCTCTGGTAAGACCATTGCGTTTGGCGTGCCCTTGGTTAGCAACCTTGAACGAGCACTGTCCAAACAGCCCCGCGCCCTTGTCCTTGCACCGACACGTGAGCTCGCCGAGCAAATTATGGTCGTACTGCGGTCCTTTGCTGGGGAGGTCCGTGTGGGTTCTATCTATGGCGGGGTGGGCTACAGCAGACAGTACAAGATGCTTCAGCAAGGAGTAGAGGTGCTAGTGGCTTGCCCGGGACGACTTGAAGACCTTATTGGCCAGGGCGCTGTTGATCTCTCAGCTGTAACGCGTGTCGTCCTTGACGAAGCTGACCGAATGGCCGATATGGGTTTTATGCCCGCTGTACGGCGACTGCTCGACCAAACATCGACGAAGCGACAAACCTTCCTTTTTTCAGCGACTTTGGATCGCGATGTCGCGGAGCTTACTCAGACCTATCAAAGAGATCCAGTGCGTCACTCGATTGGCAATGAGTCACCTGACGTGAGGGCCGCCCGCCACTTCTTTTGGTCGGTCTCGAAAACAGATCGCCTGGGAGTGACCGTAGACGTGTTGAGAAACAGCGCTCCGGGACTGGTGTTCTGTAGGACGCGCCATGGTGCGAATAGGCTCGCGAAGCAACTCAGTCGGCTGGATATAAAAGCGGCAACAATCCACGGAAGTCGAAGTCAAAATCAACGAGCACGAGCTCTTGATGAATTTGCGTCTGGCCGAGTGCAAGCGCTAGTGGCTACAGATGTAGCTGCCCGAGGGATTCATGTCGATGGTGTTGCCGTAGTGCTGCACTACGACTTTTGCGCAGACCCAAAGACATATGTGCATCGATCTGGACGGACGGCCCGGGCGGGGCACGAAGGGCTCGTTGTATCGCTTGTGCAGCCGGAAGAGAGTCGAGAAGCACGGAGCTTGAATCGCGGTCTGGGGATCAATGGTTCAGTTACACGCCCGGATATAGCTACCTTGTCTGGATTTGTTCCGGAAACGGTGTCTTCAACGCAAAATCATGTACAAGACGTCGCACGCCGATCTTTCAGCAAGACCACTGGCCACTCTTCTTCCCAAAGACGAATGCGTCGAAATCGAAGACGGTTCAAACGATCCTCTGGACAGGACCTAAGGTCCGAGCAATCCGAAGTGACGCCAGCTTATATAGGCTCTCCGGTGGATCACGGTGCACGACCTAATCGAAAGGCCCGCCGGGCACATCTACAATGACGTCCTATCGTCTGAGTTTGCGCTACAGCGCAACGGACATAGTTATCGTCTGAGTTTTGTGGGCAAGGTTTGACCCGGCAACTCCGGTCGTATGTATCGCTACGAACCGTTCTCGAAAACAACACTTTCACGTAGGGATCGATAGGTATTGTGATCAGTCGTACATGATCGCATCGCTAAATCTGGCGTCACGATTGCCGGGAAAATTCTGCCTGATTCCGCAATCCGTACAATCAGATCGCGTAGTGAGCGGAAAACGAAATTAATAGTCGGTGGAAGAGCGCATGTCCGCCACCACTTGCTTGACCTTTGTCAAAATGGAAGCAAACGTCTGCGTGATGGACCCCCGAGCATCTATCACCGAGAAGCTGTGCTTGGTTACTAGCGCCCCAAATTGAGCCAATATCTCCGTCTGATACTCAAGAAAGCTGGAAAACACGTCGTCACCACGCATGAAATCCTGACCTGATTCCCAATAATCAAAACGGCCATTGGCAAGGATCCTCGGTACCAACTGGTCCACGTCAACATCTAAATAGATGACACAATCTGGAACAGGAGCAAAGCTATACACGTCGGCCATCCACGATGAATCAACACCTCGAGCAGCCGCACGTGCAATCATCGAAAAAGTATACCGGTCCGCAACAACAACCATACCTGCGCGCAAGGCCGGAATTATCAGCCTCTCCAGCCGATCAAAAAAGTCAGTCGCATAAAACAGATTAAGCGTGATGGGATCCAAATTGTGACCAGACTTAGCACGTCGAATGCCAGGGCCAGCAAGATCAGAACGCGTCAGACCGGTATCTACAACACCGAACCCATGAACCTCTAGCCACTCCTTCACTAGTCGGATTTGGGTGGACCTACCGGACCCGTCTGGACCTTCCACCACAATAAGCCGGCCAGAAACCGACGTCTCGTCAAGTCGAGGCGGCGAATCACCGTAAAAATCCAATCGTCGGCTTGCACTGGAGCTCACGGTGTCCTTCCCATATCACCAAAATAGCGACCGCTTAGACCAATAGACGCTAAAGCTTCCTGTAACCCCGATTCTTCAGCACGCAAAACACTATCCAAGTGCGGAGTTACCAACTCCCGCATTCTCTGCTGCTGATTCACCAACGTATCGGTAGCGTCTATACGAACCAATCCATATTCGTCAACGATGTGCATATAGTTTTCACGAATCATCCCCTGAAACAAACGGAATGATTCCGACGGATTGTCACTAAGCTCCAAATCGCTCCCAGCCTCGTAAAATTTGATTTCGTCACGCCCAATCTCAATACGGCGAATTGCTTCCTGAAGAGGTAAATCAAAATAGAAGGCGAGATTTGGTGGCGGCGCAAACGAGTACAAACGGCGCAGCCATGCCGGGCTAACACCCCGGGATGCATCACGAGCAAACGCTGTATACATGTACCTATCGGCAAGCACCACAGCACCAGCGCGTAAAGCCGGAAGAATTTGTTCGTGAACACGATTTGAAAAATCAGCAGCGTGAATAAGGCTAAATGTCAATGGGGTAAACAATCGTCTCCGCTTACCACGGCTCGTAGTTCGTCGAACAATACGGGAAGAATTCCACTCGGTGAAAATTACCAAGTAGCCCTCACTGACAAGCCACTCGTGAAGCAGATCGATCTGAGTACTCTTGCCCGAGCCGTCAATGCCCTCAACAATAAACAGACGTCCCGGAAGTTGATCCCGCCCATCCAGCTTGTTCACGTCCCCTGTTCCCCACCCACGACAAGTCCGAGTCCAAACGACGATTCAAACCGCTTCGCCAAGCCTCTCGGCTGCCAAGACGAAAGACCGTGGCCATTCATCTTCATATACCCGGGGACAACATGGAAACTCAAGCACCCTCTGTCTTCAACTGTCAGTCGGCGTTCTAGTTCATCAACAAGTGCAATTAGCGTACCCGCACGACGGACAAATCGGCGGTCCTGCTCGCCAAGTATCGGTTCATACCGCTCGAGAGAACGTCGTTCCCGCTCTGCATAACGGAGCATCGCAGATAAAAGAGCGATCTCCCGGTGGTCGAAGCCATCGACATCCCCACGCTCAACAATGAGCGCGGCATTAGCGAACCGGTTGTAGTAATCCATGCTGCTACCTGCATCGACCAGGCGAACAGCG
>PVBE010904970.1_pt1 | contig 10302 bp, 10 predicted proteins | sample 1631181 | NCBI WGS metagenome assembly PVBE01 (sample SAMN08397723, study PRJNA350692) | Marine metagenome, whole genome shotgun sequencing project. | isolation source: water | place: Pacific Ocean | collected 2012-04 | reverse complement strand
TTTATTATATTTGGAAATCAATTTTTTATTTTCTGTCAGTGTAATAATATTTATAGGATATGGAAAATATTATGTGCAATTGTATGTGTCTTGTATCCATTTTTGTAATATTTCTAAATTACAAGTATTAGCATTATCGGTAAATCCTTTTAATTTTAAAAACTGGGGTTTGTTCATATCGTCGGTTTTATAAAATAAATATGGACCATATTTGCCTTTTCGTAATGTGATATGTGGACTAATTGTTCTTAATACATTTGGGTTAGTATTTCTTAGTCCTTCAATAAATGGTATAATATCGTATAGTTTGATTTCCTCTATAGGTTTATTCAGTATTTTTAATGAGTATGTTTTAGTATTATATTTGACGTAAATACCAAATTTTCCATTATGGATAGTAACTTCTTGACCTTTATGTGTTCCTAATATAGATCCGTTTTTAACATTGGTAGCAGATTTGTCTATTATATCTTCTAAACTTAATTCCCCTGCCTTTAATTTATTCAAATCAATATCTGGTTTAACTTTTAAAAACTTAAGTTTGTCGTCTATTTTTGTTTTAATGACAGGTCCATAGCGTCCAATCATATAAACATGATTATCATCAATGTGTATTTTTTCTTTATGTTCTTCTTTTATTTGTACAACACATACATTCATTTCATCGTAACATGATTTACATAAACTATGCCATAGTTTATTTCCATTAGCAATTTTATCCAAATCATCTTCCATTCGTTTTGTATAGTCATATTCAAATAAAGAATCGAAATATTTTAAAAGAAATTCTATTACCATAATACCAGTAGGTTGTATGACCATTTTATTTTTCTCTCCTCCTATAGTTTTTCTATCTTCTATTTCTTCTATTTCATTATCTATTAATTCATAATCTATACATGTAATAGACTGTCCTTCTACATTTTGTTTTTTAACATAATTACGGTCTTGAATTTTAGATATAATATTAGAGAATGTGGATGGACGTCCAATCCCTTTGTGTTCTAATAGATGAATTAATTTGGCTTCTGTATAGTGAGTTTTTAGGTCACGAATAGTATATGATGCTTTAATTTTATTATAAGCAATAGGTTTTTTAGTAGTTAATAGTTTTAAATATTCATATATAGGATTAACCTCTTCGTAACCACATACAATTTTCCATCCAGGAAATACAACTTGTTCACATGAATATTTATAATGATAGGGGTTGACTGATGTAAATTTGCAATGTAAGGATAAATATAAGGCATCTGCCATACAACTTTCTAATGTATGATTGCGAATTAAGGTATACATTCTTTTTTCTTTATTGGTTATTTTATTACCATCAGGAACAATTATTCTACTGATATCAGTTGGTCTAATAGCCTCGTGTGCTTCTTGTGCGTTATTTGGATTTTTCTTAGTTTTGCTGTTTTTCTTCGTAGATTTACTAGTTTTGGGTTTATCGTCTGTTTTACGAAGAGACAGAGAGGATAAATCCGGTTTAATATACTTTTCTGAATAGGTGGCAATTATGAGTTTTTTAATATTATCAAGAAATTCTTGAGAATAATTTTTACTATCTGTTCTCATATAAGTAATATATCCCGCTTCATATAAATTTTGACAAATTTTCATAGTGTCTTTGGGCGAATATCGCAATACATTACTTGCTTTTTGTTGAATAGCACTTGTAGTAAGTGGTTCAGGACATTTTTTAATTAGTTCTTTTGGTTTATTTTTGCTAAACATATGAGGATGTTCTACAGAATCTTCTAAAAATGTTTCAACTGTATCACACGAATCAATTTGTGTGTTTAAATTAAATTGCAAGTTATGTTTTGTAAAATAACCGGTAATATTATAGCATTTATGTCCAGGTGTTTTGTTTATGTCCATTTGATTATCATATATGAGACGTAGTGCAGGAGTTTGACATCTTCCTGCAGATAAGGATTCCTTTTTAAATCTTGTAATATGCCTCCATAAGATTGGTGAAATAGTAAATCCAACTAATAAATCCAATACTTGTCTGGCTTGTTGTGAATGAACTTTTTCCATATTAATAGTAGTGGGTGTTAGAACAGCATTTTGTATAGCAGATTTTGTAATCTCATGAAATATAATTCTTTTTGTAGTGGATATGGGAAGTTTAAATATTTGACATAAATGCCACGCAATTGCTTCTCCTTCGCGGTCATCGTCTGTTGCTAATATGACATCACTATATTGGGTAACTAAACGTTTCATTTTTGCAATATTGTCTTTCTGTCTCGCGATTTCTTTAAAATGTGGAGCAAAATTATTATTAATATCAATACATTTTAGTCCGCGTTTGGTTATTAATTCTCTAACGTGACCAAAACTGGCAATACATTTATATCCTGAGCCTAAATAAGACTCGATTTTTTTACATTTGGCTGGGGATTCTACAATTATTAGTGTTGTTTGCATAATATGATATAAATAGTGTGTTTCATATTTATATCATTTCAATTATTTTATTGTAAAATAGGTAAGTATTTAGCGACCTCCCCAATGTCTGCGACTACCAACTAATCGTGCTCCAGGAGCAGACATAGTGGCAACACGAGAAGCTTGAGACGCATAAGGTGTAATTCCGCGAACAAACGCGAGAGCAGCACGGCGTGAACGAACATATGAATTAGACATAGGCATAATTATAATATATAGTTAGAAAATAATATTATTGTTGCATTTTTTTATATTCATTCCAATTAATATTTTTTCCAGTTTTAGTTGAAGGAGTGGATTTTGTGTTATTATTATCATAATTATTTGCTTGCTTTAGAGCACTATCTATATATAATTTTTTTAATAACATTCCAACTTTATATGAACCATCGTGTTGGTCTAATTCTCCATCTTCGATTTGTTTTAAAACGATTAGAAATTGACCTAATATAGTCAAATCTAATTCATCCTTCATTAATTTATTAAAAATATTTGCGTAATTTGAATATAAGAAGTGTGCTTTTTGACTAGCCAATTCTTTAAATTTAGAAAAATCATTTTTTCTCAAATTAGCACATCTAAGTTTAAGTCTTTGGATAGCAATTACATCTTGTTTAATACTGGAACTATGTTTAAGACTTCGAATTTTATCGGTAGTTTCTTCACTTTGATATTCTTTGATAAGATTAGATAAATTCAATCGATCTTTAGTATTCATAGTAATATAAATATTACATAAATATTCTTTTAATATTTTATTGACATATATATATATAAGTATAATGGGTACTACCAAACGTATTAAACAACGCGGAGGATCTGGATATAAACCAATGGTGCCAAAACCGGTTGTGGTTGCGGCGTTTCAACAAGGATGTAGCACACCACAATGTTCAGCACATAAATTGCAATTGAACCGCGATAATGCACAAAATGAACTTAATAATCCACAATATGGAGGTGACGCACAAGCCTTAGCACCTGCTCCAATAGCGTGTCCACAAGTTGCTATGCATGGGATGCAAGCAACTCCAAATAATGCCAATCAACAATCTCGTGAGGCAAATGGTACACAATCACAAAGCCATGCAAACGCACAATATGATAATTTAGTAGGGAAGTTACCTCCCAAAACACAATCTGGAGGTATTGTTCATAAACGCAAACGAAAAATCCATAAACGAAAAATCCATAAACGAAAAATCCATAAACGAAGAACTCGTAAACGAAGAACTCGTAAACGAAGATAATTTTATTCTAAAGAAAACATTTAGGGAGGATAATATAGTAACTTTCATAAAAAAAAATAACACTATTATTTATTATGAAAGCAAAAGACATATTTTTATCATTTATAATAATATTAGTTTTTATAGGTATTTATGCATTTAATATATTTTCAGTTGGTCTTGAAAACATTAAGAAAAATTGGCCTAAGTATAGATGTAATCCAATGATAATGCCATTTGCTGGATATATGGGACACGAGGCAGGCGCTAATTTTACATATTGTATTCAAAATATGCAAACAAATTATATGCAATATTTATTAAAACCAACACATTATGCTATGAGTGTAGTTAAAGATTCCATCGGAGGTGTAATGAATGATATACAATGGATACGGAAAAAGATAGCAGATTTTGTTGGGACAATAATGAGTATTGTTAAAAGTATTATGGGAATTTTTGTAAATATATTAATTCAATTTCAACGTCTTGTAATAAAAATAAAGGATGTAATGGCGAAACTTTTAGGAATAATGGCAACATTTATATATTTAATTGATGGTGGAATTCAAACAGGAACGAGTATAATGGCTGGACCAATTGGCGGAACCTTAAGATTTCTTTGTTTTCATCCTGATACCGAAATTAAAATGCAAAATGGAGAGAAGAAACTAATGAAGGATATACGACCAGGTGAAATTTTGTCAAATGGAAGCAATGTTTTAGCATATTTAAATATTGTAGGAAATAAAACAGATAATAATAATAAATATTATAAGATTTTTAGCGAAGTTGAACAATCCTATATTTATGTTACTGGATCGCATAAAATTTTTGATAGTAAAACAAATTCATTTATTCCTGTAAAAACGTATGATTTAGCAACTGTTGCTCCAGAAGTAGTAAGTGATAATATGAATTGTTTAGTAACAGACGATCATTTAATTCCAATAGGTGAATATATATTTTGGGATTGGGAGGATTAAATATAACCTTTATAAATTATATCTTAATATTATTTATACAATGGATAATATTACGAATAAATTAAAGGAAATATACAAAAATAAGTCATATTTAAATGAATATGGAGGTTCTCTATTTATGACATTCATAACATTACTTATATTTTTTGTATTAATTTCTTATTTTCAAGTTATGAATCATACAAAACCAATAAAAGATAATTGGATAACAGAACGATGTAATCCAATGGTTATTCCATTTGCAGGTCTTATTAATAAAGATCCACATTTATCTGCTGCTGAATTTACTGGGAAAAATTTTACAAATTGTACTACAAATATATTAATAAATATAATACAAGATTTTTTGAAACCAATAGAGTATGTTGCGGATATTATAAAAAATTCAGTGAAGGATGTCAGTAAAGATATTAATATGGTTCGGGCTAAAATATCAGATATGCTTGGAGAAATTGCTGACATAGATAAGGAGATAATGGGACGTATATTAAATTTTTTAATGCCATTACAATTAATGATGATAAAGATCAAAGATATATTACTGAAAAGTCAAGCAGGATTAACAACCACATTATATAGTGTGATTGGAGCATATTTAGGATTAAAATCTTTTGTTGGAGCATTTATAAGTATTATAATAGCATTTCTTATAGTAATAATCGCATTAACAGTAATATTATTAATGATCCCTTTTGTTGGAGCATTTCTAAGTGCTGCTTTAATAGCGATAACTGCTACAGTTTCTGCTTTCTTAATAGTTATAATTGCTGAGATGAGTAAAGCATTACATATGACGAAATCATCTGTTCCACGATGTTTTGATAAAAATACTAAAATAAAAAAAAAAGATGGAAGTTTATGGAAAATATGCAATATAAAATTAGGTGATGAATTGATAAATGGTGGCATAGTCACAGCAGTATGTAAATTATCAACACACGATATAACAATGTATAATTATAATAATATAATAGTTTCTGGAAATCACAACATATTGACGTATGATGGTATATGGATACCTATTAATAAATTACCAAGCGCTCATAAAATAGAGTACTATAATGAACAATATATATATTGTTTAAATACTACAACTAAGACAATTCCTATTAAGGATAGTATATTTGCTGATTGGGATGATATAGATGAGATGGAAATGTTTGATATAAAACAAATGTATTTTAATAATAATAAAGATGATGTAATAGTAAATAAATCGTTAATACATAAATATTTTGATGGTGGATTTATTGGTAATACTAAAATAGAATTAGATGATGGACGAAGTATAAATATTCAAGATATTGAAGTAAATGATGTGTTACGTTTTGGAGAGCGTATATTAGGAAAAGTAGAAATAGATGCAACAAATATAAAGGTACAAAAATATATAATAGACAATAAAGAATTTATTTGTGGTCCAAATAATTTTATGAATGATGAAATATATTATGTTAGTACTATGCAATTAGAAGGAAAAAATATAACAGAAGGGAAACCCGTTAAATTATATCATTTGATTACAGATAAACATACAATAATGATAAATGGTGTTTTGTTTAGTGATTATGATGGATGTTTAGAACATTTGTTAAATAATATACACATAAATATGAATTCTCATAAATTTATTTTCTCATAAATTTATTTTCTCATAAATTTATTATCTAATAAATATGTATAAAATGCAATTGGAAATATTAGGGTTTAAATGTCGCGTAGAAGTTGTAATAGTATGTTTAATTGTGGGAGTAATATTAGGATGCCACGTATTTTGTTCATGTGTAAAAGTTAGCATAAAAGAAGGTTTACAAGTAATGGGTGCCGCACTAAACTATACTATGGGGGATGGTGTAGCAAATAGTTGGGATACGCGTGAAGGAAAAAAAGGTTCTTCTGTAGATTGGCGTTCTCAAGACCACGATTCATATGCTAGTAAAATGGTTCCACCCAATGATTCAATGTTTTTCTTTGCTGATACACAATTTGAACCTAAATGCTGTGGTTCAACATACAGTGCTAACGGAGGTTTAACAAGTCAAGGAGCTACAAGTGGAGGGTGTGCGTGTTTAAATACAAAACAAATGAATTATTTAAATACACGAGGTGGAAATAGAACTTTACCAACAGAATTTTAAACTTACATAGGCGTAATGCGTAAGAAGTTAGGTGTAAATAAAACAAATATAACTACTAGTAATAATTGTTTTATGAATATTGTTTTATAACCATACAATGGTCAGAGCAATTGGTGTTAAATATGTAAAGTGGAAGGGTTGTATTATTAATAAAATCTACATTTGTTTTATCATTTGTTTTATCATTGGTTGTATTAGTTGGTTCATCATTAGTAACTGATAATGTAAGAATATGATCAATTACCAATCTTGTTATTTGTGTATATTCTGATGAAAACCCAGATATATATAATTGTTGTTTGATACTAAGTGGTATATTTTGTATAATAGTATTTTTGTTACTATTGAAATCGCCACATAAATATACTTGTTTATTAAATTGTTTCAATGAATATATATAGGATAATAATTGTTTTAGTTGTTGTTTTATTATGTATGATGGTGAAATAAAATGTATCACCGGTTCATCATTATTTATATGAGTATTAACTATCGTTTTATATGTATCTTTAATTTTTAATACAGTATATAAAAATCCTTTATTGGAAAATCTATCTTCACCACAACAATTTTTATATGGTATAAAATTGGATTTAACGCATGTATATTTTGTTAGTATCATTAATCCACTATTAAAATAAAAATAACTGCTTGTATTTTCATAAATTATATTATAATTTTGAAAATATTTGAGAAATAAGTTTCTAATATTAACATCAAATAATTCTTGTAAGCAAATTATATCTGCGTTTAATGATTTTAATATTTTAATTATGCTATATATACAGTTATTGGGGTCATGATATTGATTTATCCATTTAGGTAGACAACATATATTCCACGTTACAATCTTCATATTACTATAATAAGTATATATTTACTTTACAAAAATTATATGTGTAAAGATTATTTTTGTGTTAATTCACATTTTGAACAATATATTATTTGCTTAGAATGATCGGGAGAAATATCAATATCATCAGTTATCCATGTATGATTGCAATTTTTATATAAAAATTTATTTATAATATGTAGCTTTTGAGTTATATGAAGTATAGTATGTTTCATATTATGTTGCTCTTGTAGCAAAAAATTTTTTTGATTTACTAATAATACAATAGCATCTTCCATAATGTATATAATATAATTATTCTTCACGTGTTTATGTTATTTATGTATGTATGTTATTTATCTAATTTATGTGTATAATGAATGACGCCATATTTCGGTTTCTTTCTTCTTAAGAAGTTTTTGTATGATATCTGATGTGACATCAAATGGATAGGTTACTTCAAATACTTCTTGAGTATCAAATAGTTTAGAGTCTGTTTTCATTAGTCGAAATAAATTCAGTTTTGTAAATACTATTTCTAAACAACGTTTCAAATTACGAACTCCCTTTTCCTTTTCAGTATAATTATCTATTAAATATCCGAGTGTTTCGTCTGAAAATACAATTTGTTTTTTTTCAAAATTTACATTTGTTTCTATATTTGGAATTAAAAATTTGTTTGCAATAACAATTTTTTGTTTTTTATCATAACCATTTGTTTGAATACGATACATTCGATCAAGTAAAATTTGATTGACTTTAGATTCGTCATTATAACTAAATATAAATAAACATTTGCTTAAATCAAAATTAATGTCAGCAAAATATTTATCGTGAAATTGTGAATTTTGGGTTACATCTGTTAAATGAGTTAATATTCCAATAATTTCTTCACCTTTGGGAGTTTCACTTACTTTGTCTAATTCATCAAAATATATAACAGGATTCATGCATTTACTTTGTTTTAAAATTTCTACAATTTGTCCCCATCTACTACCTTCATATGTGTAGGAATGTCCTTCCATAAATGCACTGTCTGTTGCTCCTCCAAGTGCTAAAAAGGCAAAGGGTCTATTGAGAATTTTACTAATTCCTTCTTTTACTAAAGTTGTTTTACCCGTTCCCATTGGACCTTTAATCGCAATAGCAGTTCCAACCGAGTTAGGATTAGAAATCCATTGTCCCATCATTTGAAGAATTTGAGTTTTTGCATCATTTAGTCCATATACAGCATCATCTAAAATTTGTTTAGAATGGTTCATAAAATCGTTACATTTATCTAGTCCATCGTCCATTGTAATATCTAAAGTGCGATATATACCAAAAGGAATATGCATAAATGTATCAACCCATTGTTTAATTTTATAATATTCTCCAGAACCAGGATCCATATATGCTAACGAATTAATTTTTCGTAAAGCATTTGCTTTAAATTTAATTGGAATATTAGATTCTATTAGAGCAATTCGGTAAGGTTTTGATATATTAGTATGTTTCAATATGCTTTGTAATTCAGTTAGCACATGTTGTTGTTCTGTAACTTTCATAGTTTTAAAATAAGATGTATCATCCATAACATTTTTTTCACGAAGTAATCCTCTTAATTTTTTAACATTTGAAAGTTTTGTTTTTTTCTCTTTTTTTTTTCGTTTAGATTCCTTTTTCTTTTGTTCTGTTTTAACCAAATCATTTATTTTATTAAATAATGTAGTATTTTTAGATTTTTCATTTGTTTGTATAAAGTTCTCAAGTTGTTCTAGTGATACATCATCTATATCTTCATTCATAGATGGATTACTGACTTTAGCAGTTTCTGCTTTTTTTTTCGTTATTTTCTTTAGTTTTGTAGTTTCAGTTTCATCATCGTTTTTAACATTAGTATAGCCTTCTTCATCATTTTCATCTTCATCTTCTTCATCATCTTCGTCTTCATCTTCGTCTTCATCATAATCTTCGTCTTCGTCTTCATCATAGTCTTCATCATAATAGTTTTTATCACCTATTGTGAATACAATATTAAAATTCATTTTTTCTTTTAGCATATTTTTAAGTGCGTCTTCATCTTCATCATCTTCATCATCTTCATCATCTTCATCATCTTCATCATCTACATCATCTTCATCATCTACATTTTCGTATGGTTCATCACTACAATCGTCGTCGCTAGAAATCTGTTTACTTTTTTTCGCATCATTTGCGTTTGTTGTATTATCAGTATCAGTATGTTTTGCTTCGACAAGTTTTTTTGATTTAGACGATTTTTTTGTGAGTTTATTTGTTTTTAAAGATGTATTATTTGCTGTAATAGTAGATTGTTTAGGAGAATTTGCCGATTGTTTAGGAGAATTTGCCGATTGTTTAATTTTTTTACCAAATAATTTATCGTGTTGTTTAATTTTGTTCTTCAAATGTTTAGAGGGAAACATTTTATGTAAAAATTTATGATATTCGTTCAAATCCATTTCTTCATTATCACTATCACTATCATCATTTAATGTATTATCAGTGTCAGAACCACTAGATACATTGCATTTTAATAACTCTTCTTCGTCTTTAGACATTTTTTTTTTATTTTTTGAACGTAAATTGTACTTTGTATTTTTATTATCCATTATGTATATTTACATAATATATTATTTCTTTAATATACTTCAATT
>PVBE011905695.1_pt1 | contig 10303 bp, 10 predicted proteins | sample 1631181 | NCBI WGS metagenome assembly PVBE01 (sample SAMN08397723, study PRJNA350692) | Marine metagenome, whole genome shotgun sequencing project. | isolation source: water | place: Pacific Ocean | collected 2012-04 | reverse complement strand
TCGAGCTCTCGATGCCCAAGATCAGCAAGCGCGATCAACGTCGCGAGGAATACGCCCGGGAGAAGTTGCTCTCGGGAATCGCCCGCGCCTGCGTCAAACGGCCCATTTCTGTCGAGGCCCTGGAGCGTCTGGCGGATCGAGTGGAGACCTGGCTGCAGGATGGCGGTCATCCGGAGATTCCGAGCCGAGTCCTCGGCGATCGCGTCATGGAGGAGCTCAAGGCCCTGGATCTCGTTGCGGCAATCCGCTTCGCTTCGGTCTATCAGCGTTTCGAGGATAGTGCCGACTACCTGGCTTTCATGGCCGAGCTGGAATCGGAAACCTCGGACGAAGACAAGGCTCGGGGGGAATCTTCTTGAAGGCCCGCCCGGAAGTGGAAGAATTCATGCGCCTGGCCCTGAGGTCGGCGCGCCGGGGTCGGGGCCGCACCTTCCCGAATCCAAGCGTGGGCGCGCTGATCTGGAAGGGGGAGCTGGTCCTGGGGCGAGGAACGACGCGTCCAGCCGGTGGTCCTCATGCCGAGGTGGTTGCGATTCAAGCTGCTCGACGCCGACACGGGGAGGCCGCTCTGCGGGGTGCATCGATGGCCGTCACCCTCGAGCCCTGTTGCTTCGAGGGCCGGACGGCGCCCTGCACCGAAGCCATCGTGCAGGCGGGTCTGAAGCGGGTCTACGTGGGCTGTCGGGATCCGCATCGAAAAGTCTCCGGGAGGGGTGCGGCGAAATTGCGACGTGCCGGGATCCGGGTGGAAATCGGCATCGCCGAAGAGGCCTGCCGGGAACATCACCGCGGATTCTTCTCGGTCTGCCAGCGCCAGAGACCCTTTGTGACCCTGAAACTCGCCTCGACTCTCGATGCGCGAATCGCCACGGAGAGCGGCGAATCCCGTTGGATCACCGGTCCCGCAGCTCGGGCGATGGTGCATCGCATGCGGGAGGTCACCGATGCGGTGATGGTGGGATCGGGAACCGCATTGGCGGATGATCCCGAGCTGACGGCTCGTCGGCGGGGCAGGATCGTGGCCCGCCCCATCCGAATATTGCTCGATTCGCGCTTGAGAGTGCCCGCCAGCGCCCGATTCTATTCGGAAAGCGGCGGCACGCGGCGCCTGGTCCTGACCCGGGCCAGGGCCCGGGGGCGCCGCCAACGCATCGAAATGGGAGCTGAATTATTGGATCTGGGCGGCCCACCCGGAAAACTCGACCTCGGCGGGGGAATGCGGGCGCTGGCCGAGGCCGGGCTGACGACGGTGTTGGTGGAGGGTGGAGGGCAATTGGCGGCCGCTCTGCTGCGCGCGGACCTGATAGACGAGATACACTGGATCATGGCGCCGCTGCTCCTCGGCGATGAGGGGCGCCCGGCAATGGGCGACCTGGGAGTCGAGAGTCTCGACCGGGCCCCCGCCCTGGCATGGGAGCGGGTCCGTCATCTGGGAAAGGATCTCCATCTCAAGGCGCACCGGATCTCCAGGAAGGGTTGATCACCTCGTGAACGTCTACCCCTCAAATCTCGATGCGAGCGGCCTCTTCTTTGGGGTCGTGGTCTCCCGCTTCAATCACCTGATCAGTACCGCTCTGCTCGATGGATGCGAGCGAACCCTCCTCGAGCGCGGTGCGGATGAGACCGCCATCGACGTGGCCTGGGTGCCGGGCGCCTTCGAGATTCCCTCGGCCGCTCGTGCGCTGGCCGTGACCGGGCGCTATGGCGCAATCATCACCCTGGGTTCGGTGATTCGCGGGGGGACGCCGCACTTCGACTACGTATGCGTGGGAGTGACGGATGGGGTTCGGGAGGTGATGCGGGATACTGGAGTCCCCGTGGCCTTTGGCGTTCTGACCACGGACGATGTCGATCAGGCCCTCGCCCGTTGCGGGGGCGCCCATGGGAACAAGGGAGAGGACGTGGCCCTGGCGGCGATTGAGATGGCGCGCCTGCTCCCCGCCCTCGAGAAGAGACCGGGGGTTTCGACGTGAGGGGCCGGACAACTCCAGGCTCCTCGCGTCGGCGCGCTCGGGAGGCGGCACTCCAAGTCCTCTACGCGATTGATCTGGCATGGCGACCTTCCTCTCCGGACTTTTCCCAGGACGATGGAAAGGCGTCATCGATTCTCAGCGGATCCGATGCCGGGCCCGGGGCAGCGGACGCTTCTTTCTCGCTCGACGAGACTTTCAACGAGGTCGTCACCCACTTCGAGGTGCCCGAGGGATCCCGAACCTTCGCCCGCGAACTCGTATCCGAGGTATGTCATCGTCGCCCGGAATTGGATCGCTCGATCAGCGCCTCCTCCAGCAACTGGCGGGTCGATCGGATGGCCGCGGTCGATCGCAACATCCTGCGCCTCGGCACCTACGAACTCGCCCACACCGAGACTCCGGCCCCGGTGATCCTCAACGAGGCCGTTGACCTCGCCAGACGCTTCAGCAACGATCCCTCTCCCGCTTTCGTGAACGGAATTCTCGACGCGGTGGCCCGGGTGGTGCGGGATAGCGGGACATGAACACTCGAATCGAAATCGGACTCGACGTGCGGCCCCCCGACCGGATTTCCGCCGACATCCTGGTCGCGGGCTTCTTCCAGGAGGATCGACCTCTGAGGGGCGCGACGGGCAGGATCGACTGGCGTCTTTGCGGCCTGGTTTCGCGCATGATCGAGAGCGACGAATTGGGGGCGGACCGCGGTGCGGCTCTGCTGGTCAGCATGCCGGGAGTGATGCAGACCCCCCGGGTACTGCTGCTGGGCCTGGGCTCAAGGGTCGATTTCGTCCTGACGACGGCCCAGGATGTCATGAGGGATGCCGTGGAGCGTTGCCTCGCCCTGGGAGCCCGGCGAATTGCGCTCTCTCCCCTGGGAATCGCCCCAGAGGACTTCGCCCGTTACGCGGCCGTGATCGTGGGGGGCGCGGCCGAGGCATTTCGAGCCTCTGATCCGGGAGCTGAAAGCCCCCCCCTGGACCTGAATCTCGTGGTTCCAGAGCGACATTTTGACCTCTGCATGAGATCCCTGGAAGGGGCGGTCGTGGCCCTCAGCGAATTGGGGGTCGCGATGCAGGATGAGCGGGAAACCCCCCACCAGGGATCCTTCGATCTGGGTCCGGATAGCCCGAGTGCCCAGCCGTCCGCCTGAAGGGAAAGGTGGGCCTTCCGCCGACTGGAAGCATTCTCGGAGAGGGCGATCGCTGCGCGTGATCCGTCGCCGAATTTGCCGCCGGATCGAGGCTGGGAAGTGGGAGTGGGCAAGAGGTCCTGGCGATGAATAGCCGTGAACTCGAGAAAGAACTCCGTCGGGGGAAGATCCGGCCCGCCTACCTGCTGGCCGGATCCGAAGCCCTGCTACGCGATGAATGTCTGGAGGCGATTCGGGCCGCGGTATTGGACGGATCCGCGGACGATTTCAATGCCGATCGTCTGTGGGGCGAGCACGTTTCTCCCGCCCAGATTCTGGACAGTGTCCGGGCATTGCCCGTCATGGCTAGCCGCCGTCTCGTCATCCTGAGCGAACCCGAGGAGAAGAAGCGTGGGGGCGCGGCCCAGGCCGTAACCGAAGCGCTCCGGCAGGCGGTGGAGGAATTGAGGGATCGGGAAGAGACGGTCCTGGTGGTGACCGCGACGAAGGTGGATGGGCGTGCGCGCTGGGTAAAGGGCTTCAAGGATCCCGCGGTGCACATCAAATGCGATCCCCCGAAGTCCGGCGCTCCGCTGTTGGCATTCATCGACGGCGAGGCCAGAAGCCAGGGGGTAACCCTGGGCCCCGGGGCGCGGGAGTTATTGGCCGAGCGGATCGGCCCGCAGCTTCTGGTGCTGAGGGGAGAAATTGCGAAGGCCGCGCTTCTTGCGGGCCCCGATCAGGCCGTGTCCAGGGATCATATAGCGATTTCATCGAGTGAAGTCGCCGAGCGATTCATCTGGGACCTCACCGACGCGATCGGAGCCGGGCAGACCGGAGAGGCGGTTACTCAACTCGGTCGATTGTTGGCCGGGGGGGCCGCGCCGGAAGCGCTTCTCGGAGCCCTGGCGAGCCATTTTCGCAAACTGGCCTGCCTGCGCGCCGGCGCAAGCGTCAAGGGCCAGCCCTTCTATCTGCGCAAGCTGGAATCCCAATCCCGCCGCTACAGTCAACTCGCCCTGCGAGAATGCCTGGAGTCCATCCACGGGGCGGATGCATCGCTGAAGGGCCGGGGATTTCTCGGCCGGGAACTCGCCCTCGAGAGCCTGGTGATCGATCTCTCGAATTGAGTCGAGCGACTGCTTCGATCCCGGGAGCCTTCAGCTGCCGATTGCGTTCAGGCTTCGGGCCAGTCGGCTGACGCTGCGATCCGCTCGTCGACGCGGAATCACACCCTTGCTGACGGCGCGGCGAATGGCGCGCTCCGCCCGGTTGAACTGCTGCCCCGCCTGCTCGGCATCCCCGGATTCGAGGACTTCGCGGAAGCGTTTGATTTCGGTGCGCAGTCCACTGCGGATGTGCTGATTGCGCTTTCGCCGCCGCTCGGATTGGCGGATGCGCTTGAGCGCTGATTTATGATTCGCCACGGTCATCTCCCGTCGGGATTCTGGGGCGCGGACACTAGCCCGGATTCTGTTTTCATGCCTGCCCTCTTTACTCGTCTTCGAAAAGTCGCTTCCGATGAATCGGCCGAGCCCCCGAATTCACGATCGTGGCGGATCGAATTCGGAAGAGTCCCGGGGGATGACGGATTTCGATTCGGGCCCGCGGGGGGCGAAGGGAATTCCAATCGGTGATTTCCGTCCCTCGCCAGGACCTGGAGCCGGATCCGACGGGGAGGCCTCGTTTTTCGCGTCACTTTCGGCGCGTCGACTTGTTTCACCCTTGAATCGATTCGGTCGACTCGGATCCGCGTTCAGCCGGACTTCGCGATGCCGCCCACGGCCCAGCGCCATCTCGTCGGGAAGAAGTCGAGCCCCCACGGGGGGTCGCTGGAGGGGCTTCAGGAGAACGGGACCGAGGCCGATCTAATAGTGCGGGAGGCCGTGTTTTGGCAGAGCGTTTCAGATTTAGGGGATTGCTTCTGGCCGGCTGTTTCGTTCTGGCCGGAAGCGGGTTCGCGTCTGGAGTTCAGCCGTCGGGTCTGAGCGGCGCTTCCGGAGAATCTCCCGCGGGCGGGTCGTCGGTCATGCGAGAAGCCCGTGCAGCCGCTGAACTCCCGGAGTCTTATCGGTATTCCCTGGCGGTCGGTTTGGACAATGATGATTCCATGGCCAGGCGACTGATCGCCTCCCCCCGCATGGCGGTTGGGCCGTCGGATCGTCAACTGGCCACGCGCCTGGCCCCGGATCTGCCTCTGGCGTGGGGCGCCCTGGCCATGGAGAACTGGCATCGGGCACGCTACGCGGCGGCGATCGCCGCCTGGGGACAGGCCGTATTCCGAATTTCTCATCACCTGGAAGCGGGTCTGTGGTGGTCGAGTACGCTCTGGCTGATCTCGGCGATGGCATGGATCGGCAGCTCGTTCTTCCTGATCCTGGCCCTGGGTCTTCGATACTTCCCGCGAGCTGCGCACGATCTGGGAGATCTGGTCTCTGCGCGCACACCCCGCTTTGCGCGGGTCGCCCTGCTCAGCGCACTTCTGCTGCTTCCGATCAGCCTGGGCGAAGGTCCGTTGGGTCTGGCCCTGGGTTGCCTCGGCATCGGCTTGCTTTATGGATCCAGCCGGGATCGGGTGATGCTCGGGGTCGCCGGAATATTGCTCGTCCTGGGAAGCGATCCCATGCTTCGCAACGGCGGGCGCTTTCTTCTCGCCCTGGAATCCGATCCCGTGGCGCGGGCATCCCTGGGAGTGATTCGAGGCGGAGAAATCCCTCGATTCTTGGCCCGACTGGAGCGGGCGGCGGCCGCAGGTGATGAGCTCTCGGAACGAGTCCTGGCCACGCGAGCGCGGCGACAGGGTCGGAATTTCGAAGCCGAAGAGCGTTTTCTTCGATTGGTCGCGCGGCATCCCGAAGATCCGACGGCACTCGCCATTCTCGGAAATATCGCCTTTGCCGAGGGGCGTAGCGATGAGGCCCTGGCCCTCTACGATCGGGCCCGGGGCAAGGGGGATTCCGTCGAGCTGATGTTTTCCATCTCCCAGGCTTATGCGAGCCTCTTCCGCATGGCCGAGGGCGAGGTCGCGCTGCTTCGCGCCCAGGAAATCGATGCCCCCAGGGTTCTTGAATACCTCGCCATGGCGGATGCGCATTTCGTGGCGGATCCGCCCTTTCCCATGCTGCTGATTCGCGACCGTATGCTGGACGCGTCGGATGGAGGGGCGATTCGCGCCGCCCTGATCGATCCCCTGGCTCCGGGATGGCTGGGGGAGAGTGGATTCCATGCGGGGGCGGGCCTGGCGCTGATGGCCCTATTCGGTTTCGGGATGAAAGATCGCTATCGCCAGGCGGGACGCTGCTCCTCGTGTCATCGTCGCATCTGTATTCGCTGTGATTCGACCTATTGGAGCGATGAGATCTGCTCCGCCTGTCACCAGTTGCTCAGTCGACCGGAAGAGACGGACTCCACGCTGCGCAAGCTCCGAATCGCCGGGCTTCGCAAGCGCGAAATCCGGGCGGAAAACTGGGGCAGGGCGTTCTCCTTCGTGGTTCCCGGGCTCGCGGGTTTGCGCGCCGGCCGCTCGGATCTGGCATATGGGTCGTTGCTGCTCTTCTTTCTTTCCTGCTGCTGCTTTCATTGGCGTGCAGGGGTCGCACCCGACCCCCTCGCCGTGGGCAGTGTGGGAACATTCGTATGGAGCGCGCTTTCCCTGGTGGCCCTGACCCTCTATCTGGCTCTTCTCCTCACTTCGTTGTTGCAGCGGGAGGAGTCATGAAATGAATTCCGAATGGTGTGGACGGATCGAGGATCTGGGGATCGTGAACATCCTCTGGCTGATCGCTCATCAGGGTTCGACGGGATCTCTTGAGGTAGGGGAGGGCGAGGATCGGGTCTGCGTGGGCTTCGAGGCGGGAAAGGTTCTTCGAGCCGGGCCCCTCGACGAGGTCGGATCCAGCGCATTGGCAGACGGTCTCTCCCAGGGGAATTGGGTTCAGGCTTCGGTCCTTGAGGTCATGCTCGAAGAAAGCGCGGAACTCGCTCAATCCCTTGAAACCGTATTGGTGGCGAATGAGATCCTGACCCCGGGTGAACTCGACGAGATCGGAACGTTTCTGAACCGCGAAACGATCTTCAAGTTGTTGCTGCGAAGCCGGGGTTCCTTTGAATTCCGGTTGCAGCCTTCACCGCGTAGAAAGCATTGGGCTCCTCCCCTGGATCTGGCAGAGATCCTGGGCGAGGCCGACCCGATGCTCGAAGAGTGGCTCCGACTCCAGAAGCTGATCCCCTGCCAGGAGAGCATCTTCGAGGCGGTCGGTCCGGTTGGTCCCTATTGCCAACGCCTGCTGGATCGGGGGCGCACGGGGACCGATCAGATCCGACGGGTCTTCGCCTGCGTGAATGGCATCAGATCGGTCGAGCGGGTCGTCGAATTGTCGAGACTCGGCACCTTCGAGGCCACGCGGATCCTGGCCGAATTGCGCCGAGTGGGCCTGATCGATCTCGCATATCGAAAGTCTCCTGAACCGGAGCGCTGGCGATCCCTTCGCTCCTCCATCGCGGGCCTGGGGGAATATTTCGGAGCATTGGGGGCCGCCTCGCTCTGTCTATTCCTATTGGCGTCGGTGGCCGCCATCGGGCTTCGAGGCGGGTCGGCTTCCGAGCGTGCGGGTATTCGCGTGATGTCGGCTTCGCCCCTGGCGCAGGGCCGAGCCCAATATGAACGACTGCGTGTCGATTACGCGGTCGAGGGGAAACGCCTTGAAAGCTTGATCGGATTCGAGGCTTCGCTTCTGGGCCTGGATCGGCGGATGGCGACCGACCGGGCGTCGGCGTACAATTCGAGTCAGCGCGGGGAAGGAGCCCCGCTCCTCTCACCTCCAGATTGAATCGCGGGAGTCCCCCACTGGGCGACCCAGCTGCTGCCACTCGAGAAGTCATTTCTTTCGAAGACAACCTCACCGCGGCCGAACTCTACGGCAATGGCGAGGAAAATCTACGTCTCATCCAATCTGAACTCGGCGTCGAAGCCCATGCCCGGGGCAATGAAGTGCGCCTGTCGGGCTCGAAGCAGTCGGTTGAAGTGGCTCGTAGAGTCCTTGAACAACTCTACGACGTACTCCGATCAGGTCGCACTCTCGAGGATCAGGACGTGCGATCGGCCATCGGGATGGTGAGCGAGAAGCCCGACGTGGAATTGAAGGATGTCTACCGGGACGTGTTGAGCGGCGTGGGCTTCCGCCGCATGATTCGGGCCAAGAACTTTTCACAGCGCCGCTATGTCGAGTTGATTCAAAACCACGATGTGACGATTACCGTGGGGCCGGCCGGCACCGGGAAGACCTATCTGGCAATGGCCATGGCGATATCGGCTCTCAACCGCAAAGAGGTCAGCCGCGTCATTCTGACACGACCGGCCGTAGAGGCCGGGGAGCGCCTGGGTTTTCTGCCCGGAGACCTGACGGAAAAGGTCGACCCCTATATGCGTCCCCTCTACGATGCGCTGCACGATATGATGGACTTCGAGAGGATCGCCAGACTCTCCGAGCGGGGAGTGATCGAAGTGGCCCCCCTGGCCTTCATGCGCGGGAGAACGCTCAACGATTCCTTCGTGATTCTGGATGAAGCGCAGAATACGACCGGCGAGCAGATGAAGATGTTTCTGACGCGTCTCGGATTTGGCTCGAAGGCGGTGGTGACGGGGGATATCACCCAGGTGGATCTCCCAAGTGGCACGGAGAGCGGCCTGGTGGAAGCCGTTCGGGTTCTGGAATCCGTGGAAAAAATCGGGCTGATGCACTTCTCCCGCTCGGATGTCGTGCGCCACCCTCTGGTGCAGTCGATCGTAGAAGCCTATGAGGCCTACCGGGAGCCGCCGCTTCGAGCCGGGGATCCCGCGCCTGGTTCCCCCACTCGCAAACCCCGCTGATGGGAATCCAGATCAGCCCTCCGCCCGAAGGTCTCAGGGGCTCCAGGGTCGACGTGGGCCTGATCCGCGATCGGGCGCAATTCCTCTTGTCCCGGCTGGGGCATCGGAACTCGGAACTCTCGATCGCCCTGGTGGATGATTCCGAGATCCGGAAATTGAATCGAGAGTGGAGAGGGCTGGATCGAGCCACCGATGTGCTCTCGTTCTCATTGCTCGAAGGCGAGGGCAGTGGCTACCGCGGCCGATTGTTGGGCGACGTCATCATCGGTGTCGAAAGGGCGGCAGCCCAGGCGGCCGATCGCCATCGGGGTCTCGATGATGAGGTGACGAGGCTGATGATTCACGGGTTGTTGCACGTTCTCGGGCACGACCATGAATCCGAAGTCGAAGCGCGGACGATGCGCGGCGAGGAGCGGAGGTTGCGAAAACTTCTGAGTCGGTGAGGCCTCTCGCCCCCTCTGGGCCCGGATTGTTGGTCCCTTTGGGGGAATGCGTTTCCGGGCGCGAGGCGATCTTCTCTTCGACGGAAAGAGTTCGCGCCGCGGGCCGCTCCCATCGGGTCTTCCGGCCGCTCCCGCTTGTCGGCAGGGATGTTGATTTCCCATCGCGGTCGGCCGCGATGCTCGGTAGTCTCGCGTCGGCGTCGGAATTCGACGCCACGGGGGGATCTCGGGGCGCCCCCTATGGCTCGGCCGCACCCGCGCCCCGATGAAATCGGGGCGGAAGCAGGCGGCCACTATCGGAGGGGGGGGCAAAATGGCTGGAGAAGTGGCGTCGGCTCTGGATCAGAATGAACTCGAAGAGAGGTTGGCGGTGTTGCGGCGTGGCTTCGAAGAGTTCCGGGGGCGTCTTTGACCTCGCCGGACTGAAATTGCGCCATGAAGAATGCGAAACCGAGATGGCGACTCCGGAGTTCTGGGAGGATCGACAGAGGGCCGAGCGGGTTTCGCGCAACAAGAGCGAACTCGAGGCCGAGATCGGGCTTTATGGCCGGATTGAAACGGCACTCGAGGATGCGGGGGTGCTATTGGAACTCGCGGCGGAGGCGGATGACGACGAGGTTCGCGAGGAGGCTTCCGGGAAATTCGTCGAAATTTCCGAGGCCCTGGAGCAGGCCGAATTGCATCAACTGCTGGGCGGAGAGCACGATGCCGCGAATGCGATTCTCTCGATCAATTCCGGAGCCGGGGGCACGGATGCGTGCGACTGGGCCGAGATGTTGATGCGGATGTATCTGCGCTGGGCCGAGCGGAGGGGATTCCAATCGGGAATACTCGACGTGCAATCCGGCGAGGAAGCGGGTATCCGCAGCGCGACCCTCTCCATCAAGGG
>PVBE011848728.1_pt1 | contig 10303 bp, 9 predicted proteins | sample 1631181 | NCBI WGS metagenome assembly PVBE01 (sample SAMN08397723, study PRJNA350692) | Marine metagenome, whole genome shotgun sequencing project. | isolation source: water | place: Pacific Ocean | collected 2012-04 | reverse complement strand
CTTCGCGGGGGGACGTCCGGAAGCGGCTTCTGGAAATCGCCACGGAGAACAACAAAATTCCCGTTTTCACCACCCATCCCAGTGACATCAAGGAGAAGGCCCTTGCCCTGGTTGATCTGGATCCTGCCAGTCGTGGCAGAGAAGCGGCTGTTTTCGCGAAGAAACTTCTCGGGGATGGTTTCGGGGCGGAGCCTGTGATCGGGGAGGCAAAGAAGATTCTGTATCAGAGGAAATTCAAGTTGGATGTGGCCCGGGACCTTCGTGTGGCCCGCCCCAAGAACCCGAAATGGGAAATGGTGCAATAAGTCGGTTGCCATGAGTTTACGGACCAAAATGGCTCTGGGGGTTACCTTCATTGTTCTGCTTTTGACAGGCGGGTTTACGTATCAATTCGTCAGAAGGCAGAGTGAAACAATGATGCATGAACTGCTTACCCGGGGAGAGGTTCTTTTGTCCAACACGGCCCGGACCGGCCGGGTTGACCTGAAACTGGGGGATGTGGATCGATTTAAACAGCGGCTTCCGCTGCTCCGGGAAGAAGCCGATGTTGCCTATGTCCTGGTTCTTGACGGGGAAGGGAATCCGATGTTGTGGGAGGGTTCTTCCGGAGAGCCGGGAGAGGATGGGCCTTCATGGAAGTCCGCGCGTGAATTTGCCAAGGGCGTTCCGATCTATCCCCCGTCCGAAAAGGATCGTTATTTCCAGGCGGAGGAATTGACCGTCCAGGAAATGAAGATCTACCAGCTCAGCACCGCGCTTGTCACGATGACGGAGGTGATGGAGGAATCCGACCCTTTTGCTCTTCCTACGGAACGGCTCACCAAGGTGGGAACCCTCCATATCGGTTTTTCGATGGCGCGAACCGACAAGGCAATTGATGGAATGATTCTGCGGAGTCTTTCCATAGGGGGGGTTGTCCTGATTGCCGCGCTTCTTCTTGTCGCCTTTGTCATCGAGTTGTCCGTTCGTCCGATCCGCGCCATGACCGAAGCGGCGGACCGCATTGCAGCAGGGGACCTCTCCCAGCGAATCGGCCTGCAGGGCCGGGACGAAATCGCCCGTTTGGCCCGTTCCTTTGACAAAATGACCGGCAATCTTTCCGTTTCCCGGAAAGAGCTTGTCCAGGCGAACGAGGAGCTCCGTCTCTGGAGCGGGAAACTGGAACGGGAGGTGGAGGAACGTACAAAGGCATTGAAGGCGAGCAACCGGGATCTCGAGGTGGCGATCGCGGTGAAGGAGGATTTTCTCCGGGCCGTCAGCCACGATCTGAATGGGCCCCTGGTCAATATTTCGGGGATGTGCGGGATGATTCTCCGGAAATACGGGGACCAACTCGATGAGGGTGTCCAGGACCGGCTTTCCAGGATCCAGCGGAATGTCGGGAAACTGACCGACCTGATTGGAGATCTCCTGGAACTTTCCCGGATCAAATCGAGACGGTTACCCTTTACATGGGTCAAAATCTCTGATCTCATCAATGAGGTGTGGGGGCTCTTTGAATTTCAGGTGGAACAAAAGGGATTTGCGTTGCATCTCCCCGAATCCCTTCCCCGCATGTATGTGGAGAAAACGCGGATCAAGCAGATTTTCCACAACCTGTTTGACAACACGATCAAGTACGTGGGGGATCGCAAAGAACCGAAAATTCGGGTGACGTACCGGGATGATCCGAGCCATTACTGCTTCTCCGTTGCGGACAATGGGCAGGGCATTTCGCCGGAAGACCAGGGGATTTTGTTCCATGTATTTCGCCGGGGAAAATCCCCCGAAGTTCGGAACAGTCCCGGGCGGGGCGTCGGGCTGAGCCTGGTGAAACAGATCGTGGAGACGTACGGGGGGCGTATTGAAGTGGAGTCGGAACTGGGGAAGGGCACAACCTTCCATTTCACTCTCCTGAAGAGTGCGTGTTCGGAGGAAGTTGCCGATGGAAGAGAAGAAGACCCGGATCCTTCTCGTGGATGACGACGAGGATACCCGGTTTGTGATTCGGGATGCGATTGAAGAATCCAGCCTCGATCCGGATATCTACGAGGTCGAAAACGGGGAGGAGGCGATTGATTTTCTTTCCGGGAAAGGTAAATTTTCCGACGCCCCTCTTCCGGAGTTGATCTACCTGGACCTGGAAATGCCCGGGATGGGGGGGATCAACACCCTTCGCAAGATCCGGTCGAACAAGGATCTCCGTGCGATTCCCGTGGTGATCATGACGAATTTGGATGATGATCGGGAGAAGAAACTGGCGGCCGAATACGGGGCCAATTCGTATACGCTCAAACCTTCCGATCCGGACCAATTTGTAGAAACGGTGAAGGATGCCACCCGGTATTGGAGCACCATTCATCGCCGCCCACACGAGGACACTTAAATGGAAACGCACCGGGCCAGTGACCCGATGGATACCGAAATCTGGATTCTGCGTCGCCGCCGGATTCTGATCGTAGAGGATGACCCGGACCATGCCGAACTTCTGAAGGATATTCTCCTGGAGCGGCAGGCATTCGTTACCCATGTTCTGGACGGGACCTCCTGCCTGACACAGGACTTTTCCCGGTTCGACATCATTCTTCTGGACCAGAACCTGCCGGATGCAACGGGGATGTCCCTTCTCCAGGAAATCGTGAGCCAGTCCGACGTTCCCGTGATCATGGTGACGAGCGAAGACAACTACACCGTTGCCGTGGAGGCAATTCAGCTTGGAGCGTATGACTATATCTGCAAGGCGGGTGACTACCTTCGGGCGATTCCCGTGGTGATCGAGAAAAACCTCGAACAGCACCGGTTGAAGCGTGAGAACGAAACCCTGCAGGCGGAACTGGAGAAGAGGCTGGAGGAGAGCCGGGAACAGAACGAGATTCTTCAGCATCTTTCCTCCACGGATTACCTGACTGGATTGTATAACCACCGGTTCCTCCAGGAGCGGATCGAGGAGGAACTGAGCCTGTCGATCCGGAAGCAGTTGCCCGTGTCGGTAATCATGGTTGACCTGGATCATTTCAAGAGGGTCAATGATGAGCAGGGACACCTGTTTGGTGACCGGGTTTTACGGGAAATTGCCAGTACGCTCAAAAAGAGCACCCGCGCATGCGACACGGTGGCGCGCTATGGCGGGGAAGAATTCCTGATTCTGCTTCCCGCGACGGAAGTCGAAGGGGCTGTCCTGATTGCAGAGCGGGCTCTGGAGCAGATCCAGTCCCTGGCGCTGGAAAATGAAGGTGTGCCGGTGGCCATTACCGCGAGCTTTGGAGTCGCCGGGTTCGTGCCTGCGGCGATCGGCAGGCGGGAAGAACTGGTTGCCAAGGCGGACCGTGCCATGTATCGGGCCAAGGAAGCGGGTCGGAACCAGGTCTGCTTCGAAGAGGTGTAGTCTACTTCTTCTGCCTCTGCTTGGATTCCGGTGTCCATCGGAGCCGGATATTGTCCAGGATTCCGTTGACGAACGCCCCCGAGTTCCGCGTCGAGTATTTCTTCACGATCTCAATCGCCTCGTTAATGGAGACAAGCGGGGGGATATCCTCCCGGAAGATCAACTCATAGGTTGCCAGGCGGAGCACATTCCGGTCGACGATTGCCATTCTGGATATTTCCCAGTTCCGGGCAACCTCTTCGATATGATGGTCGATCTGGGTGCGGTTTTCCCAGGTTCCCTCGACCAGTTCCCGGCCGAACTTGGCCACTTCGGTATCCCGGATGGTTTTGGCAATCAGGGCTTCGATCTCGTCCAGGACTTCCTCTCCCCGAACATCCAGTTCATAGAGCGTTTGGAGGGCGATTTCCCTGGCCTGACTACGTTTTCTCATACGATCTTTTTCACCAGCGAGGCCATTTCCAATCCACTGAGGGCGGCGCTTCGTCCGGCATTCCCCATCTTGGTCCCGGCCCGCTCGATTGCCTGTTCGAGCGTGTCACAGGTCAGGACACCGAAAATCGTGGGAACTCCCGTCCGCCTTCCGACCTCGGAAATTCCCTTTGCCGTTTCCACGCACACGTGGTCAAAGTGCGTTGTCGACCCCCTTATGACGCATCCAAGGCAGATGATGGCATCGATATTCCCCCGCTCGGCAATCCTCCGGGCCAGGGTGGGAATCTCGAAAGCTCCCGGCACCCAGCAAACCTCGATCTGTTCCGAGGGAACCCCACTGCGCAGGAGTGTATTCTCGCATCCTTCGAGAAGTTTCTCCGTGATGTATTCGTTGAACCGGCTCACGATGATGGAAAAACGCATCTCCGCTCCCAGGAAATCACCTTCGATCTGCCGGGGACGGCGCGTTTTCCTGGGGGTAGAGGTTCTTTTCATTTAGTTCCGGTCCCGGGCGGGGAGTTCGAAAGGTTTTCCTTCCGGCATTTTTGTGTCCGGAAAACGTTTCCGGATTCCAATGAACTCTTCCTCGCATTTCACGAAGGCTTGTACGACCGTTGGGTCGAAATGCTTTCCGGAGTCGTTCACGATCATTTCCTTGGCCCGTTCATGCGGGAATGGCATTTTGTAGGGTCGCTTTGAGGTCAGGGCATCGTAGACATCTGCTACCGCGACGATTCGAGCGCAAAGCGGGATTTCCTCTCCGCGGAGGGGACGCTTTTCATCCCCGACCTGTACGGCAGGGTATCCGGAACCGTCCCATTTCTCGTGGTGATACCGGGCGATCATTTCCCCGATGGAGAAGATGCTTTCCCGGTGGATCATGGCCCCGGCCATCCGTAGGGCATGGGCTCCGATCTCTGTGTGGTCTTTCATCTTCTCAAACTCTTCCGAAGTGAGTTTGTCCGGTTTCTGAAGGATGTAATCCCGGATGCCGACCTTTCCCAGGTCATGCAGGGGGGAGAGGTCGTAGATGAGTTCTGCGTACTCTTCGGTAAGTTGGTCCCGGTAGGGGGAGTCTTTGCGGAGTTTGTCAGCCAGGGACTTCGAATAGTACTGGATGCGTTGAATATGGCCCCCGGTATCGTCATCGATCGATTCTGCAAGGTTGGCAATCGCAAGGATGGAGGCGCGCTGTGTATCCTTGATTTCAGCGGTCCGGTGAATGACCTCTTCTTCGAGTTTCTGGAGGTAGTTTTTCCGGAGTTTGTCGACGACCGCCTTTTCCGTTACATCCCGGAGGGTTGCCTCGAGTCCGCAGACCCGGCCATTCTCGCGGATGCCGGTGCAGGCGATTTCGACGATGCGTTCGTCTCCCGAATGGGTCAGAATCGTCAGGGGGAAGGGGCGGACATCCCTGCCATCGGTCACGTCCTTCAGCGATGAGAAAATCCGGTGTAGATTTCCCTTTTTGACGATCCGGGAAATGTTCAGGTTTTCCCATTCCGTTTCGTCCATACCGACCAGTTCGTAAAAGGTCCGGTTGGCCCAGGTCAGATGGCCGTTGAGATCCGTGGTGATGATCGCATCTGTCGCGTTTTCCACGATGGACCGGTAGCGACTCTCGCTTTTCCGGAGGGCTTGAACTTTCTCTTCCACCTTTCTTTCCAACTGCCCGGAATAATCTTTCAGATCATCGTAGAGCTTCTTGTTCTCAAGTACGAACCCGATATTCAGGGCGAGGTCTTCCAGGAGGGGCCGGAGATCCTCCCCGAGTCGTTTCCGGTTTGTATCTTCCAGGTCGAGGACCCCCACGATGCGATGTTTGCTCTTGATGGGGATGCACATCTTGGAAATGGATTCGTCTCCGGGATGGTCAATAAAGCAATCTTCATTGGAGATATCATTGCTCCACACCGATTCCCCCGTATGCGCGCAGCCTCCTGTAATTCCTTCGCCAACCCGGACCCGGAAAGTTTTTGCCTGGCGCGTAATCTTTTGTTCACCTGCAGATACGTAGAGCACCAGTTCCCGCGAAATCTCATCCACGAGGAAAATAGATGCCAGGGAGAGCTGAAGTTTCCGTTGAATGAAATTGACGATTTCCTGGAGGCACCTTTCCGAAGTGAAGGCCTCATTGGAGGTGTAAATCCGGACAATTTTTACAATCTCGTCGTGAAACGATTTCAACAGCTCCAGGTAGCTGATGCGTTCCTGTAAAAGAGCTAGGTCCGCCTCTGTTTGTTTTGTTGTCTGTCCGGTGGCCATTTTACGCGCCCCGATGTTGATTCTGAGATCTTAAACGTATGGAGCTCAAATCGCAACCCTGAGCCGGGCCAATGCACCCATTCATCGGGTCGATAAGGCCCTTTTCCTGCAGAGAGATAACCGGATCTGGGTCTCGCGGAACCGGTTCATCAGGGCCTGCGGTATTTTTTCATTCTCGGAGTAGGCTTCCTGGGCGGTAGCGAAAGCCTTGGCTGCTTTCCGGAAGAGTTCCAGGGCCTTCTTGTTTTCTTTCCCCCAGTTTCCCGGGTTTTTGGAAGGATCGGATTCAAGAAGGTGTTCCATCGCTTTCTTGTATAACCGGTCCCCTTCAAGAACGGTCTTCTGAATCTTTTCCGGGGTCGTATTGGGGAGCTTTTCCTCCGTTGCAGGCTTGGTTTCAGGATCGGGGGAATGGGTGGGAGGAGGGGCTTCCGTATCCGGTTCCAATTTCACCGCTCTTTTGAGAATTTTCGAGAGAAGGTCGCGGGATTCGGTATCGTTTTTGACCTTGTCCCGGAAAGCTTGCGTGTCGGAATAGTGGGGCTGGAGAACTTTCTGGAGGAGAATTTCCGCATCGGCGGGCGAGGGAACGCTCATGAAATAGAAAAGGAGGGAGACGAGCCGGGCTCCTTTCTTTTCGTGGACTGTTTTGAGAAGGTTTCGGTCTTGATTCAGGGCTTCATCCAGGAGGGTTGTCACCAGTTGGTTCATCCCGTTGGAGATGCAGAAGTCGGCCAGAGCGAAGAACTTCCCTCCGGAAACGGACCTCCCTTTTTGGATCTCAAACCGGAAAACGTACTGGTTTCCCTCTTTCTGATCCCGGGCCAATATCCCTGACCCGGCTGCGATGGATTTCAGTTTCTCCCATACCTCCCAGAATGCGGTATCAGGGTCCAATATTTTTACCCGAACGACCTGGACTTTTGGGATGGTGGTGCGGATGCCACGGATATCCTCCAGCGTGAAGTGCTCTCCATCCCGGGAGAGGGTCCGGCAGATGATTTTCCCCCCGTTCTTCAATTCCATCCGGGTCATTTCCGGCATCGGAATGATTCGACCCTCCTTTGTCTCCCGGACAAGTTCCTGGTAAATACGGGTCCGGGATTTCCATCCGCGAAGCGTATTCCGCCGTTCCTTTTGTGGGATCCGGACGACATTTATTTTTTCGAGTTCTTCCGCCGCGGCATCATATTCTGCCTTGGAGAGCATCTCCCGTACCTTTCGGAAGAGAGTGTCGAGTTCGCTCTTGGAGACTTCTGAAGGGGCAGAGGGGTTCGTCACCGGTGTTTCCCCTTCCGGAGTCGGATAGGGTTCAGGTTCGGGATCGGGTGTGCGCGGTTCAGGAAGAAGTGGAGTTTCCGGCTGGACCGGTTTGTCACGGACAACCGGCCCCGGCTCATTTTGTTGTTCCCAGGGACGACGTTCCAGCATGGCCCAGACAAAACCGCTTACGCACGCAAGGAGGAGGACAACGGTAAGCTTTTGGCCGAAGCGAAACGCCCCGGGGGCCAAAGATGTCATGGGTATTTCCTACCTGATTGCCGCGGATGAGGCCACCCTTTTCCGCAGTTGACACCCGGGGGGTTCCCGGGGAGAATCGGGCGCTTCATGAGAGAAGACCCTGCTTCCTTTCGATGGAGATTCGCCCCGGAGTGCGAGTCCTGGCCTACGGATGAATTCGAGCGTCAACTTCCCCAGGCCCGGGTGATCAAGGACCATCGGAGAAAGCGCGTCGTGGAAGTCGACGTGTCGGGAAAAACGCACCGGGTCAAGCTCTATCGTCCGGGGCGGGGTCTTGCGATGCTTTCGTCGGGATCCACGGCCGAACATGAATTCCTCATGAGTTCCCGGCTGCAAGAGGCCGGGATTCCCACCGTTCCCATCATTGCGCTCGGAATCCGGCCGGGCGAGGCCCTTATTGTCATGGAAAAAATTTCCGGCTGGACGGATCTGCAAAAGATCCTTCTTGATTCGGAGAGACCCTTTCTGGAAATCCGGGACCGGCTTCAAGAATACGGGCAGTTTGCCCGGCGTCTCCATGATGCGGGGGTATGGCAGCACGATTTCAATCCCACGAACATTCTTGCTCCCCTCGATCCGGCGGCAGGAAATCTCAAGGTGATCGATTTTGAGCGGATGAAGTTGAAGAAATCTATTTCTCTCCGGGACCGGCACCGGAGTCTTGCGAAGATGAACCGGATTCCCGAGTTGAGTTCCACGGACCGGATGCGGTTTCTCCGGGGCTACCTGAAGGGGGGGGATGAGCGTTGCGGGGCGGTGGCACGTTCTATTCTTGATCTCTTCCAGGTCAAGATCTCGGAAGACGCCAGGAAACTGGCACGTTTGTGCCTGCGGGAGGGGCGGCATTTTGGAGAGTTCTACACCGAGACCGGGAAGATCTATTTCCGGAAAGGGGGGAAGGGGGCGTCTCCGAGGGGGCTGGCCGAGGAGTCTGTTGGCGATCTTGTCCAAAACGACTGGCCGGGTTTCGAACGGAGACGGGAGAGAAAGCCTCTCCGGAAGTGGAGAGAACTTCACCGGATCTGGACGGGCTACGGGGGGCTTCCAATCGCTGTCGAGATCGACTCTTCCACCGGGGAAGGATGGCTGATTTTCCCGGGGTAAGGGATCTCCCGGGATCCCGGTTTGATGGAGCGGGGGACGAGATTCGAACTCGCGACAACCAGCTTGGAAGGCTGGTGTTCTACCACTGAACTACCCCCGCAATTGGTGCGTGGAGCCCCATATTACAAATTGAGACGGAATGGTCTACCGTTTCTTTGTCTTTCCGGTCAGGGCCAGAGTTTCTCCAGTTTTTCGTACTGCTCTATCGACGGGCTGTTGATATCCTCGTACCGGTAAGTGTCTTTTTCGGGGACCAGGGTCAGAACGAATACTTCCTTTCCCTCGACGCGGATTTTTCCGCAGACCTCCCCTGTCCTCTCGAATCGCCTTCCTTTTACGAGTTCGCTGATCCGGGTCACCCCGCCCGTTTTCTTTTTCCGTCCGGGCAGGTTTCTTTTTTCGCGGTCGGGACGGAGTTTTGCCCGGTTTCCTGAATTCAAATGCTTGTAGAACCCTTCTGCATCTTCTTCCCCGATCGTGAGTAGGATCGCATTTGCGGTTTCCACAGCGGGATGTGTTTTCGGGCCCGTTTCCGGTTTGGAAGGTGGGGCGTCACCGGACCCGGGATCACATCCGGCCAACAAGGGCAGGGCAACCCAAATGATCAAAATCGGTTTCATGGAAGGCTTCCTCCCGGACGGTCGTGGTGCCTTGGATTTGCCAGGTGGGGAAACGAGTGGTGGGCAGGGAGGGATTCGAACCCCCGAAGGCATAAGCCAACAGGTTTACAGCCTGTCCCCTTTGGCCGCTTGGGTACCTGCCCGTCAAAGACCGATCGAGAGTATAACCCGAGTATTCGGGGAGCGGAAGAAAATTGAACTCCGCGGATTGCTCCAGAGTAAGGGTCATGATAGGGTACCCGCCATGAAGAAACTTCTCCCCTTTCTGGCCCTGGTCCTCTTCGTTGCCTGCAACTCCAATCCCGCAAGAAAAACGCCAGTTCTCACGCGGGGTGCGGTTGTTTCCCCCGAGCCTCGTGCCGCCGAGGTGGGTGCCAAGGTTTTGCGGGAAGGCGGGAATGCCGTTGATGCGGCTGTGGCCACCTTCTTTGCGCTTGCCGTCACCTTTCCCCAGGCGGGAAATATCGGAGGAGGCGGTTTTATGCTGCTCTCCCGGGAGGGGGAAGTGAATGCGCTTGATTACCGGGAGAAGGCTCCTCTTTCCGCACACCGGGACTTGTACCTCGACAAGGAAGGAAACGTGATCCCGGGACTCAGCCTGAAATCACATCTCGCTTCCGGAGTTCCGGGGAGCGTTCAGGGAATGTGGGAAGTTCATCGCCGTTTCGGCTCCCTTTCCTGGAAACGGTTGGTGGATCCTGCCATCCGGCTTGCAGAAGATGGAATTCGATTGACGGAGAAGGAGGCGAACCGGTTTGCAGGCGGCCCCACCCATGCCAATTTTCAGAAATACTTTCGTGGAAAAAAAGGGGATCTTTTTCGCCAACCCGATCTGGCCCGGACGCTGGAGAGGATTTCGAAGGAGGGGCCGGATGGGTTTTACCGGGGGGAAACGGCGCGCTTGATCGTGGCCGAGATGAAACGGGGAAACGGGCAGATCACCCTGGAGGATCTCTCCTCATACCGGCCGGTCTGGCGCAAGCCGGTTCGCGGG
>PVBE011489583.1_pt1 | contig 10303 bp, 10 predicted proteins | sample 1631181 | NCBI WGS metagenome assembly PVBE01 (sample SAMN08397723, study PRJNA350692) | Marine metagenome, whole genome shotgun sequencing project. | isolation source: water | place: Pacific Ocean | collected 2012-04 | reverse complement strand
TGCTGCATTATTTGGCCGCTTTATGTGTTGAATAACTCTGTACTTGATCAGCAGCGTTGTCAGCGGCTGGGGGGCGATTTAGGCATAGGTCAATAAAAACCTGCCCCAGCGGAGGCGGCGATCTTCTGGTCGCTTCAGCGTTGTTTCGATCCATGACCATGCCGTCCACTGTTTGCCTCTAGGGCGATGGTCTTTAACCCTTAAATATCAGGAGTCTTGTTTTAACGAGCCATGTCTTTGATCTGTCCACAACGTCCCTTCTTTGTGAGCTGAATGTCATGCTCTAAAGCAAGCTTTATCCTTAGCTATATGCACTATTAACTCTTTAGGTGATTTTCTAAACAGATTTTTTGGCTGCGAAAGTATCGCGGATTGCTCTGTATTGTTCAACCCCTTCGACTCCCAGAGCCACCACCATCCCCCGTTAAGTGGAAGGTCAGCAGCCTTAAGGAAATCTGATGAGGCCTCGCCTGTCATCCAGACGCAAAAGGGCTTACCACTCACAGTTGTCTTCACTATTGCAGGGATAAATTGCAAAACCTTTGCCTACAAGCTCAGGAGTATCACTATTATTGATCATCCATTTGTCGAGCCTAATCACATATTTCCCAGGACTTTCTTCAAAGAGCCCAGCAAAATAAAGTTCGATGTAAGGAGGCCATCCATTCTCCCCGTTCGACAATTTTGGGCCAGGCTCATTGTCGGCATAGCACTTCCAGCCATTGCGAACACCGTAGGAGTCCATACTGGGTGAGCTGAAATTTGCGTTAGGCATCGATGGGTCAGCTTCGCAAACCCATGGAAAAAGTGCGAAGCTGAATGTGTGCAAGGCGCCATCTACATTGTTGTATGGATTAATGCCGTTGTTGATTGACTCGATTTTGTTGCAAACGCCTTGATTCCAGGCGCGGTCTTTGTTGGCTCCGGCGCCGCAAAGATTTCCAGTTTCAAGGTCATTGCCAGAGTTATACCAGCCTGCCCAGTATTTCATAAGACCAAAAGTTGTTTTGGAATTGGGGTGCGTAAATGTGCAGTGATTTCTTCCATGAGACCCCTTCTCACAGCGAGGCTGACCAGGGCCTCCATCGAATCGCTCAATGTATTTAATATCCCCAAGACAATCGGGTTGAATCCCGGCACCATCGCAATTATGAAACACCCAATAGTCTGTCCGATTAGGGAAACTTGCCCAGGTCCTTGCCCCCAAACCCCATTTAGCCCCTGTCACAATTTCATCGTATGGCTGGCCGTCTGAGCAACCAGCATTGAGATTGCTATCTAGGTTTTTCTGAAAGGGGCGATATGTGAAAGGAGAGCAACTGACATCTTTTGCTCCTTCTCCCCCTCCTCCACAAGCATTGGTTAATTTCGTGACAGGTCCGTTTGGGTAAGGATAACGAGCCCAGCAGTAGCCTTCGCCAAGCCCGCTCACGAGCACTGTTCTGGAGTTCTGTGTTGGCAGAAACCTTTGAGGAAAGGGTGCCTCAAGCTGTGTAGAAGACAGTGCCGCCAGGCCTGATGTCAGCCCAGCCATCAGCAGATTCAACATCAAACCATTGTCTTATTCCCATGCATCATGGCAATTCCGATAAAGAAATCCAGGGAAGATCGTTTGCTTTAGATCCATTGTTAAATCGCCGCCGCTCGGAACCGCCGCAAGGAATAGACGCAACAAACCGCCGCAAGGACCTGGCCTTAGGCAGCAGCGCCTCGCAATCTTCACCGCTGGCTGAGGCAAGTATCGCTACAAAAACATTGATCTTGGCATAATTCCTGCCTCCGGTGCCCTGGCCATTCCATGTCCCCGTTCCCAGGTTGAGTCATCGTGAGAACAGGGCGAACCGTTGGCATCCTGTCCTTGAACCAATCCAATTCCCGCACCTCTCTCCCTCCCCTTTGGCTGATGGCCATTGCCATTGGGTTCAGCGTTGCAAATCCCTACTACAGCCAGTCCCTGCTTCCCACAGTCAAGAACTCGTTTCAGCTACAGCCAGGCACAGTATTGCTGGGACCCATGGCTACCCAGCTGGGGATGGCCATGGGTGTTCTCTTCCTGCTGCCACTAGGCGACGGGCGCGAACGGCGTGGAATGCTCATCTACCTGGCCCTCGGCATGGCTCTGGCCTGCTTTGGGGTGGTGGTGGCATCAACCTTTGGCTCACTGTTGATCAGTTGGTTCGCACTGGGGTTGGTGGCGCTCATCCCCTCCCTGCTGCCACCCTTTCTGATCGCATTCACGCCGGAGGCCACAAGGGGTCGGATGCTTGGCATTGTGCTGAGCGGACACTTCAGCGGGATCCTCCTCTCACGCAGTGCGAGTGGATTGCTGGCCCAGCTTTGGGGTTGGCGTTCGATCTATCTGATCTCCGCCCTGGCAATGCTTGGTGTGGCGATATTGTTTCGCTGGCGACTACCGGTTTTACCACCCACCTGCAAAGAATCCTATTGGCAGTTGCAGGGCTCGCTTTGGACTCTTTGGCATCGTCATGCACGATTGCGGCGTTCCTGCCTCTCGCAGGCACTGTTGTTCGGTACCTTCATGGCCCTGTGGAGTGCCTTGGCACTTCACTTGGGAGAGGCTCCTTGGCGGTTTGGCCCAGCTGTGATTGGAAGCTTTGGGCTGGTGGGGGTGGCAAGCATTGTTGCCGCTCCCAAAATTGGTCGCATGGTTGATCGGATCGGTAGCAATCGGATCGTGCTCTTGGGCGTGCTCTGCACAGGTGCTGGGGTGTTGCTTTTGGGTCTACTGCCCAACGCATTATGGGCACTGGTCCTTGGCTTAATACTTTTGGATTTGGGGGTACAAGGAAGCTTCCTTGCCAACCAGGCACGCATCTATGCCATTGATCCTGCCGCACGCAGCCGAATGAGTAGCCATTTGTTTCTCTCTACCTACCTCGGAGCAGCCTTCTGTTCTCTCGTGATCTCAATCTGCTGGTCTTCATGGGGTTGGACAGGAACTTGTCTCTTCACGATCACACTGGTGGGCATGGCTCTGGCGATTGAGCATCCGAGCTGGTGGCCTGGAAGTAAATAAGTCTGGGTAACTCAAAGCATTCGCACCGTGAGCTGCTCGAAGCCGCGGAAGCGATCCGCGACCAGGCGATTGGAGCGGCTCTCATCCACTTCAAGGCGATGGCAACGTTCAATCAAGGCCCGCAGAATCGCCCGCATCTCTAACCGAGCCAGGTGGAGACCAAGGCACTGGTGCAGTCCAGGTGCAAAGCTGAGATGAGGATTGGGATGGCGATTCACTACAAAAGTATCGGGCGCATCGAAGGCGCGTGGATCTCGGTTCGCTGCGCCCACCAGAGCCGTCAGGGAGGCACCAGCTGGAATCATCTGACCAGCAATCTCAATCGGTTCGCGAACAGCACCAATATTGATCGCCTGAGCTGGTGGGTCATATCGCAGGAACTCCTCCACAGCATGCTCCACCAGCGCCGGCTCCCTCCGTAGCTGCTCCAACACCTCGGGTTGATGAGCCAATAAGTGGGCTGCATTGCTGATCAGCAGTGGAACGGTGTAGATGCTTGCGGAATAGAAGTTGCTCGAAACAATCAGCAGGAGCTGTTCATTACTGAGAGTCTCCTTCCCTTTGCGATCGACCAGCAGGCGGCTAAGAACATCATCCCCGGGCTGCGCACGACGCTTCTCTATCAATGGGGTAAAAAAGCGTCGGTATACATTCATCGCCTCATCTCCATCCTTGGCCGTTTCCTCCGTCTGAATGAGGCCTCGGGCACGCACAAAGTGACCCACCTGATCAAGAACCTCTCCCTGTAGCTCCTGCGGCACACCCATGAGTTCACTGGACACCAGCAACGGCAGAGAATTAGCAAGCACGTTGACCAGATCGAACCAGGACCCTGGACTGACACTGTCCAAACAAGTGTTGATGACTTGGGTACAGAAACGATCCAGCGCGACCAAATCGATGCCACTGAAGGCGGACATCACGTGTTGGCGCATGCGGTTATGGCGCTCACCATCCATGTAGGGGATATCTCCTTGCTGACGACGAAAGATGCGCTCATCCCCGAAGCGCTGAATCAATTTATCGAGATGATCCTGCCTCAGGCAGCGGGGATCTCGCATCAGCGCCTCGCTCTCAGAATGGCCAAGCACGACCCATAGGCCAGGGCCCTCACACCACTGCACGGGAGAATCCCGCAGCAAAGCCCCGTAAATCCAATAGGGGTCAGGATGTCCGGGGAGGCAAGGATCCCGTTGGAAGGCTTGGCGATCCTTTCCCGTCAGCTGAGTTGTCATAACCATGCTGCTTGCTATCAGGCAGAAGCACAAAGGGTCCTTAAACCCTAGGCAACCTGGCATCAAGGCACCACTAGGCCGAGGATGAGAAAGCGTTCTGGATTCTGTTGTGTTCGAGGCGGTGATCAATGATCTGCTGAACGGGGATGCGCTGGCACAGCCACGGATCGAACGTCGACTGCGTCTCGTGTTGCTCGACACCGCAACCGTCGCCATCGCGGCCCTGCCAGTGCCACTGCTGGTGGCGCTCCAACGTCAGCGAGCCCACCTTGATGGCGGCAGCGTTCGACTCCCCGGTATGGCCTGCGGACTGAGCACCACAGCGTCGGCTGCGGTGCTGACAACCGCCGCATGTTGGCAGGAACGGGTAGGAGGCGATGCCCAGTCTCATGGCCGACCAGCGCTGGGGGTGGTTCCAGCGGTCCTTGCCATCGCCCACGCCGACGGCAGGACTCTGGCAACGGCACTGCGAGCCTTGCTGCTCGGGTATGAGGTGGCTGCCCGTCTTGGGCGTGCCTACCAGGTGCCGCCCGGAGAGCACGTTGATGGCACATGGCAGACCGTAGGTGCCGCCGTTGCAGCAGCAGCGTTAATGACGACGGATCCCAGAACGATCGCCGAAGCAGCTGCCATGGCAACCTGCGTCATGACGCGCAGCCTGTTCGATCCGGTGAGGGAAGGCCGCACCGGCCGACTTCTCTATGCCGCTGTTGCCGTGGAGCGTGGAATGACTCTCGCCAGTGCCGCCTGTGCCGGATTCCGGGGAGCCTCCCAGCCGGCGAACGCCACCGCCCTACAGCCACTCCTGCCGGGCCCGCCAATGGAGGGGGAGACGCCTGCCGCGATCCTCGACGCCTATGCCAAGTTCGACCCAGGGGCCAGGCATACTCACTACGCCGCCGCCGCCACCCGAATGTGGCTGTCGCGATACGGACCCTGGCGCCAGAACGCTGAAGGCGATGCCACCATCTCTCTGCGTATCTACCCGGAGGCCATTCGCTATTGCGGCCAACGGGAACCCCTCAACCGCATCCAGGCTCAGTTCAGTCTGGTGTTCGCCGTAGCCGCCACACTTCTGTATGGCTCCCTGGTGAGCGAGGCTTACAACGAGGAGAGCCTTGTCGAACCGCAACTCAAGGATCTCATGGACAGGATCCAGCTGGAACCTGACCCAGCTCCCGGCGGCCGCTGGGCGGAACTGCAGGTCCACCGCAAAGGGGGGCCGCCCCGATCGGAACGTGTGCATGGGATCGACGGTGACCTTCGCGATGCTGAGGAGGAGGAGCGTCTGGTGGAGGAGCGCCGCCGCCTGCTGGTTCCAGTGCTGGGGGAAAAGGATGCCGTTGAGCTCATCCAACACTGGTGGAGTGGTCCGCTAACGGCTCCTGTTGTCCCACCGGCCGTCGCTACAACCTGGGCGGAGAACCTCGGCTCCCCAATCACCAGGGATTGAACATCAGATCCGGACCGTGGTCGGAGATGGCCGGTGCCCAGCCTTCAAGGCGCGCCATCAGTTGCCGCAGCATCACGCTGCCCCGTCCGGGCGGCTCGAGCCGCCCCAGCAACCAGTGGGCGATACTCAAGTTGGCCGAAAGCAAAGGCACCTCGGCTTCCTGCACAACCTCCTGATGGGCCTCAACAGTGAACAGGCCCGTACCAGAGAGAAAGACCAAGGTGTTGGGCTTCACTTGCAGTTCCTGCAAGACAACTTTGAGATCTGCTTCCTCGATCTCGTAGGGGTGATTCACGCCAATTGAACGCAACAATGAGTGGGTTGCCACCACCTCCAGGCCGGCATCACGGAAGTAGGCGACCGCCTGCGTGATCAACCAATCCGGATAAGGCATCTCCAGCTGGATGCGACTGAAGCCCAAGCGCTTGATCAAGCTCAACGAGGCAAGGCTGGCCGTGAGATAGGGCATCCCCAGCTGCGCACTGATCGCCTGGCAGCGGCGCCAATCCTGATCAGGGCCGAGGCAATAGAAGGGACCGGTGCAGCCCACAATGATGCCCAGCAGTGGAAGGGTGCCGAACCGCAGAGAGGTATCCAGGCAAGCCTCCTGGTAGACACTGTTACGCCGATCCAGGTCAGGGTCGTCACAGAAGGGAAGCCTGGAGGTGTAAAGGTGTGGTGACGCACCAAGCAGTTCTCGAATTTCAACTTCCAGCGTGGGGTTGGAAGGGGGCACGATTAACCCCAAGGGTCCTTCACTCATGGAATCAAGTGATCGGAGTGCACCAGATCCAACAGGGTCGCACGGATCAATAGTGCCTTTAAATCGAGGCCAGCTTTCTCCTGGCCAGCAGATGTCGAGGTGGAACCGAGATCGAAGAGGGTTCCAGAACCTCTCATGCAGTCTGTTCGAGGCAGCAGCACGTTGGCGGTGCGCTGCTGCCAGCAATCGGCCCAGGCCCGAACAGGATTCACCCCATTCAGATTCTCATGAAAGCCACTGGTTGGCTTCTGAAAGCTGTGCCACCAGCTGCTCAGAGCCTCCGCCAATGCCCATCCTTCCAGAAGCCCGAAGTTCATGTTCAGGCCACCACGGGTGTTGGTCACGTGAGCCGCATCGCCAACGAGAAGGAGTCGACCCAAGCAGTGCGTCTCAACCCGTCGTTGACGTATTGGGTAGTGGTCTTGCTCAATCGCCTCTTTCATCCAGGATCCAGGATCCACCTCCTCCTTGAACACCGTGCTTAGGAGCTCCAGTGACCATGGGGATGGCGGCTCACGCTGGGCATCCGCTAACGGGGAAGGACAGGCGAGGGCGCAGGACACCTCCTCGGGGGCTGGGCGCAGGATCACCCGCCAGCCATGACGCATCTGAAGAAAGCTCAGGGATCGATCTCCCCTGCGCACGTAAGTGAGGGGAGCCAGCTTCTGCTCAAGCAGGCTGGGGAGCCGAGGCAGAAACAGTCGCACAACCGGGGCAATCTCATCATGTCCGCAAAAGGGGAGAGCCGCTGTCTGGCGCAGAAGGCTGTGAGCTCCATCGGCGGCAACCACCCATGAGCCCACGAAGGCCTGAAGAACGCCGTCGGCGTCGCGGGCGTGCAGCTTGGCGGTGTCGGCATTCTCCCCAGGACCGGCCTGATCACAAGCGAGCACTTCAACCCCCCGGATCAGGGAACCAGGCGCCAGAACCTCCAGCCATTCTTCGAGGGCTGCGACCAGATGCTGTTGCTCCAGGTGGAGGCGATAGGGATGCTTGGTCGAGCTGGCAAGCATCGCCAGGTCGACCTCCTGCCGCTCCCCCCGGTCCAGATTCCAAGTCGCGATTCGCTTGACCTGCTGACCTAGGGGCTCAAGCCTGTTCAGTAACCCCAGATCCGCCAGCAGATCGAGAACAGGGGGATGGAACGTGGAGGCGAGGGAGGCAGAAGAAGGCTCTCGTCGCCGCTCAAGCACCTGCACCGGCACATCCCGCAGGCGAAGCGCCACTGCCGTCAGAAGTCCAACTGGGCCGGCGCCCACCACCAGCACTGGAGGGGCTGAGGCCAGCGCCATCAGCGATCCCTCTGGCTGCTCTGCCAACGCAGAAAATGATCGGCGGCATATCCGATCACATAACGGGCACCGCAACGCCGGAAGGCTGCATGCACCTCATCGAAATAATCATCAGCATGAATCAGTCCAGTGCCGGCGGCCTGGATCGCCATCATGTACTCGCCACTGACGTGGTAAACAGCAACCGGTTGACTGATCGTGGAGGCGGTTCTCGCTAGGAGGTCTAGATAGGGCAGAGCTGGCTTGACGATGGTGCCAACGGCACCCTGGGAGAGATCCTCGCGCAGCTGGCCTAGGGCCAGCTCAGCATCTCCCTGATCGAATTGATAACTCTTGCGCAGCAGGCCCAGGTCGGAACCGATTGCTTCCCGGTAGGGCCCATAAAGAGAAGATGAGAACTTGATCGTGTAGGGCAGGATCTCACCGTGCTCGAGCCCTGCTGCATCCAAATGGGCTCGGATCGCGCCTGTCTGCCTGGGCAGGGACAGACAGGGGGCCACCGCATCGGCACCAGCAGCGATGAAGGCCTCAGCCAGGCGGGCTGCTGCGACATAGGAACCCTCCTCATCAATCAGAACATCGTCAGCCTTGCTAAGCAAAACGCTATGGCCACAGGTCTGGTATGGAGAGAGGCCCACATCGGCGATCAGAGTGAGGGAATTCCGCCAACGCTGGCGCGCCTGCCTGAGAAGAGTGCTGACACAGAAGCCCTGCTGCAGGGGCAGATCGAGGCTTGGGCGATCGCAAACACCCACCACCAGAACCCTGTGAAGGCCGGCGTTCAAGCGCCTTTCAAGATGGGTGAGGGTGGCCTGCACCGAGCGCACAGGGTTGTCTGCGATAGCGGAGGGGCGGGTGTCCTCCACGTCATCAGAGACGAACAGACACTCGACATAGTCAAGACCGAAACCGTTTTGCAATGACGGCATAACAATGCAGCCGAAGGGAAAGGTTTGCCAAAGGGGCGAGTCCATTATCCCAGGGTTACGGGGTGCCAGACCATCAGATGCTTGAGATCGTGTGAAATCAAAGGGCTGGATGTTGCCGTGGTATGGGGGGCTAATGCAACGCTGCAATGCAACGAATCATCGGCCAAAATCGAGCTCTGGATCAGATCATCTGGCCCGTCTCTGATTGGAGCTGTCGAGGAAGAGATCGACGCTCTCGTGAAGCATCTAAGCGGTGAACAGCAACAGGTTGTGCACAAACGCAGCTGATCGGTCTTGGTGCAGGAGCCCACTTCACTCCCTACCCCTACAGGCCTTCGTCATGGCCAGCCATCGTCTCAACAGTGAGCGCAAGACCAACAGCCCTGATTTTCATGAAGCTAATGATGGCTCCTGTTCGGCATGTTCAGCTCTGCTCTTGTTATGCGTCTGCATCAGCAATCCAGGAACCAGTCCATTCCCTGCGCACCCTTCCCCAGCCCGAGGCCATTCTTCAGGCCGGCGATGCGGATCTTGTTGCCATTGCCCGGCAGGCACTTGAGGATCCCCATTGGCCGCTGCACGCGGCGAAGAAGCTTGGTTGCGACGATCACTACGACCTATGGCCAAGGGAATATGGCTGGTGGCTGAACAAGCGGGAGGCGAACCTTCCAAGTCCTTAGATGTCGTTTCTCAGCAGGTTGTCATCGGCTATCCAGCGATGGGCACACATGGCTTGTACCAAGGGGCTGAATGACGGCACTGTTGTGCTCTTATCCCTGAGAAGCGTCTCTGCAAAACGTCTCTAGCATGGGTTGTTTGGGTAGGCCATGTCAGCTGACGTTTCCGCTCTCTTTGATGCTCACATGCAGGCCGAGCTTGATCAGGATCTCGATGCAACGATGGCAACGATGGTTGAGCAGCCCCATCTGCTCAATCTCGGTTCCGGTCTCGGCGGCGATGGTGCCGAAGGCGTACGTCGTTTTTATGCAGAGAAGCTGATCGGTCAGTTCTTTCCTCCGGATGTCGAATTTCTACCGATCTCTCGCACAATCGATGCTGAAAGGCTTGTAGATGAGGTGGTGATCCGGTTCACACACACCCAGGTGATCAGCCATCTGCTTCCAGGTGTTCCGCCAACAGGTCGAGCCGTCTCCATGGCCGTTGTGGTGATCGTCGGCCATCGGGACGGCAAGGTGGCCTATGAACACATCTATTGGGATCAGGCTGGTTTGCTCGTACAGCTGGGGCTGCTGGACCCCCAAGGTCTACCGATTGATCCAACCTCGCCCGAGCGGTTGCTGCGCGCTGTGAAGCAGTGACCAGAATCAGCAATCCCCCCCCCACTGATGACTGGATCACTGCCTACCAGCAGCTCCTGCCAGCTCAACGAGCGAGGATCCAGGCAAGCAGAACGCCAATGATCAGACCCTTGGCAAAGCTGAGCCAAAGGATCTGGTAATCGGAAAGCCCCATCTTCTGCTGGATCTTGCTGATCTGCCTTTGATGCCAACGCGCGAGAGTCATCAGGGTCAACTGAACCAAGCACAGAGTGGGCTGCAGATGGCAAAAGTCAACAACAACGGAGCTGGTCAGC
>PVBE012230768.1_pt1 | contig 10304 bp, 1 predicted proteins | sample 1631181 | NCBI WGS metagenome assembly PVBE01 (sample SAMN08397723, study PRJNA350692) | Marine metagenome, whole genome shotgun sequencing project. | isolation source: water | place: Pacific Ocean | collected 2012-04 | reverse complement strand
TGAAGCTGGAGTTATTCCTATACCAGTATTGGCTATATAAGTTGCAGTAGCTAACGGTCCGAGATGAGCAACAACATTACCTTCAGTAGTTGTATTAGATGCCTGTGTTAATCTTGAACCAACTGGCCAACTACTTGTAGCAGTACTACTATTACCAGTGAATTTTATCTGAACTTCATTAGACTTGAATGATAATGGATTTGGTCTAAGGATTGGATTTTCCATTTCACCAACACCCAACTCTGGATTATATAACTTTAATATTCCTGGACCAGCAACAAAATCACACTTATTAAGTGTAAACTTAAGATCTTCAAACTGACTTGCAGACCATGTAGCACCGTTCTGTGACTTAAAGAAAGATCCTAAATGTGGTTGCTGAGAAACAATTTTTCTTTCACTAGATTCAAGATTTATATCAGCTAAATCTTCTTCACCCATCCTACAAATGAATGCATTATAATTATCAGACATTGATATCAATACAATGGCATAATCTGCAGAATTACCTTCTAAGAATACAGGTGATGGGAACTTGAAATTAGTTGCAACAGTACCATACTCAGAAACATTAACCTCATCAGGATCTAATGTAACACTAGCAAATGCAAGGATCTGTTGTGTTGGATATCCCTGACGTACTGATCTAATCTGAAGTGTAACTGGAACAGTAGCATCTTTAGTCTGGAACCAAACATCAACCGACTCTAAGAATACGCCATTTGTTTCTTGTACTTCAAATGATTGAGCAATTGGATCAGTATTATCACGTTCAAAGGTTGATCTATTCTCAAAGGATTGTGTCTGGAAAGTTCTTCTATTAGTCTCTGTCGTCGATTTTTCATCATTTACACTAAGAGTCTCTACTACAGCATTTCTAACAGCCATAACATCTTCTTGAACTGTATTAAGAGTTCCTTCTGCACGGAAATTAGCCTGAGCAGTAGAAGGTTTATCTAATGTTGAACGAGAATCAGTACTACTACTTGATATTCTAAATGTTTTCGTTCCTGTTGTAAATTCAGGAGCTGAAATATTATTAGGATCTGGAATGAATAAAGATCCCAAAACCGCACCTTTTTCATCACTAATCAATCTAACATCTTTAATCTTAGCTTCAGCACCACTTGTTTGACCAACAAGAGACATCTCTTTAGTAATATGTCCATAATAAGTACCAAGAACCTTTAATTGTAATGATCCAGTATCAACATTAATAATCGAACTAGTTGCAGAATAACTAGAACTTATACCAGTAGTGGATGAATATGGATTTACCCCATATGTAATTCTAGGACTATTATAATCACCAAATTTATGATCTGGTTGAGCAGTTCTGAAACTGATATATGGAACAGATGATCTCTTCTGTGAATCTCCTGAAGTTCCAATAACTTGTTCCCCAACTTGAAATACTCCACTAACCATTTCAATTTCAATAAGTTTAGGAGTTACATACTTAGATATACTTTGACTATCAAAGAATGTATAGAATTGTGTTCCAGGTTGTAATCTTGTACCAATAAATTCAATATTCCTAGATCTCATATAAGGAATACTTTCATTACTAACCAGTTTGTCACCAAGACTATTCATATCAAGTCTAGAATCTACCTTAAATTGAATCCCACTTCTTGTTAAATTTCTATCTATTGTGATAGTTTCTTCAAAACTATCCGTTCTTGTCCTTTCCCAATCAGTAAATGTACCAGCTCTGCCATTCTGATTACCTCTACGAGTACCTTGACTTCTCCATCCAGAACGATCAGTACCAGTATGTGCAACATCTACATTTGTAGAGGACCATATTACTTCCCATTCAGCCCAATCGACAGGACTTAATCCAGTATTTGGATCTATATCTAAATTATGTAATGTTGCAGCATGATTACCTTCAACTTCAACAACATTAGATTTTAATCGTTTCTCATCAACCCATACATCACTATTTGGATTCAATTCTACTGCACCATTCCAAGTAATTGCAGCAAATGGATTAACATTTTCCGTTCTAGTTGCAAATTTCTGTTCTATGTAAGTAGATGTTGTATAATCTAAAGTTACTACATCACCAGTACGTTTTAATGAATTAGATTGTAAATCAGAAACTTGAGTTAAGTCTGCATTTGGATTTGCAGTAGTTCCAATACCAATAATCTGATCAGAACCAAGAAGAAGATCAACACCATGTGTATAATGAGTTGGTCTTAATTCCCCAGCACCTCTATCAATAGAACTCCTAAAATTGGGATGACCTAAAGCTTGTCCTTCATGACTTCTAAAGTTATCAACAAAGAATCCAGACTTAAATCTATCAAGTCCAGTTTTAGCATCTACTATACTCAAACTTGCAGTATCAGTCTCTAATAATGATAGTTGTGTATAATACTCAACATTTTGTAATCTACTCTCAAGTCTTCCAATATCTGCCATCGTATATCTCTTATGAATCGCAAGAGATACCTTAGAACCAGCATTAGCATTACGTAAATATGGATCATTATTGATAGTAGCTACTACAAATGATCCAGATGGATCAACTGGTGGAACTGCATCACCTAAAGGAGCTGGAGCTCCTTTCTTTAACTCAAAATTGCCATCCTTATGTAAATATACTTTATCAATCCTTGCAAGATAATGTGAATATCCAATAGTCACAGACGCATCACCAACTAAAATAGATGGTTTTGTACCACTTACATTAAAACTACGAGTATCATAATCAAATGGTGATGCAGTTCCACTAGATGGATTATATTCCACTATTCTAGGTCTAGCATCAATATAATCAGAAACTACTCCCTTATATGATGGTATATCAAATTCGAAATTATCACTATCATAACTATTGACTGTTCCGAAATCTCCTACTTCACCGTCTAAAGTATAATTATCAAATATAACACATAACCTCTTAATAGGTTCAGGAGCATCATCTTTTTTAATTATCCTTGCATAATCATAAAACTCATCTCTTTGACCATTATCAAATATAAAACTATCAACAATATTCTTATCACCTTCAGAAACTACAGATACTGAACCATTTATTCCAGAAGATTCGAATATTACAATTTCATCAATAATAAATTCTAAATCATTTGTATATACAACATCTACAGTTGTAGTAGTAGAACTAACTACTCTAGCAGTAGCACCAGAAGTACTTCCTGTCAATAATTCACCTTGAATAGTATTAGTTAATGCTGAAGATCTGTTAACGAGAGTAACTTGTGGTAAACTAGGATCTGTTTTAGTTGAAGATTCAAAAACAGCATGAACTCTAAGTCCATCAGGAATATTTAAAGATATCTCCTTGTCTTGTACTCTAGTACCATATATGGCACTAGCAGTAAGTCCATCATTAAGAGTATTAGCTGCACTACCAGAACCAGATTTCTGTGATCTATTAATAATTACCTTATTACATCTAGTTAAAACTTTAGATTGTGTTTTAACTACCGTTTTCTTAAGAGTAGTTACGAGAATACCTTCTGTACCCGCACTCTTACTCAAATTGTTTATAGAAACAGTAGTATGTGCTGTATTAAATACTAAATTTGACTCCTGTAAAGGTTCAACTACACCATCAGCATAAACAATATTATACCTTTCTTCATCATATGGTTCAAAAAATTGATTATTTTCACTTACACTAATACTAGCTTTATTACCAGCAGCAACAGTAAATTCAAATATTCTTCTTATTTGAATCTCAGAATCCTGTAAATCTACATTAGATATCCATCCCTCAGGCATATCTGATATAAGACTTGAATTTCTTGCATTAATTAATTGTGGTCTAACTACTTTAAAATCAGTAACAGTAATAGTAGATCCAGTTAATTCTTTCTGACAAACTCCAGCAACATCTGCAGCTAATGCAGCTATTGTAATAGTAGCTCCAGTATTCGCAATTGCAGTGATCCTATTATATGTTGGATCAGATTCAGAAGCTTTCTGATATCTTACAATATCACCAACTTTAGCACCTGTTTTAAATCTATTACCACCTACACTAACAACACCATTTGAATGATTGATAGTATATTCTGTTCCTGCGGGAGCCGGATTCGATAATTTAGAAAGATCTGTGTCTGCATTGAATTTATAAGCAGTTCCAGAAAATGTGTAACTCTGATATATTGATTTAACATCATCAAATGAATATTCAGTTACCACTGTTATCATCTGATTGGATTTAACACCATTAACTTTAATTGGTTCATCCTTTAAGAAAGTACCATTAGTTGATGTTAATGTTAGAGCAGTTCCATTAGTTACTGCAGACTTTAGATACCCTCTTGCACCACTTGTTACACCTTCAATTAAAGATCCATCAATTGCAGTAAGATTTGCATGTAGAACTAATGATGTATATGTCTGTATATCCCATAAAAATAATTCATATTTTGTTGCAACATTAGAATACTCAACATTCTCTAACTTAAAGTCATAAACTCTTGCAATACCAATCTCGTTACCAGCTACAGTACTATGGCCACTACCGATACGTTGATCTCTTAAACTAAGAGTACCAGCAACTCCAAGTTGTATATTTGGAACACCATAAACACGATTAACTTTTACTGAAGCAGTCTGGTCAAAAACAATAGACTGTTTTTTTAATTCTTTAGTAGTTCTTGGTTTTTCTACATCAAGAAATGTAGTACCTATCCTCTCAACTTCAAATCCCCTTACATATGCCTTACCAGGAGCAAGTTGATAACACATCAAATCACTACTTGGTTCATTACCTTGTTGTGTTTTTTCAGTGTTTAAATAAACACCATTGTTACCTTCACCATTATTACGAGATTCTCTTGTTTGTACAGCAAATGGTTTTACATAATAATTACCACTTTCATCATATGTCCTTCTTGCAAATTCCTCAGCTAAAATATTATAGTCAGTTTTCCTGACCATTTTCTGAAGATCCCCTTTCTCTACCCTCAATAATTCAATAAAATTAGCATCAGCAAGATCATCAAGATCTTTACTAATTAATGTTGTTTTTAATTGAAATCTATCAGCCCCAGGAGCTGCATAGTTAGAATATCCAGCTGCATTATCAAATAATGTATCATCATCAAATGCAGTTACTATATTTTCATCAAGAAATAAACCAATTCTTGCTGAAGGTTCATTACTATATTGATCAATAATAACAGTTTGTTTAGTTACATTTACAAAATATCCACGAATAAAATATACACCATCCTGAACAGTACATGCAGATCCAATGGAAGATGCATTTACTGGTAATGCAGTTGCAAATGGGTTTGTAGCTATAATACGAGCAGTTCCATATTCAATATCTGAATTTGGTACTGTAAGATTTTCACCATCTGTAAATGCAGTAGTTGCAAAATCATTGCCAGCCTTAGTATATTTGAAATAAAGTGTATTATGGCCTCTATCAGACTTTGTTGAAACAATATAATTAACTACTGTTGCCTCTACACCTGATGTTTCACCCCTAATCGTCTTACCAACTAATTGATCAAGATATTCAGAAATTGGAATACCTAAGAATGTATCTTCTAATTCTATACAGTAATAATTAGGATCATACCCAATATTACCAGGTATAACCATAGAACCTTCTTTAAAGAAGTGTTGTCCAAACTTCTCCATTTGATTTTGGAGGAGAGTTTGTAACTGGGTTAATTCTCTTGCCTGAACAGGGCTACCCGGCTTGAAAAGAACCCGTTTAAAATTCTTATCTTCATTAAAATCATCAAAATACGGAGAAACGTTCAGATTGGTTTCTTGGGGCATTTTCTTAGAACTCTAGTACAATTTTGACATCTTCTTTTTGGGTTGCACTACGTTGTATTGCGGCCCTGTTATCTATGTATAAGACCTCACCAGAATATTTTTTAACTTCTGGGTCGGCAACACCTTCTACAAAGTTTTGTCCTAGTTGGACAATTGCAGTTCCTACAGTAGTAGCAGTGCCTGGATTAGCACTTGTACCAAAACTATTATCTATAGCTAAAGCATTACCAGAAGCTTGACCTGAGAGGGTATGTGTTCCTCCCGCACCAATTGCAGATTCAAAATCAACCATTCTAAAACCAGTAGTTGTCGATCCAATACCAGTAGGTGTATACATCTTCAAAACACCAGTAGATGCATCCCAATTAGCTACATAACCAATAGCAGTAGATCCCACACCAATTGTTTGTGTAACTGGAGTATCAACTGTATAAACAGTATCAGCTATATTTCCTCCACTTATGGTCTTAAGTTTAAGTGAAGTTAAAGGAACTGCAGTATCTTGAGTCAATGCAGCACCACTCATAGTTGTTGGATTCTTAATAACACCGACTTGTGCAAAGTCATTTCCAACAATAAAATCTGGATTTGATACTGTATTTTCAAATCTAGCATACATTAATACTCTAAATGCACCAAGTTCACGATAGACATCTTTACCATGTCCGCCAGGAGGTGGAATTATAACTTCAAATTCTGCAATAGAAGTTGTTCCTACACCAACAGCAGATAATCCAGTAATAGGTGTACCTGTTTCTGCCCCAGGCCCGCCTGGATAAAATTCGATATTTCCTCTAGTATATCCAGTACCACCATTAGTAATGGTAATATCAGAAACTTTTCCTTGAGAATTGACAGTAACAGATGCTTTACCACCCGTTCCATCACCAAGAATAGGAACATTATTAAATGTAGTACCAATAGGTTGGTATCCACCACCACTATTAATTACAAGTGCGGTTTCAATTTTTCCATCTACAGCATTAGCTTTTATATCTGCACTTTCACCATCACCCCAATCAGTAGGGACGGGCATAAAATCAATAGAATCAAATTTTATAATTTCTTTTGGTTTAATGGTGTAAAGATACTTCCAAACATAACCATCACCACTAGTACCAGCAGCTCTTGGTTCTAAATCAACAAAATCAGGTTCGTCAAGAGACTGTCTACCCTGTGGGTTATCTGGACTTTGACCGTTATTAATACAAATATAAACCTTAAGATCACTGTTTACAACATAATACTGTGCGTCATACAAATTAGTTGAAGCTGTCTTTGGACTTTGACTTGTTCTAGTATATGAGTGTTTATACATCTCATATACAGTACCAGCAGTCCATGTATACTTCTTAACCATCCTTTGTATATCACCAGTACCCATCTTCTTGATACCAAGCATGGTATCCCATACATCATTGGATTCTTGGAATCCATCAAACGGAGCAGGAGTATTAGTGTTCCAATCTAATGCACCATATCCTTGTTCTACATCATTATAGTTGGAGAAACCAATAAAAGTATAATAATTCTGCGATGTATCAGCTACACCAGCGACAAAATTCGCAGCATTTAATATCCTAAATTGATCTGAAATAATCGCAGGCATTTTACTAGACTATTTTTGTTTATTTATGAATTTAATTAGATGTTAAAATCTAAGTCCTCATATTCTAAAGCTAAAGGTGAAATTCTTGTAGCTGTAGGACCAGTGGAGAGTCCTGTATATCCATTTGCAGCATTAACTGTAAACGTCTTAGGAGTAGTAGATCTTGTTATATTATATAACTTAGACCAACTATAATGACCAAGATCAGATGACATACTAGTTGCAGCACCAGCAGTATTACCTGCAGTTGCAGCTGTTACTAAACCAACGTTAGAAACATTACATATTACATTAGCAATATTACCAGTATAATTAATACCTTCAACCTTGTAGATACCATCTGCATTATAAGTACCAACACCTATAGTGTTTCCACTTCCATCGGTTGATGTCAATCCACCATATGGTCCAAATCTGGTATCTTTAAGAACAAAATAATCACCAACCGCAATACCAGACTTAACTAGAGGAGTTGTTCCATCACCAAAAGCTTCTTGATTTAAGTAAGCAGCAGAATCTAATTTAAGGTTAATTGTTGGACGACTATTAACTCCACTTGTACTCTTACCAACAGCAACAATAGTTCCATAATCACCCTTGATGTTAACATCGGTAATTCTTTCACGTACAACTGTTTGTGTTGAGAATAATGATTTGGGAGGACTAATTACATCATAACCAAATCCACCGTTTGTAATAGTAATTCCATTAACAGTACCAGCAGCACTAACTGTAGCAGTTGCAGTAGCTTTAGTAACTTCAAATTGACTGTAATGTATATTTGAACTTACACCAACTGCAACTAATTTATTATCTCCAAAGGCAAGTCCATTTATTTGCACTCCTACTGGACTACCATCAGAAATCAGATGTTTCTTATACCAGTTATCTCCATTAAGGGAATTATAACCCATACCATTACCACCAGCAGCAAACCAAACATTATCTTGATGATTAACTGACCATAGTGCAAATGTACCACCAGTACCAACAATATTCCAAGTCAAACCATCATCTATAGATTTAAAGATAGATCCTGCAGATCCAACTGCAACCCATTCAGTATTACCGTATCCAATTGCATTAATATTACTACTAATACTTGTAGTAGTAACACCAGACCAAATCTCACCATCTGTTGATCTGTATAATGCACCTGCATTACCTACAGCCATAAATGTTCCATTATTATATTCAACATCATTAAACTGTTGTGTTGCCCATTTATTAGCAACAACAAATGCAGTTGCAATACCAGCATCTCCTGGCTCACTATAAAGAATAGTTCCTGCAGCTCCAACAACAACCGTCCTTTCTCTATTAACGGTTACAACTTGACCACCCTGAATCTGAGCAACTGGAACAACTCCAGATGCAACTCCTCTCAAACTTTGTGAAATAGTTACATCTGTATAAGAAGGAATAAATCCAGTCTGAATCTTACGATAAATCTTAGAAGGTCCAAAACTAGATCCCCTATCAGTACTAACAGAGATTGTTCCACCTGTACCAACCACAACAATTGCAGTTGATAGTCCAGTAACTGCATTTATAGTAGTTCCTGAAGCACCTAAAGATTTTGTCCAAGTAACTCCATCTGTAGATGTATTAATACCAGAAGTACTTCCTACGGCAACAAATATACCTTCTGGAGTATAATCAACTCCCTTAAAGTTAATATCAGTTTCTGATGATTTCTTAACCCATGTAGCACCAATCTCTGGTGTCTGACTAATAGTAGAAGCAATAGATATCACAGGAGCAGACTCATATCCAGCTCCAAATTCATTCATAGTAATAGAATCTACTTTACCACCAGCAGAAACAACAACTGTACCACGAGCAGTCTCAACATCAGCTATTTTCAACAATTCTACTTTTCCAAGAACCTTAGTATTACTTGTTCTATTATCATAAGCACTAAACATTGGGAATCCACTATCAAGATACATGGTTGTATCAGATGCAGAAATAGGTCTAATTATAGTTCCAACTGGATTAAATTTAGCTGTATAGTTAGACCTTTCCTTAGAAATAGGAATACCATCAACAATTAAATCACTTTCTTGTTTTTTCCAAGAAGATACTCTAACTAAAGATGGATTAGTACTAATTCCACCACCACCATAAGAAGGTGTTTCAATTTTACTTACATCAGTAATATCAGAAATAACACGATCTGACTGTGTAGGAACATCATTATCTCTAAGTAATTGAAGTTTATCCCCAACTTTAACCGTCCTAACTGGATTCAATACTTCAATATCAGCATTACCACCCCTATAGAATAACACTTGTAATTTACTATCTTTTTTAGGAGCCTCAACAAAGTTCAAGGTAGTACCACCTTCAAGAGTATAATTTTCTCCTGGTTTCTGTAGTACATCATTTAAGAATATAAGAAGATTATTTGCAGCCTCAATAGAAGTATCAAGTGAAAGTATAGTTACAACATCCTTAACTCCAGTTGTGAGGTTTAATCTTGTTAATAAGAATGACTTAGTTAATCCATCAAAATCATTAGAGAAATTATCAAGAGCAACTAATTGACCGAAACTAAATCCTGCAAAAGTATCATTAATAATTTTATTCACAGTGAATGTAAATGCACTGGTTGAAATACCTGGTTCAAATGGTATGCCTTGTACAGTTAATACGTCAGTATTCTTATATCCATAACCTCTATCGATAACATTATAATCAATGACGGTTCCACCAGTACCAACAGTAATATCAGCTTCGAATCCTGTACCACTACCACCAGTAAATGACAAATTATGATAACAAGTAGAAAGACCAACCTTAATTATTGGTGGTACTGTAACTCCTGTACGTGGATATGAATGTTGAGTTAAATTACCATCTTTAGTACATGTAAATACGAAGGAATTATCATTAAGTCTTGCATATGATG
>PVBE010408009.1_pt1 | contig 10304 bp, 11 predicted proteins | sample 1631181 | NCBI WGS metagenome assembly PVBE01 (sample SAMN08397723, study PRJNA350692) | Marine metagenome, whole genome shotgun sequencing project. | isolation source: water | place: Pacific Ocean | collected 2012-04 | reverse complement strand
GGTGGTTAGTTTCTGGTTCGAATCCAACCCGAAGCCGCTGAAAATTACTGAGGCCAGGTTTCACTGCTGGCCCCCTACGTCGTTAAGAATCATCTGTCGCACGGCGTTGCGATAGGCGAACCCACGAGCCACGATGGACTCTGGGTGAGACCCGGCCCCGCCTCGACTACTGGATCCGTTGGTGACAGTGACATGAACAGTGAAATCGCCACCCTGGCACTGTTTAATAACCGCCTTGGACTGGTCGAAGGTACTCAGATCGGCCTGTTGAGCTGAAAGAACTGCCCCGGCGAAGGTTGGAACCCTTGGCGCGTGCCAGAGGTAAATCGGATTCCAGGACTTAGGGTCGTTGACGAAAGCCCGGATAGAGCGGGCATCCATTTCGTCTGCTTGTTGGAACTTGGTCATGGGGTCACGACCTCTGCCCGACTTTCTCACCTTCATCTGGACACCGCCTTGGCTTCTTTCATGGCTCGACGGTTGGCATACTGGACCTCAACACGCGCTTTATCCATCAGGTTACGTGCTACCACGTAACCACTCCGAGTATTGGGAGAGAGGTCGACCATTTTGTTGATGCGGGCGTCCATTACCTTCACAAAGGCAGCGATCTGCTGGGCTAAGGTGCGATCGTTCATTTGGCACCTCCATCTTGCTCCTGATCAATCACGGCCTCACGGTCGATTAGGCTCTTCCACAGTTGACTAAGCCAGTTGAAACCAGCCGGTTTGAAATTGTCGGAAGGTGAAAATCTGACTTCCGACAAGGTATACTTCTGCTCTGACATTTTCGAGTACTCCATTATTTGAATGTGTCATCTTGCCCGGACGGTAGTGGTATACCGTCCGGGCTTTTTTTATGCTTAACTAATCGAATTGATTAGCTGCCCTAATAGTATCATATACTCTTATCTTTTTCAACTATATTCCTGTTTTTAACCCTTGTTTCATCTTTATTTATACTCAAAAATATCTGCCTAACCGCCTCTCTTCCCCCTCTAACCATCCAAGCCACCATCTTACTATCTTTGACAACTAACTCACACCTGCGGTATACTCTACTTAGCTTGAGTTTAGCAGCAACAGTGGCCACGAGCTTAACAGGAGTATTAGATGGTGGAAATCGAATCAATCCGGGTCCTAGGCATCGATAGCGATGACTTGACCCATGATTTATTGACGGTTAAGCAGAGCGCCACCTATTATGGCTGTTCCATCGAGAATATCCACAAGATGATTCAAGCCAGCAAACTGGACTGCTTTATCGATCAGGATAACACCAATATTCGTTATGTGTTGAAGTCACAGGTTTTGGAAATGAGACGGAAGGTGAGAGGGAAATAGAACGTTGTGGTCTGGTGATGCCAGTCCTGAGAAGTTGACGGGTAATTCTCCTCTTAGCGATTCTTGATCATAAACCGCAAAAAAGCCCTCTTGCTTTTACACAACAGGGCTCGTAGTAGTTGAGATGTTAGGTGGGGCTTATTTCAGGATCACCATCTTGCGTGTCTGGCTGTAGTCTCCAGCTTGCAAGCGGTAGAAGTAGACCCCGCTGGACACCGACTCACCTGAGGCATTACGTCCATCCCAGTAGATGGCTCGCTCTGTTCTCTGGTAATTGCCGGCTGCTTTCAATCCCAGATCGATCTGTCTCACCCGTTTGCCATCACTGCTATAGACGCTTAAGCTCACTTCTGAGGCTTGATTTAGTTGGTAGGGGATCCAGGTTTCGGGATTAAAGGGGTTGGGATAGTTCTGCAGTAAGGCGGTAGCTTCCGGTACGATTCTCTTAGGTTGCAACCGTAAGACTACCTCTCCTCCCTTCAGTGTTATCCTTGACTTACTATCCATCTCATATTGGTCAGTTCCCGTCGCCACTATTAATTGATATGACTCTGGTAAGGTGCTGATATCGACAGATAAGTTGGTTGCTTCTTCGGTTCTGATAATCAATCGCCATTCTACCCTATCCTGCAAGGGTTGAATATCTGATTGTAACCCCCAATTCAGCGGATTCCGCTCAAAATAGGCTTCTATCTCCGTCTTCATGGGTGAGACCGGTGGCATCAGCTTATCAAACCTATCCAGATCGGTATTGGCCTCTTGATCCATCCCAATCACCAGCTGTTTACTGGATTGATTGCTCCTCAGCAGGATGGGTAATATCAATTCAGCCGTCTTGACCATCGCAGATGGTGTGGCCAAAACACCTCCTGCTGTCACTGTCAATTGACAATCGACCATCGTTAATACCCAGCAGCCTTGTCCTGGATTGATTTCCAGTTGGCTTTGATAGGTGAATGCGGTCGGATTCCAACCATATAAGGTGCCTCCTATTATCGAATTGTCCGGCTCTTCAACTGGATTGCTAAAGTCGGCCACTTCTGACACGCTTCCTATCATATTCCATCCAGCTTTTATGCTTTGCTGATAGCTGCTGGCTCTAGCCACCGGTATCTGTAGGGTTGTTCCTTCTGCTTTGATGGTTAATGCCCAATAACCTTCACCAAATTTTAGTTTAGTTACCGCCTCATAACTGAAAGTGGCCGGATTCCAACGATAGAGTGGGAGAATTAAACTTTGGTCTGCTGTTTGCAGTTGAGTCGGATCAGTCTCTAATGGTATTCCTGGAATGGAGATCATGTTCCAACCAGCGGATAAATTGATTGCTGTGTTTTGTCCTAAAACTAGTTCAAACTGATAATAGGTTTGATCCATCGCACTGAAGATAGCACTTTGCTGGCTGGTCAATTCTATTATCCCACCAGATACAGGTGAAATCTGTCTGAGTTGGATCCAACTAAATTCAGCCGGCAGTTGTGACAAATCCCAGCTTAAAGTGAAATCGTGCTGATCAGCTCGAACACGAAAATCATATTTAGCTGACGGCGAATCAGTACGAAAATCAGCTAACAGCCGATGAAAAAAACCTTGGCTGCCAGAAAAATAAACATCTAATCCAATTGGTGGATGAGGTGCTGGCGGTGCAGCGGAATCCAGTCCATCGTCGTAATTGTCAGTGGCCTCTGAAGTCATACCAAACTGCAACGTTTGTGGCTGAATATCTAAGTTATTGCTGGTTGCAGTCATCGTTGCTAACCAGCTGGGATCAATTCTAGGTTTGAAAATAACAGCTAGACTGCTATCCAATTCCACCTCACCAGAACTGGCGGTAATAATTTTACTTCCTGAAACATCTGAGGTGAATGTGACGGTGATTTTCCCTTCGACATTAGTGGTTGTAATGGTCTGATTGATAGTAACCCCATCAGTTGGTGCAACGGCTAAGCTAACTGGTTTGCCACTTACAGGCAAATTGTTCTCGCTCAGAAGAGTGATAAACACTGGTACTGGTTCTCCGGCTTTCGGCTTAGCGTCATTAATTTCCAACGTTGACCTATCTTTAGAAACCAAGGTTTCTGTCAGTTGGATGCTAATAGAACTGTACTTTCCATTGCTGGCAATGGCCAGGATTTGAGCGCTGCCGACAGTATCACTGGCCCAGTAAGTTGTACTATAAGTACCATCACCATTATTGACCGCCGGCGTGTAGATTGTTCCCTGATCCACCGTCAGATCCACGGTTTCTCGTTTAATCTTATTACCATTAACATCTGTAATTGTAACAGTAATCTCAGTAGTAGCCGCCAGACTGGCGGGAATGGAGGTGTTTTCCACTGTTAGCTCCACGTTATCAGCAGCAAATGTTCCTAAGTCAACGGTGATTCCGGCTGATTCTAGTTCAGGGATTTGCACCAGAACGGCATTGGCACTCAAAGGATTGTTAGTTAAGTTGATGAATTCTAACCCTTGAAGAGATTTAAGTACGTCCACATCAAGATCAACAATACCTTCACCAGTTAGATTCAGATTTATTAAAGAACCGGTATTAGCAGACGTTAGTAAATCAGTCGGAATGTCAATCGTTTGACGAATTACAGCTTCAAAAATAGAATCCGATATCTTAATCATGTCAGTAGATTGTTCATCGTATTCAACTGTGATTCCTTTCTCGATTAACGCAGGGATGTGAGTGGATAAGGCAGTGTTGGAGAGTGGGTTGTTTGTGAGGTTTATTGTGCCTGAGATTCCAGTATTTTCAAAGAGAGGAATTATATCACTAATTCGGTTGTTTTGAAGTTCAAGAGTAGTGAGATTAGGAAGATTTCCTACCGCTGATACATCAATTATTTCGTTACCGTGAAGCCACAATTCCTTGATGCTAGTCAGTTTAGAAATCACAGATATATCTCTTATCTGGTTTCTAGATAGGGCAAGAGTAGTAAGATTAGTGAGGTTATTTAGTGGACTTATATCACTAATCTGATTTGAAACGAGCCTGAGATCTGTGAGATCCGTCATGTTAGAAACGAAGCTGATATTACTTATTTTCGGTGAGAGACTGTGAAGAAATAAGGTTTCGAGTTTAGTCAAGTTAGACAGCCCACTTATATCTTCAATCTGGCTGTCATCGAGAAAAAGCCAAGTTAAGTTGGTTAAATTGACAAGGGGGTTTATATCTGTGATCCTGTTGTAGGGGATCTCCAACTTAGTCAGGTTTATACAATGTTCAATCCCAGTTAAGTCAGAAATTCTAGCTCCCTCTTTCCCGTAATACTTCAACTCAGTCAACTGTTCCAAATCCTCTTTTTTCAGCAGTTCAGTTGGAATTCCTAAAGCATCCCTAATAGCCTTCTCTAAATTGGCATCCTTGAAAGTAACAATATCTGCTGGTGGTTCATCGGAGTTAACTGTGATTCCTCTAGTTTTTAATGATGGAATATGTGTGGATAAGGCTGTGTTGGAGAGAGGGTTGTTGTTCAGAGTAATTTCACCTGAAATTCCTGTATTTTCTACGAGGGCTGATATTTCACTTATCTGGTTATTATGTAGATATAAAGCTCTTTTCAATATCGGTAGTTTGGCTAATACTGAGATATCGCTGATCTGGTTATCATTTGCGTATAATCTTTCCAACTTCGTCAGCCCAGATAAAGGCGTAATGTCTGATATGTTGTTTGATCCCATCCCCAAGTAATAGAGTTTCACCAATTCTTTTAATGGGCTAATATCTTTTATTCTGTTCTCCCCAATATGCAATTCTTCTAGTTGCTCTAGCTTTGACAATACATCATGTCCGCCCAATCAACAGAAGCATTTTTGTCAGCAAAGTTGCACTGCGAACCATCTGGTTTCTCATTGCCCCAAGGGTAATCCTTATTTTTCAATCCACCTCTTGCTGCATACTCCCACTCTACTTCAGTTGGCAAACGCTTGCCTGCCCACTCAGCATAAGCCATGGCGTCATTCCAATCCACACCAATTACAGGTTGGTTAGGTCGGTTAAAATGATCATTTTGCCAATACTCTGGCTCCCTTGAACCGGTGGCTTTCATAAACTTTTCGTACTGAGCGTTGGTTACTTCATATTTATCCATATAAAAAGAGCTTGTTGTAATTTGTGAGGGAATCAGCACCATCTCTGATCCATTCTTCTCCCAACTTATCATCTCCCCCGTCATCTGCTAATACTCTGATTACAAAGTTCTTCGTCCTGCCAGAAACTCCAACTGCCCAATTGCCATAATCGGAGGGCCGCACCAATCAATGTAATTAACAGTAGTCTCAATGGAGAAGAGGTCCACATAGATCCGATTGTTTCTTAAGCATAAAGTTGATGAAAAAAAGGGCAGCCAAAAGCGACTATCCCCATGATTGCTTGACCTGAAGGTAGATGGGGCGATGGCATACTTGTTGCTCCTTGCTGCTCAGGCGTGGTCAACGCTATTCTATCAACTAAAGATATGGACTGCAAGATTTGTGCGTAACAAGATTGCCGCTCATTCTTAGAATGGCTCTAACAACTAGCCTACATTCTAGATCGAGATTACTAAAAACCTATGTACATCACGTTAATGGAGGGTATTAAGGTAATGAAACCAGTCAGACGGTTTGGATGGTTTATTTTATATTTAACTCTCGGTTTTATGGTCAATACGGCAGCAGCCGAGGAAACAGATTCTCTGGCAACACTTCGGGATGAGGCCAACATTCTCTGGACCTGCCTGGCAGCTTTTTTGGTTTTCTTTATGCAAGCAGGTTTTGCCATGGTTGAGGCCGGTTTTACCCGGGCTAAAAATGTTTGTAACATTATCATGAAAAACCTGATGGACATCTCCCTTGGTTCTATCATTTTTTGGATGTTTGGTTTCGGTTTGATGTTTGGTATTTCCAGTGGTTGGATTGGCTCCGGTTTTTTCTTCTTTGATGCTAGTTCCGATGCCGCTAAAGCCACCGGTAATTCGGAAGGTTTCAACTGGGCGTTTCTGATTTTTCAAACTGTTTTCTGTGCGACTGCGGCTACCATTGTTAGTGGGGCTGTAGCCGAACGAACCAAGTTCTCCGCCTACCTAGTGTATTCTATTATTATCTGTGGATTTATCTATCCTATTTTCGGTTCATGGGCCTGGGGCGGACTCTTCGCTGGAGGCGGTTGGTTAGAAAATCTATCCACGCCATTCCTCGATTTCGCCGGTTCTACCGTAGTCCACTCTGTTGGTGGTTGGGCGGCCCTAGCCGGAGCTATTGTTGTTGGCGTCCGTAAGGGTAAATACGGAGAAGATGGAAAGGTGAATCCGATTCCAAGTCACAATATTCCTATGGGAGCACTGGGCGTCTTTATCCTGTGGTTAGGCTGGTTTGGATTTAACCCTGGTAGCACGACTGCCGTAGGGGGAGACATGGCCTACATCGCTGTTACCACTAACTTGGCAGCCGCCGCAGGTGCAATTGGGGCTGGAATGTTGAGCTGGATTCTATTCAAAAAACCAGACCCGTCTTTAGCTTTGAATGGGGCTTTAGCTGGCCTAGTGTCGATCACCGCTGGTTGCGATGTGATGACCCCTGCCATGGCGGCTTTGACAGGCTTGGTTGGTGGCTATCTAGTGGTTGGATCGGTAATCTTCTTTGATAATCTGAAGATAGACGACCCTGTCGGTGCTGTCTCAGTACATGGTGTTTGCGGCGCTTGGGGGACCTTAGCAATTGGGCTCTTAAGTAAAGAAGCTGGTCTCGCCCAATTGGTCAGCCAACTGATTGGTGTATTTGCTGGTTTTGTCTGGGCTTTTGGTGTCAGCTATGTGATGTTCTCACTTATTAAAGCCACCATCGGTATGAGAGTTGAAGAAGAGGAAGAAATCGAAGGTCTTGACCGGAGTGAACACGGTATTGTTGGTTACGTCGGAAGTACAGCCTTTGAATAGAAGGTGACCGTATTGGTGACTCTAAGGGGATTGTACGACCTGGTAAATAGGGTGGCCTCGTTGCTAATACTACCATTTCTTTCGGTTTAACCCATTGAACCAAGCCCGATTTCTCTAACTGAAACCCAATTCGCATAGATACGTTGACTATACGGTATCGGTTAATGCGTTATAGACGTCTCCATATATCATCTACCGCTATCGTCCATACTATCTCTTTTCCTTTCCCACTGCTAACTCCTTCTCCTACATCACCTGACAATTGATCTATAGGCACCGAAAAACCAAATGTCTTTCCTCCATCATCCGACACCTTGATACTAACCGTCATCAAATCGCCATCCGTATCCTCTACATCATAAGTAACTAACACATGCTCATAATCCAACTGCTTGGCTAATGGGTTAGAAACTACTGGTTCTTGGTTCTCAACTTCATCACCTTCCACAGCCCAGAGACTAACCGTTAGCAACAATAAAAGCATCCAACTAAGCTTTCGCATCATATTCTCCAATAGGTTTCAGCAGGTGTAAGCCACCATTCGAGCCAACCAACACCACATCTTGGCTATCTGCCTGTAATACCGCTTGCTTCGGCGTGGCAACGCCAAGCATTAATGAAACGCCGTCAGCAAGCTGAACAACAGCAATTAGCCGAGATGCGTTCTCGCTCGGTTCTGCCACGCCTGCAAGCCGTGTTTGTGGCTGATTGACCAGTGGTAAAGGCCCGTGCTTGGCACGGGTCAGGGGAGAAATAGTATCTATATACTATTTCTTAAGGCGATCCTGACACAACACATCGAAACCCATAGCGATAAGTCCTAATACCCGGATGGTAGGAGGTCGGATTAGCCAGCCGCAGGTAGTAGGTATTATAGAACCAAGAACCACCCAGCAACACTTTTTGGTCTTGACCACTGTCATACCAATCTTGACACCACTCCCAGACATTGCCCGCCATGTCGTACAACCCATACCCATTCGGTTTAAAACTACCTACTGGTGCTGTATACCGCCATTTATCTTTGCCATCAGTTCCTTGATAGTTGGCATAATCACGAGCTAAACCCTTATCGTCGCCCCAACTATACTTTTTGCCTACTAAGCCACCACGAGCGGCAAATTCCCATTCTTTTTCAGTTGGCAAACGTTTACCTGCCCATTTAGCGCAAGCCGTGGCATCATGCCAACTTATATAGATCATTGGATGATCATCAGTAGACGACACGTCGTAAATATCCTTCCATAAATCACCACTAAATTGGTGATCTGATTCAGCTAAAAACTTCTTAAACTGACCAATCGTAACTTCGGTCGCGTCCATCCAAAAAGGTTTGATGGTATCCGAAGCCGGAATAGACATCATTACCGCCCCATCTTTCTTCCAAATGATCTTCTTGGCCGTAATCCCCTTTAACTCCTCCGCACTTCTGATAACCACGGCCTTTTCATCTCCAGCGTACACTGAAAAGGCCAACACCACCAACAACATCCAACTAAACTTTCGCATCATATCCTCCAATCGGTTTTGGAATCATAGTCTACTTGCTTCTGGGACTCCTGACGGGATTCTGCTTCGCCATCTTGGACTACCCCCTCTGAGTTGATATAGCTTCGGCAATTGCGCAGTAAACCCTTGCTATCACCGAGACACACGTTCTGTGTATGGATAGCTGTCATCATCAAGGCAAGACTGATAATAGGTTCTAATTTCGTCGTGCAAGGACTTAGCAAAAACGGACAGAATTATGCATAACGACTTACCTTCGTCAATGTACTTTCTCACATATTGTTGACGCCATAACCGAATAGCTGTCATCGAAGTCGGTAGTTTTACCTTCGCCCTTTTCGCATACACCTGTAATTCTTACCTCCTCACCTTTACGACCTGAATGACTTGTGATATGATGGATAAGTTCATTTGAATGACTTCTGTACCTGATTTCATTTCTCACGAAGTGGGATGAGGTTTTTTTATCAGTCGTCTCGGCTTCACTTTTACTATGTCTCAATGAGTATACGACTTGAGACATAAGAACATCGTGTCTCTAATTACGTCTCAAAACCAATGTTCTCACAAAGCATTGGACTTTACGACACATGATTGATTCCTTAATCCATACCTGTATAAACGAGACTCTACTTCTAATGGAAAGGAACATAAATCACCTTATTTTCAGGGTCATCAGACGCATCCTCCCAATCCATCCACAACATCAGTTTCACCAAATCATCTTCGTCATACCTCCAATCCAACAACCTATCTCCTACAAAAGGATGACCCTTAATACCTTCACATAGAGAATCCAAATAATCCCCGAACTCCTCTTCATTTCTCAACCTGTGTTCCTCAACCCACGAATCCTTCATAACAAACCACCTTTATCACTTTATCCCTACATACAACGTTGTTAAATGAGATGTGAGAATCGATACGTTTGGTGTCGATTCATCTACTGTGTATATCAAGTGGAATCTCTAACAGGGTATACAGAAGTGATTTCTTCATTTGTTACACAGTAGATAAACCTACTGGTTAACCATCACCATAATCGATTTTGGATTGAAAGGCTTGCCTTTTTCGTTAGTCAGTCCATAATCTTCAGACAAAATCCGTGATATCTAGCGGTAGGATTTTTGCTTCTTGGTTTTCCAGTTCCTTCGGCGTAGACGTTGGACTAACTTAACCAACCTTAGCCACCACAAACCTTGCAGGCTACGCCTTCATCCTTATTACCCAACCTGCCTTTTGACTTCTGATAATATCGACAGGTTGAATGATGTCGTTTATTGGTGCTACTAATCCAATATTTACCACCAGTCTCTGCTTCACTCTTACTCACCTTTGACTTGTCTGGCTGACCAGCTTTAGTTGCAGGCAGCTTCCATTGAGACAGGTTCACCTTTGATTCCAGTTGCACTTGTACCTTCTTTGGTAACAGATTCAAGAAGTCTAGTTGTGTTACCTCCTCCAGTTTGTCAATACTGACAACGAAACTCTGTAGCGATTTTTGTGGCTTGCGATTAGGGATCATGAAAGCCAG
>PVBE010319366.1_pt1 | contig 10305 bp, 8 predicted proteins | sample 1631181 | NCBI WGS metagenome assembly PVBE01 (sample SAMN08397723, study PRJNA350692) | Marine metagenome, whole genome shotgun sequencing project. | isolation source: water | place: Pacific Ocean | collected 2012-04 | reverse complement strand
GACGCGTCATTCTCCAACTGTTTTTGTCGACACGTTTTCGCGACGTCGACGCTCGTTTTCGCGAATCGAGGGCGTCCTCGACGACGACGCGCTCGAGGAAAGTCATCCGAGGGCGTCGAGGTCGTCGAGGTCGTCGAGGTCGTCGAGGACGCGCCTCGCGCGCGAGGTTTCGCGCGCATGGTGGACAATGCGGCGCGGTCGGTCGGTCCCTCGCGGGGACGCGCCGACGCGAACGCGTCGGAGGCGGTGGCGCGACGCACGAAGCGCGTCGAACGAGAACGCACGTGTACAAACAATGTAATGATACCGTCACAACGTCGAGACGCGCGCTCATCGTTCGCGCGCGGCGACCAGCCTGGCGCGCCTCGCGCGCGCGTAACACTTGTTACACACGAGGGCGTCGTCCTCGTCTCGATCTCCGTCGTCCATCGACGCGAGCGTTCGCCACTGCGACGTTTCATTCGCCGAACACAACGCGCACGAGAACGCGTCGCGATTTCTCAGAAATCGTCGTCGTTTCCTCTCTTTCCTCCCTCGGCTCGGCTCGCTCGCCGCGCGCGCCGCCGACGTCTTCCCGACGCCCTCCGCCTCGCGTCTCGCCTCGTGCATCGCCCGCGCGGCGTTTTCGATGGCCGCTCTCACCGCGTCTTCGTCCTCGATCCCATCCTCTCGCGAATCCGCGCCCGTCCGTTCGCCGCGTCCCGTCGTCGTCTCGTCCTCGTCCTCGTATTCTCGCGCGCGTCTCTTCTTCCTCTCCCTCTCCTCGCGCCCCCACGTCTCCACGCTCGCCGACGCCACCGCGAACGCGTCGGATCCCTCGAGCGACGTCTTCGCGCCCTCTCTCACGCGTCCGAAATCATCACCGTCGTCCTCACCGACGGTTTTCTTCATCCTCCTCCTCCTCTTCGCCGTCACCCATCCATCGTACGTCCCCGCGCGCACCGTCACGAACTCCCCGCGCGCGAGCGCCTCTCGTAACTCTCTCGCGCGGGAGGACTCACCGTCGCCGCGCGTCGCGTCCGCGTCCGCGCGAACCATGACGACGCGTCGACGAATGACGCGAATTCGTGCGAATCATCGAACCGTTCCGCATTCGTCCGAGCGCGTCCTCGTCGTCGTCGCGCGCGCGGTGCGATGTCGTCGAGAACGTCGACGTCGACGTCGTCGTCGCGTCGCGCGCGTCGAGGAAGACGCGAGGACGACGAGAGCGGGCGACGAGGGACCGATTCCCATCTGAGCGAACGGTTGCGCGCGCGAATGGATGCGCGACGACGCGCGACGGAGACGACGGTGACGCGGGAAACGCGCGCGGATGGGACGGGGGGTATCGTCGCGAGGGAACGGTGGAAGTCGTTCGCGAGAGCGCGCGAGGAGAGGGGGAAAGGGGGGGGTGGAGGACGCGCGGGGACGGGGACGGCGGCGGCGAGACGCGCGGCGCGGGAATTCGAGACGACGAGCGCGCCTGAGGTCGCGGAGGACGAGAAAGAGGACGAGGATGAGGATGAGGAGACGTTCGTGTTTCCCGAGACGGTTCGACGCGAGCGAGGAGAGGAGACGCGTGGGAAGAAGAAGAGCGCGCGGGAGGACGCGCGGCGGTCGCCGCGGCGGCGGTCGGCGGCGGCGTGTTGCTTTTTCGGTGGATCCGTGGACGAAGAGGACGCCGGACGAACGATCGAGGAATTAGATGCGATCGCGGACGCGGATAGGCGCGAGGCGGCGCTCGCGAGGGCGCCGGAAGAGGTGGGGACGACGACGGAAGACGCTCCGCGCGTCGCCGCCGAAGAATCCGAACGCGACGACGGCGGTCGAACGCGAGAACGCTTAGAGATTGAACGCGCGCGAATGATTCGAGAGATGGATGAATTCGCGAGCAGATTACGCGCGGAGGACGATGCGCTTCGCGCGCGCGAGCGCGCGCTCGCCGAGCGAGAGTCAAGCGTCGTCGAGCGAGAGTCTGAATTGGACAAAAAGACGGAGGACGTCCGTCGCCGCGTCGCCGAATTGACGGCGGAAGAGAAACGCATGATGCACGCGACGCAATCGCACAGGCGTCAAGATTCAGCGGCGACCGCGGACGTCGGACCGGAGACGCGTCCGGAGGGTGATCTCAGCGACGTCGGGGAGGCGGGATTGAAGACGGAGCTCGCGCGCGTGCGCAAGACGGCGAGACAGTTTACCGAAAAGGAACGCTCCATGCTCGAACAAATCAACGCGTTGCGTCGCGCGAGAGACGCGAGCGAGGCGCGCGTGCGTCAACTCGCGGACGATTTAAAGGAAACGACGAAGGATTACGAGATGTGGGCCAAGGAGGAGACGCTGGCGGAGCGAAGACACGCGGCGAGAGAACCGCCGAGTCCGGCGGAGAGTTCTCCGAGTCCTCGCAAGACGACAATCGATGATAGAGATTTACCGGATTGGTTGCGCTCGCCCGAGCCCGCGAGACGCGTGGAACCGGCGAGCGCGGACGGAACGTCGCCGACGTATAAGAAATTCTCTCCGGGCAAGCTCATCATTCCCGAGGACGCGTCGAGAGTCGTCGCCGCCGAGACGCGCGCCGAATCCGCCGCCGACGACGTCTCCGCGGCGAGAAACGCGCAACATCCAATCTTCAGCGCCGTTCGAAACGGTCGCGTGAGCGAGGCGCAGGACATCCTCGTCCACGGACTCGATGAATTCAACGTCGACGAGCGCGATTCATTCGGCAACACCGTCCTCATCGTCGCCGCGCAAAACAATCGCAAACGCGTCACCAAAATGTCGGTGCGCGCCGGCGTCCCGCTCGACGCGCGCAACAAACAGGGCAACACCGCGCTCCACTACTGCTTCGGTTACGGCTACTACGAACTCGGCGAGTACCTCATCGACAAGGGCGCCGACGATCGCGTCGTCAACGCCGCGGGCGAGACGCCGTACGATGGATTATCCGCCGACCAACGCCGCGCGCTCGACGCCGCGCGCCGCGCGCTTCGCGCCGCCAGAGACGCCAAACGTCTCCACCGCGACGACGACCGCCGTCTCGCGCGCACCATCGACGCACACGGCGGCTACTCGGACACCGAATCCATCGTCGCTCTCACCGACGACGACGACCGGTGACCATCCACCCATTTCCTTCCCGCGCGTCGACCGTGTAGTGGCAAACCACAACACATGTGCTTTTTGGGCCGATCGACACTTCACGACGCGAACAATGCTCTCTCGATCGTCTCGTTCGCTTCGTAAGGCGCTCACGGGCATCCGTGCCTTTTCCTCGGGCGTTCCCGACGTCATGGTGCGCGCGAGACGCGACGGCGACGCGCGCGAGACGTCGAGCGCTCGACGCGAGGGCTGGCGGCGGCTTATCCGAAGAATGCGCGATTCCGACTCGATGACGCGCGCGCGGAGGACTCGAGCGCGCGTGCGACGCGTGAACGCGTGACTGACGATTACCCGCGCGTCGTGATCGATTCGCGCAGACGGCGGCGGTGATCCGCGAGACGGGACCGGCGTCGGTGATGAAGATCGAAAAGGATTACCCCACGCCCAAGCTCGCCCCGGGCGGGGTCATCGTGAAGAACCAGTTCTCCGGTATCAATTTCATCGACACGTACCATCGAAGCGGTCTGTATAAGCGGGAGCTTCCGTTCATCGGTGGACAAGAGGGCGGTGGATACATCGCGGCGGCGAGCGAGGAAGCCGTCGCGCAAGGCGTCAAGGTCGGGGATCGCGTGAGCTATTCCTCGGTGTTTCAAACGTACGCGCAGTACACGGCGGTTCCGGCGAGTAAGGTGATCACAGTGCCGGAATCTATTCCGCTGGACGTCGCGGTGTCGTGTGGGGTGCAAGGGATGACGGCGCACTACCTCACGCACTCGGCGCACGCCGGGTTGGTCAAGCCGGGCGAGTGGATGTTGATTCACGGCACCGGTTCGGGCACGTGCCAATGGGCGGCGCAGATGGCCAAGCTTCGCGGATACAAGGTTATCGGTACGTGCTCGAAGAGCAAGGAAGACATCGCGCGCGCCACGGGCGTCGATGAGCTCATCGTGTACGACGAAGCCCCGGGGACGTCGTACGAAGACTACACCTCGGTCGACCTCGTGCCGCGAGTGATGGAGATCACCAAGGGTGAGGGCGTCAAGGCTGTCATCGATGGCATCGGTCTCGCCACGTACGAAACCTCCATCGACGTCTTGGCCCGCCGAGGCATCTTCGTCTCCTTCGGTAACGCCTCCGGTGCCGTCCCGGCGTTCCCGCCGCTCAGATTTATCAACAAGTCTGGTTACCTCACCCGCCCGAAGTTGAACGATTACACCGTCACTCGCGAAGAGCTCATGGAGCGCGCGAACGACATCTTCAAATGGATCGGCTCCGGTGACCTCCAAGTCGCCGTCGATCGATGCTTCCCGCTCGAACAAGCCGTCGAGGGCCACAACTACCTCGAGGCTGGTAAGAGCCGCGGCAAGGTGCTCTACGAAATTCCGTAATCGTCGTGTCGAGACCGACACAAACCCTCTTCAGCGCGTCCGCGCGAGAGCGCGGGCTCGTTCACCCATAATTTTTTGTTTGTTACACGTTCGTTGTGATGTCATCTCAAGAGTTGAAAAAAGTTTGCCGAAAGCCGTACATTTTATTTACATTGCTTGCTGCGTGCGCGCGCGCGCGTCTATTCAGTATCTCCCCATCGAACGTTAAATCGAGACGCCAAGTAATGCGCACCGATGGGACCGCGCGAGCCATACGGGTACAGCTCGGGCGCGATCCTCTGTTCTTCGATGGTGTCGAGGAGCGGGGTGAAGAGCTTCCACGCCGCTTCGAGTTCGTCGTTGCGAATGAACAAACGCTTGTCGCCGTTGATGACGTCCAAAATCAAGCGTTCGTACGCGTCCGGGAGTTCCACTTGTCCGTAAGCATTCTTGTATTGAAGATCCAAAAGAGTTTGATCGAGTCGTTGACCCAAACCCGGGACTTTGTTATTGATGCGAAGGTAAATCGCCTCGTCCGGTTGAATGCGAATCACGAGCTCGTTCGTGACGTGTTCGACTCGTCCCTCTCGTTCGCCGTACAGATTACCCGGGGCGTGGCGGAATTGCACGCGAATCTCCGCTTGTCGCTTGTGCAACGCCTTGCCCGCCTTGAGAAGGAAAGGCACGCCGTCCCAACGCGCGTTATCGATGAAGAGCGCCATCGCCGCAAACGTCGGGCAGAGCGAACCCTTGGGAACGGTTTCGTCGTCCAGGTAGGCTGGGTACTTCTTCGTGGCCGCCTCTCGACCCTTGTATTGACCGAGCGCGACGTTTTCGACCTCGATCGGACGCATCGATCGGATCACCTTGACCTTTTCGTTGCGAATGTCCTCGGCGTCGAGACTCGCCGGTTCCTCCATGGCGAAGAGCGCCAAGATTTGCAGCAAGTGATTTTGCATGATATCGCGAATGATGCCGTAATTGTCAAAGTAACCGCCGCGACCTTCGGTGCCAAAGTTTTCGCTAAAGTTGATCTGTACGTTGCGAATGTAGTTTCTGTTCCAAAGCGGTTGGAACATGATGTTTGAAAAACGCAACACGGTTAAGTTTTCAATCAACTCCTTCCCGAGATAGTGATCGATGCGATAGGTTTGTTCTTCGCTCAATTCACTCGCGAGCGCCGCTGTGAGCTCGCGCGAGCTTTGCAAGTCTCTCCCGAAAGGTTTCTCCACGATCACGCGCGTGTCACCAGTCTGGCACTCTCTCGCCGCGTTTTGCGCCACCGGCACGAAGATGCTCGGCGGAATGCTCAGATAAAACACCCGCTTCACCTTTTCCGATCCGCGTTCGTTCTCCGTCATGAGCGCATCGAGCGACCTGAAATCCTTCGCCTGATCGTACTGCCCCGGCACGTACACGCACCGAGAGAAAAACTCCTCCGTCTTCTCCGCGCAATTGCTCCCGCCAGCCTTGTCCCAACCGATGCGACACGTCAACGACGCCCCAATCTTATCCCGAAACTCCTCCGTCGTCATGCTCGATCGCGCGTATCCGTAAATCATGAAATTCTCCGGTAATCTGCCGTCGAAATACAGCGCAAACAACGCGGGATAAATCTTCTTCTTGGCCAAATCGCCGCTCGCGCCGAAGACGACGAATGAGAGCATCTCGTCCTCGTCCCCCGCGTTCGACATCACCCCCCCCGCGTCCTCCGCCTCGCCCAGATCGACGAACACCTCCTCCGCGCTCGCCCGCGTCGCGACCGCGCCCTCTCTCCTCCGCGTCACCGTCATCACCGCCGTCGATCGTCGCCTCGAGACGCGCGCGCGCGCGTCATCATCCATCCACGCGCGTCTCACCGCGCCTCCATTCGTCGTCCTCCTCGCGCGTCCTCGCGCGAAGAGACGCGAGGAGGAGGACGAAACGCCCACGGACGCGGACGCGACGCGCGCGCGCATCGGTCGCGTCTCTCGCGCGCGTCGAGTGCGGCGCCCTCTCGTCGAGACGGTTGGTCGTCGGCCAGCGCTGGAAAAAGCGCGGGTCCGAGTGTCCGATATTTATGTAGTATCGGCGGTTTGTACTATTAGGTGTTCGTGGAGGTATGTATGGAGACGTGTGGTTTGGTGGGTCATGATCGGTGATTGGGAGAGGGTCCGAGCGGGACGTCGAGCCGAGCGTTACGAAAAACGCTTTTTTCGAGCGACCGAGGGAACGACGACGACGACGACGACGACGACGCGGGGTGCGGGAGTGCGCGACGTCCGTCGAGACGGTCGTGCGTGTGGGGGAGTGCGCGTCGTCGTCGCCGTCGATCGTCGACCATGGTTTCTGGACGCGCGGCGCGAGAGGACGCGGACGCGCGCGGGGGAGGCGACGAGACGGCGGCGGCGCCGGAGATCGTGTCGCTCGTCACGAACGAGCGCGAGGCTGGGGAGATGTGGCGCGTGGATCGGTTCAAAGATTTTCGGTTTCGCGTGCGGTGCGCGGGATTGGAGAGCGACCCGGAGTTTGCGGAGGCGTTGGGGAGGATGGCGGCGCTGACGCGCGAGCTCTCGGAGATGAGCGCGGCGCAGGCGCGGGACGCGAGCGAGGCGCCGTGGTGGCGAGACGGGGAGTACGACGAGGCGCGAGCGGAGGAGGCGAACGACGATGGGATGCGGAAGATTGGTGAGCAGAGGTACGAGGAGGCGTTCGAGGCGTTCACGGAGGCGATTCGATTGGAACCGAGACGCGCGGTGTATCACGCCAATCGAGCGGCGGCGGGACTCAAGTTACAGAGGTACAGAGTCGCCGCGGACGACGCCGCGTGCGCGATCGAGCGAGATTCCAATTACTTGAAAGCGCTCATTCGCGGCGGTACGGCGAACCTGCGGTTGAGATGTGCGGACAAGGCGTTGAAGATGTTCGACGCCGCGCTCGCCGTCGCTCCGGAGGACGAGCGCGCGCTTCGGGGCAAACGCGAAGCCGCGCAGGCGTTAGCGGCGGCCGAGGCGGAGGCCGAGCGACAGCGCGACGCGGCACTTCACGGCGCGCGAACCGCGCTTCCCCGCCACGACATCGACCTTGAGGTCGCCGCGGAATCTTTGCTCAGCGCGGAAGCCGCGCTCTGCGCCAATCCAAATCTCGAAGGCGCCAAGGCGAACGTCGCCGAGGCGTTGGTGTGCTGTGAACGATACGAAGCCGCGATCGAGCGGTGTAAGACGCTTCTTGAGGACTCGCTCGTAAATACATCGTCGCCGAGACGAGATGGAGAATGGCGGACGTCGACGGTGCGTTGGCGGAGATTTCGAGCGCGTCGTGCCGGGATTCCTACGACGAATTGGCGTGTAAAAAATGCGTCGACCTGGGCGCGAGATTATTGCGCCTGAAGGACTTGATGGCGCGCGCCGAGCGCGAGATGGAGGACGAGCAATTCACGACCGCGATTCGATGCTTTGATAAGGTGCTGGAGACGCCCGAGGGAAAGATGATGACGAGACTCCGCGGTAAAATTTTACGCGACAGGGCGTCGTGTCAATTGAAGCGTCACGAGTACGATTCGAGAGACGATCCGATCGCGAGCGAAAACCTCGCGAGCGCGCTTCGCGATCTCAACGAATGTCTCAAAATCGATGGTAACGACCACGAGGCGCACGTCACGCGCGCCTCGGTGCGCGCGTGTCGAGGTGATCACCACGGAGCGTTCACGGATTTACGGGCGGCGCAAACCGTCGCGCCCACGCTTCCCGGCATCGATGACATGGTTCGAGTCTCCGCCGTTCGAGCGCTCCGTCGCTCGAGCGGTGAAGACGCATCGACAATCGCCTCCTTCACCGAGGAATCGACCGCGCGCGGGGGTAAATTCTACGACATCCTCGGCGTCTCGCCCGACGCCAGCGCGCGCGCGGTGACATCCGCCTACCGCAAACTCGCCGCCGTGTGGCACCCGGACAAGTGGACCCGCGCCGATCCAGCCGACGCGCAAAAAGCAGAGGAGAGGTTCACATCCATCCAGCGCGCGCACGCCACGCTCAGCGACGCCAAGCAGCGCAAGATGTACGATTTGGATCCCGCGCGCTTTGAGGCTTGAACAACCACAGAGGAAGCGAAGCGTCATTCGCGGGCCCGTCGTCGCCGTCGTCGCGCATGCTCGGCGACGTCGCGCGCGCGCGAATCCGTGCGTCCACGCTCGCGTCCACCACCCGGTCGTCTCGATCGGGCGCGCGCGTCGCGCGCGCGTCCGGCGCGTCCGAGGACGACCGCGGGCCGAAACCTCGCGTCGCGCGCGCGCGCGCGCGACGTCGCGTCGCGCGTCCACGACTCGACGACGACGGCACCGTCCGATCGCCGTCCGCGTCCACGTCCACGCCCGCGTCCTCGACGACGCGCGGGACGGCGCTCACGGAGGAGGAAAAGTCGGCTCGACTCGAGGCGTTGCGACTTCGCGACCTTCGACTCCGCGTCGAGCCTTTGGTCGACGCCCTCGAGTCCGCGTGCGAACGAGACGAGATACGCGCGGCGCAGAAAATCAAGAGCGAGATCGCCGACCGGGTCGGCGACGATGACCTCGTCCGCGCGATGCCGCCGCGCGCGCACGCGGCGTTGCTCTCCGCGTATTGCCGCGCCCGCTTAAACGCGCTCGCCGAGCGCGCGTTCGCCGATCTCCTTCGATCCGGCGCCTCACCGACGCCCGAACAAATCTGGGAGATGGTCGAATCGTTCGAATCCGGCGGCGAGGAGTGGGCTCGAAAGACGGAGGACGCGTTGGCGTACCTCGAGACGTTGAGTCGAGACTGAGCGCTCGCGAACGCTCGCCGCGTCGCTCGCCGCGTCCTCCTTCCTCGCTCGCCTCGCCCATCCCGCGTCCTCGCGGTCGGCATCAGTGTACATCATCATTTCTGTAATCTCACGCGCGTTTTCGAGCGCACACCCATCCCACGAGCGTCGCGGGCCGTCCGAAGACGGCGTCCCGCGCGTCCCGAGGAGATGAAATTTCGAGCGCGCTCCGCCGCACTTCTTCGCTCGCTCTCGAGGTCTCGAGGTGCGTCTCGTCGCGTCTCGTTCGCGCTCGACGCGCGTCGCGCGCGCCGGAGGGAACGCCTCGCGCGCGGTCGCGGTCGCGCGCGCGTCGCGGGACGTCCCTCGCGCGTCGCGCGCGGAGATCTCCGACGTGACGTCGAGGGGTGGGCGGCGCGCGGGAAAACGAGGAGAAAACGCGCGAGCGCGGGCGCGGGCGCGGGCGCGAGGACGCGCGCGCGAGGACGGTCGCGATCGTGAGATGAAGAGTGGATCTCGCGATGTCGACGTCGTCGTGCGCGCGGGGTGGCGCGACGCGCGCGTCCGACGCGCGAATGCATTTCGCGAGGGTTGAATCGTCTAGAAGATTCATTTCGATGGAAATGCGTCGACGCGTCGCGCGGTGGGCGCGGAAACGACGATCGCGCCGTCGATGATTATTGGAAACTGACCGAGACGTTCGATGACGCGCGATTCGTAGGCGCACACGGCGAAGTCGGCACACTACACGCGAGATCTTGTCGAATCCGAGGTTCATGGCTGAGGTCGCCCAGACGACGGCTCCGACGACGGACGCGGACAAGCCGGTTGCGCACGCCGAGACGAACGCGGATGCGACGATGATGGACGCGCCGAACACGCCCGGGGGTGAGGGGGCGAACGAGGCGGTGGAGGAGGCGAATGCGAACGCGTGGCCGCCCAAGGCGGTGAAGACGTCTCGCGGGGAGATCTTGTTGACGCTGAACCAGTCGTTGAAGGCGCCGAAGGGGTACGCGTACATGCCCGTGGGTGATTACGCGCCGTTTGAGGCGAATTACATGGAGAGTAAGAAGCGCGTGAGGAAACCTTCGGCGAAGATGGAGGG
>PVBE011692662.1_pt1 | contig 10306 bp, 6 predicted proteins | sample 1631181 | NCBI WGS metagenome assembly PVBE01 (sample SAMN08397723, study PRJNA350692) | Marine metagenome, whole genome shotgun sequencing project. | isolation source: water | place: Pacific Ocean | collected 2012-04 | reverse complement strand
GCGCCAATTCACCAACCACATCGCAATTGGGAAACTCGCCCTGAAAACTGCCTCGGTTCGCATCGGTGACCTTAACGGCGATCAACATCTCGATATTATCGTGGCCAATGGCAGGCATTGGCCGGCGCAAAATGCCTGGTTTCCAAACAATGGCAAGGGGCGGTTTACCAACCGTATCCCGCTCGGCAAGGATCCCGACCGCAGCTATGCCGTTCCGCTGGCAGACCTGGATAACGATGGTGACCTGGACCTGGTGGTAGGTAACGACCGCCAACCCAGCCTGATCTGGCTCAACGATTCCCGGGGAACCTTTCCCAAACCCACTCCCCTGGCCCAAAAGCCTCAACCGACGCGCAACGTGACACTGGCCGACCTGAACGGTGACCAGCATATCGACATCGTGGTCGCAAACCGGAGCCGACAGAACGTTTTCTATCTCAACAACGGAAAGGGGCACTTCTCCAAAGCGAGAACCTTCGGGACCGGCGCCGATTCCACCATTGCCGTGGCAACCGGTGACATGAATCGCGATGGCCATATCGACCTGGTCGTGGCCAACCGGGATCAGCAACCCAACGTGGTCTACTTTAATGACGGGCACGCCAACTTTGCTCGCGGCACGTCTTTCGGCAGTGGCAAAGACAACACACGCTCCGTCGCCCTGGCCGATATCAACGGCGACCAGCACACCGATATCATTGCAGCCAACATTGGCCGCCAGAACACGATCTACTTTAACGATGGTCACGGCACGTTTCGCCGCGGCAAGGATTTTGGCATGGCCGATGGCAAAACCTTTTGCGTCACCACGATCGACCTGGACCGCGATGGCAGCGCAGATATCGTCGTCGGCAACGTACAGCAACCCAACGCTGTTTACCTGAATAACTCGCAAGGCAAGCAATTCAACGCCATCCCCTTTGGCCCCGCTGGACACGTCACGTACGGGCTCGACGCAGGCGACCTTGACGGAGACCATTTCCCCGAGATTGTCACTGCGAATTCTGATGGGCTTAATTTTATCTATTGGAACCGTCCTGCCCCGGCAAAACGACCGTAATCACCCTTTCAAATCGTTGCAGAACCGGGTCCGTGGATGCTATAACAAGGCATTCACTTTCCGCTTTCCCCCGCACATTTTCCAGGAACACTGAACAGGAACACCGAACTATGACACGCTCCCTGTCCCACCGTATTCTTCTCGTCTTTTCCCTGGCCACCATCGCTACATGGTCCGTTTCACTCAGCGGCATGGCCGCTGAATAACTGGTCAACCAGCAGGGCACGATCAAAAAACTCGGTAGTGTTGGTTTCGTGATCGTCACGCAGCAACCGGGCACCCGCTACGCTCCCAGCAAACTGGCAAAGGAATTCCAGCAAGATCAGCTCGAGATCATCTTTAGCGGAGAAGTCGGCAAGATTCCGCCCAACGTACGACTGATCGGCACACCGCTTAAGTTGACGGCCATCGCCAAGGCAGACACCAAGGCAACTGCCGGAGTCAAGGAGCTTAAGGGGATCAAACCCGTAGCATCCGGCACCGGTCGCGGCAGTGCGAACAAGCCGACAGCCATCAAGGACAAGGCCGCACTGGCCAAGACTTTTTCGGATAAGGCCGCTCAACAAGCCATCCTCAAGCAGGTTGATTTCGACAAGGAAATACTGTTGGTCTTCCGCTGGGCCGGTTCCGGCCAGGATCGTATCGCGGCAACCAGTCAAAAAACCAAGGATGGCCTGGCCGTAGTCTTCGGTTACTCACGTGGCCTTACCCGTGACCTGCGGCGGCACTTCAAGGTTTACGCCGTCGCCAAGGATGCCAAGTGGACCGTAGAGAACAAGGGCTTCGCACGACCTGGCCGACCCGCACCACGCAAGGTACCGGGCGCACGTTCAGCGATCCCTGCTGCTCCGACCGGTATCACACGCACTCGCATTCGAGTGCGTTAACCACGGACATCAACCGCAGGGCGATGGTTTCCCGGAACCATCTTTTTGCCCGGTTAACAGGCACCCGCGCTGTCACGTTGAATCGGTATGCGAGACAGTCGTTACTTGCAGTTCAATCGTTGAACCGCGTTCGCAGATCTCTTTATCCTGGCTATCGCTACCATGAATCATCGCTCTTATCTTCCTGGACTAATCACTCTTTTTGCCAGTTGCTTACTGCCTGGCAACGGTCATGCGGAACAGGGCAAAGCGTCTCCGCCTAATTTCCTGTTCATCATTGCGGATGATTGCACCTACCGTGACATTGGCTGCTACGGGGGACAGGCTCATACACCCAATATCGATGCACTCGCACGCCAGGGCATGCGTTTTACTCGCAGCTTCCAGGCCGCTCCCATGTGTTCTCCCACACGCCACAACATTTACACGGGCATCTACCCGGTCAAGAGTGGAGCGTACCCTAACCACACCTTCGTGAAAGCTGGGACCCGAAGCATCGTGAACTACCTGAAACCACTGGGTTACCGGGTCGCCCTTAGTGGCAAAACCCACATTCAACCACGCTCCATATTCTCCTTCGAATACTCGGCTGACAAGAACAACCCGGACATGAAGGTCATTGACCAGTTCCTGGGAGAATGCCGCCAGGACAAGACTCCGTTCTGCCTGTTTGCCTGTTCCAACGAACCTCATTCACCCTGGAACAAGGGGGATGCCTCCCGCTACGATCCCGCCAAGGTCACCTTGCCACCTTACTTCGTGGACACGCCGGAAACCCGTCGCAATTTCAGCAACTACCTGGCGGAGATCACCTACCTGGATGGCCAGGTCGGGGAATGTCTCAGGCTGCTTGAGAAACACCAGGTCTCTGATAACACGCTGGTCATTTTCACCAGTGAGCAGGGTTCTGGATTTCCCTTTGCCAAGTGGACCTGCTACGACAACGGTTTGCAAAATGCCCTGATCGCTTCCTGGCCTGGCAAGATTAAACCTGGCCAGGTGAGTGACGCCATGATCGAGTATGTTGACGTGGTGCCGACCTTCGTCAGCGCCGCTGGAGGCAAGCCCGCCAAGGTGCTGGATGGCAAAAGCTACCTCCCGGTGTTACTGGGCCAGGTCAAGGAACACAAGAAACACGTTTATGGACTGCACACCACGCGCGGCATCATCAACGGCAACGATTTCTTCGGCATTCGTTCGATTCGTGGGGAAAGGTACAAGTTGATCATGAACCTGACCCCGGAAGTGAGGTTCCAGAACGCCTGCACCAAGAACGAGGTCTTCAGGTCATGGGAAGAAAAGGCCAAGACCGATGCTGATGCGGCCGACAAGGTCAGACGCTATCGCCATCGTCCCGGTGTGGAATTGTTTGACCTCAATAGCGATCCCCTGGAATGGAAGAACCTGGCCGATGACCCCAAGCTTGCGGACATCAAGAGCGACCTCCAGGCCCGGCTCATGGCCTGGATGAAATCGCAGGGCGACCAGGGACAACAAACGGAGCTGGAGGCCTTGCAACACCAGGGTCGCAACCGAAACAAGAACAACAAGAAAAAAAACAACAACTCCAAGAACAACCAGGGAACCAACTGATATGCATACTGTCCTGCGAATTTTCGTCATCAGCCTTGCAGCTGGCTGCCTGCTGCCGGGTACGGTCAGCGCGCAGGAAAAGAAACCTGCCAGCAAGAAACCACCCCAGGCAGATCAAACGGACCGCGCCCTGGCCAAGCTGGGTGCCCGTAAAATACAGTACAAGAAGATCGGTGACATTTCACTAAACCTGTGGTTTTTCTACCCCAAGGGACACGCCACGACCGACAAGCGGCCGGCCATCGTCTTTTTCTTCGGTGGTGGCTGGAACGGCGGGACACCGACCCAGTTCACCGACCAGTCCCAGTACCTGGCATCGCGAGGCATGATCTGTATCGTGGCCGATTACCGGGTCAAGAGTCGTCACAAGACCAGCCCTTTTGAATGTGTCCAGGATGGCAAATCCGCCGTCCGCTGGATTCGCTCTCATGCCGCGCAACACGGCATCGATCCTGATCGCCTGGCTGCGGGCGGGGGGTCTGCCGGTGGTCACGTGGCAGCCGCCACGGCAACCGTCCCCGGCTTAAACGAGAAAGGTGAAGACATCTCGGTCAGCTGTCGGCCCAACGCATTGGTACTTTTCAACCCGGTCTATGACAACGGTCCCCAGGGTTATGGATTTGATCGCGTCGGCAAGGAAAAACGTTACCGGGAGATTTCTCCCATCGATAATATCCGCAAGGGAACTCCACCGGCCATCGTCTTCCTGGGGGACAAGGACAAACTGATCCCCGTGGCCACTGCCCAACGGTATCACAAATTAATGCAGGATGTCGGCAGCAAGTCCGTACTCCACATTTACCCGGAACAGGGTCATGGATTTTTCAATCTCCGAAAGGGTGGCCAAAAGATCTTTGATCAGACCATGGTGCAGACCGATGCATTCCTTACCGACCTGGGATACCTGGAAGCCAAATAACACACAACCATTTTCCTCTCGCATACGAGTACTCTCGATGAAGACCTCTACACTGCTGCCGTTCTTTTTATGGATACTCTTCACGGTTTCCCCGGTGACGGCTGCCAAGACAAATGTTGTCTACATCATGGCCGACGAACTCGGCTATTACGAAACCTCGTACATGGGTAGCAAGACCATCCAGACTCCTCGCATTGATCAACTGGCCCGACAGGGAATCCAGTTTACGCAGGGACTGGCCGGATCTGCAGTGTGCGCACCAACACGCTGCTGCTTCCTAACCGGAAAGCACAGCGGCCATACCTCCGTGCGTGTCAATGGCGGCGGAACACCCTTGCGTGCCAAGGAAGTGACCATTGGTACGATCCTGAAGAAGGAAGGCTATGCCACCGGCGGATTTGGCAAGTGGGGCTGTGGTGGTCGCGGCTCCACCGGCGTCCCGGAAAAGCATGGCTTCGACACCTTCGTGGGCTACTACGACCAGGTACACGCTCACAGTTACTATCCAAAATACATCATCGAGAACAGCAGGGAACTGCTACTCAAGGGAAACGAGGGAGGGAGTACGGGAACCAATTACTCCCACTACGTGATCGTGAACCGGGCTAAGCAGTTCATCCGTGAAAACAAGGACAAGCCTTTCTTCTGCTACCTGCCGATCACACCCCCACACGGCATCTTTGATATCCCCGATAACGATCCGGCCTGGAAACTGTACAAGGACAAGCCCTGGTCGGAACCCGCTCGACGTTATGCCGCCATGGTGAGCATGGTCGATCGCCAGGTCGGTGAAATCGTCGACCTACTCAAGGAACTGAAACTGGACAAGAATACGATTGTCTTTTTCAGTGGCGACAACGGTGGTAACGACTATTTCACTGACAAGGATCATCCCCGTGGTTTACACGGCGCCAACGTTCACCCCACGACGGGCGTGGAATTTCGCGGCAAGAAGGGCAACCTCTACGAGGGTGGCCTGAGGATCCCGGCACTGGCTTACTGGCCTGGCAAAATCAAACCTGGCCAGGTTAGCGATCACCTCTGGTATTTTCCTGACGTGATGCCCACGATTGCAGAACTCACTGGCGCCACACCTCCGGGAGACATTGATGGTCTCTCGTTCGTTCCCGAACTGCTAGGAGCCGACGCCGTCGGTCGCAAGCAACCCAGGCATAAGTACCTCTACTGGGAAATTGGCACGCAGACCGCCGTCCGCATGAACCAGTACAAGCTCTATCGTGGCGCTCCCAACCGGCCCTGGGAACTCTACGACCTGGCCACCGATGTCAGCGAAAGTCGCAACCTGGCTGATGCTCGCACGGAAATCCTCGAGCAAATGAAAAAACTGGCCGCCGAGGCGCACCAACCGGCCGTGGAAGGGACCTTTATGGACACGGCTAACCACGAGAAAGATCGCCAGGCCAAGTGGGGATCCACACGCCCCGCAGGTCGACCTGGCCGAGCCAATCAACTGGACATGAAAGGCGTGATTGCCCAGAAGAACTATAAGCTAGTACGTGTCAGCAGCGAGAGTCGAGGCAATCAGAAACTCGGTCGACACGCCTTTGACGGAAAACCTACTACCCATTGGCATACCAGCTTTACTCCCAAGCCTGACAAGCATCCTCATGAACTGGTCATCGACCTGGGCAAGGAACACACCATCAGCGGATTACACTACCTGGCTCGGCAGGATGGTGGTTGGAACGGAGCGCTTAAGGATTGCACGATTTACATCAGCAAGCAGGCGGATACGTTTGGAGCCCCTGTCGCAAAAGCTGTTTTCGGTAAATCCCGACGCACCCAGCGTGTGAAGTTTACCAAGACCTCGGGACGTTATGTCCGACTCGTCATTACCAGCGAGGTGAATGGTGGGCCATGGGCCTCGATTTCAGAACTCGGCGTCGTGGGCCAGTAAACGTCTCCAGGAAAAAGACTTTCACTACCACGACCGAAGTATTAGGATACGCTGCGGCACAGAACATCGTTGTCACTATTCTTTTGCGGAGCAAAAGCTTGTGAATACTCGCCGTCAATCACGATTTCCCGCCGCTGGCTACACGCTGCTGGAAATCCTGGTGGTCTGTTCCATCGCCGGCATCATGTCTGCTCAACTGATGCCCCTGCTTGGTTCCGTACGCGAACGTGCCCGCCGCATGTCCTGTTCCAATAACCTGAAGCAACTGGGCATTGCCCTGAGTTTTTACCACGAAACCTACAAGAGAATGCCTCCGAACGGGCTGCATTTCTGGACCAGGCAATCGCGCAACGGCTACACCTGGAACAAGGCGTCCACGGGCAGCCCTTTCGTCAAACTACTCCCCTTCATGGAACAGAACCCCATTTACAGCAAGCTGGATTTCAAGCTGGCTGGCCCCACGGAAAATCAACAATTTGAATTCCAGAAACATCGTTCTGGAAAACTGGTGCGATCCCTGATCATGCCTTACCTTCTGTGTCCGTCGGCGGATCTCCACCCGCACCTGAACGGTACAAACCAGGCTCGCGACCCCGCCATTTCCTGTTACTCCACCTCCATTGGTAGCTCGTCGATGCCATCACGACAGTCCTGGTGTACGGACTATCCTGGAAACACGTTTGGCACAGGACCGGCAGAACACGGTAACGATGTTCGTGCATATCGCATTTCGGGCACTTTTGCACGCGGGGCCTGGGCCGCACGCATGCGTGATATCACTGATGGCACGGCCCAGGTGATTGCCATGGGTGAAACCCTGCCGAACAAGTCATTTCATCAGCGACTGGGGTGGATGTCTTTCAATGGAAACTGGACCGCTACCGTTGCCCCGATGAACTATCCTACGATCGCTCTCGGTGAACCTGGTTACCCCGGAAAAAAGGATTGCCGCCATACCGGAAACTGGCAAACATCCAATGGTTTTCGCTCACGCCATCCAGGTGGCGTCCAGTTCGTGCTTAACGATGGATCCGTCCACTTTTTCTCCGAGCTAATCGACTACCATACCTACCAAAGGCTGGGAGATCGTCGCGATGGGCAACCCATTGGCAACTGGGACTCCTTCAATCTATCGCGGTAAGTACCTGCCTCCTGATGTGACTCACGGCATCCATTCGGCTATACTGGCATCTCGTTGCTCAACGAAACCGTCTTTGCAGGAGGGCTGGTGTCATGCGTTCACTCGTTTCCCGCGGTCAAACTTGTTTCCTTTTCCTTCTTGTCATCATGGGGCTACTGTGCCCAGTGGACGCCACCTGGGGCCAGCAGGTTCCAGTCTCCTCGTTAAAACAACTGGACTTGCAACAGGGACTGCTCCTGCTGCTGGGCCCTCATGATCCCCAGTTACCCGTGCAACTGGCTCAATCCAGCAAGCTGATCTTGTATGTCCAGGCTACTGACAGCGAGGTCCTCGAGGCAACACGACAGGCCGCTTACCAGGCCGGTTTTCTGGGAACGCGAATCTACGTGGAAGCGGGGCAACCGGAAAAGATCCACCTGGCCAGCAACCTGGCCGACGCCGCGATCGTGGCGGATATCCAACTCGCTGCTAAGCCTGGAATTCGTCAGGAAGTACTGCGTGTTATCCATCCGCGAGCCAAAGCATGGCTAGCTGGTACCACCGTCACGAAACCACGACCTGCGGACGCCGATGACTGGAGCCATCCCTACCACGGCCCGGACAACAATCCTCAATCTCGAGACCAACAGGCTCGGGCTCCCTACCTGACCCAGTTCCTGACGGATCCCTGGTATGTCCCGATGCCCCAGGTCACCGTCTCCTCGGGAGGCCGCGTCTTCAAGGCTTTTGGACATATTGCACTCAAGGAACGAGAGTGGCCCTGGCTCAACTCGCTGGTCGCCATCAACGGCTACAACGGAACTCATCTCTGGAAACGGCCGCTCAAACCCGGCTTCATGATTCATCGCAGCACCCTGATTGCCACTCCCGACACGGTGTATCTAGGAGATGACCGCTCCTGCAAGTTACTGGACGCTGCCACCGGCAAAGTGCGCAGCGAGATCAAGATACCGCCAGAGGTTGATCCGGACGGTGTCTGGAAATGGATGGCCCTGGACAAGGGAACCTTGTATGCCGTGATTGGCCCGCAGGAGCCCCTCGATACGGTCATCCGCGGTGAACGCAAGGTTCCCGGCTGGCCCTGGTCCGGACTCGGCAAGGGATATGCCGGCAAGTATGCCTGGGGATTTGGTCGGGTGCTACTGGCCATCGACGTGGCAAGCCAGAAGATACGCTGGACCTACCAGAGCAAGGATCCGATCGACAGTCGAGCCGTCTGCCTGGCAGCTGACCAGTTGTTTCTCTACAGTCCGCACAAGTACCTGGCCAGCGTGGATGCGGCCACGGGCCGCGAGGTATGGAAAACATCCGACCCCAAGACGCTGGCAGCAATTGGGACCGACGACCGGGCTCAAACCCCGATCAAGGGATTTGGCAGTTCCGCCTTCATGAAAGCCAATGACAAGGGACTCTACTTTGCCGGTCCGCAACGTTCACGCCTGGCAGCCGTTTCCGTTTACGATGGATCGTTACTCTGGGACTACCCACACGGGAACTTCCAGTTGATCCTCCGGAAGGACGGCCTGTATGCCATGGGAAGAACCGAAACCAGTAAGAAGTTTGATTTTGTTAGCGGCAAACTGCTCGCCGACCTGGAATGCTACCGCGGCAATTGCACCCGGGCCACGGGAACCGTGGACAGCATCTTCACCCGTGGATACCGCCATACCGGGACCATGCGACTGGACCTCTCGGGCACCAAGGCGCGACGCCTGCCATTGATGCGTCCGGCCTGCCAGGACGGCGTCATTATTTCTGACGGCATGCTCTACTGGGGCCCCTGGATGTGCGACTGCAATCATTCACTGATCGGCATGATTGCCCTGGGGAGCGCCGGAGATTTCAAATTCAATGCCGAAGCGACGGATGCCACGCGACTGGAAACACGTGCCACGACACCCCTGGGTGCCGACGATCCCGCCAGGCATGACTGGAGCGGTTACCGCGGCGGCCCCGCACGCCAGGCGACCACGGCCGCCAGCGTCACTGCCGATGGATCGCGGCGTTGGCAACTCAATTCCAACAGCAAGGCAGAGTCAACCGCCCTGGTAACCGCCGGCAACCGTGTTTTCTGGAGTGGCCTGGACGGCGTGGTACGAGCTGCGGACAGCGAAAGCGGCAAGCTGCTCTGGACCGCCTATACGGCCGGCCCCGTTCGTTTCCCACCTGAAGTCTGGCAGGATCGGGTCTACGTCGGCTCCAGCGATGGCTGGGTTTACTGTTTCCATGCGGTCAGTGGCCAGCTGCAGTGGCGTTTCCGTGCTGCTCCGGCGGAACGCAAGATCCTGGTCCATGGTCGCCTTCTTTCCAACTGGCCGATTGGCAGTGGCGTTCTCGTCGATCCCGACCGGGGCCTGGTCTATGCGGCAGCTGGCATTACCAGCTATGACGGCACACATCTCTACGCATTAGATGCTCGCACTGGAAAGATTCGCTGGCAGAACAACACGTCCGGTCGACTCGTGGCGGAGGACCAGGTAACCGGAGTGAGCGTCCAGGGACATTTACTGTTGCACGACGACAAGCTTTACCTGGCCGGTGGCAACGTTGTTTCGCCAGCTATCTACGACTCGGCAACGGGCAAGTGTCTGAACGAACTCAAGAACGAGTGGTGGAAGCGACCCGCCGATGGCAAGGAAAAATTCCCGGTCAAGGGCAGCAAGGAAATGTTCGAACGATCTCCTCGCGGTCGAGAACTTTTCCTGGTGGATGGAAAAGTCCGTGTCTTTGACCAGTTACTCTACTCGCCTCCCAAGTACGGTCCCTCACGCTACCATGGAGGGCATTT
>PVBE011680599.1_pt1 | contig 10306 bp, 8 predicted proteins | sample 1631181 | NCBI WGS metagenome assembly PVBE01 (sample SAMN08397723, study PRJNA350692) | Marine metagenome, whole genome shotgun sequencing project. | isolation source: water | place: Pacific Ocean | collected 2012-04 | reverse complement strand
GTCCACCCATGATCCAGCTCCCACAGTTTGGTAGCTTGAATCACATTTGCCCCCTCAAGGGAATCATTTTATGAGTACGCGACCTAAGCTATGTCAAATGTATATCAGATAAGAACGAAGATTTATTGTCGCAGCAAATTTTATCTCTTGGGCATTACAATAATTACATAAAGGACAGTGTCAAATTGGCGAGAATGAAAGATGTTGAAGAAGAAAAAGAAAAACATGGAAAGACTCTAACCTCAGAAGAATTGCAGGAATTGAAAGACTTAGAAATAAAAATAAGGCTAACTTGGGAAGCCCTTGAGGATGCGAATGAAGCGGGAAACGAAATTGGTAGATTCTTGCAATCGGGAAAATGTGCTGGCTAAAAGGATTAGGGTGATGAAACAGTTGATTCTTGTTCTTCTTCTTGTTGGCATTTCGATGCCACTATTGTCTTTTTCAGCAAATGCTCCTCCCTTGAATACCCAACGGACACTTCAGTCTATTTTTTCACCTTTCTGATTGGTGGCTGCTGTGTAAACGGGGCAGTTTCAATTGCTCTAACCGGCCGCCCCGACACCGCCTGACCCTGCACGCCGGCAGTCCAGGCATGTTGCGTACCATATGCGTCGCCCTCGATCCTGCGCACCGCCCGGCCCGCATGATCGTCACGCCCTGAGATGGGCTGGTCAGGGAGCGACAGGCGCGCGTATGCTGGTGCCTGGAGGACAAGGCATGGCGACGCTTCCCGTCACCGTCATCACCGGCTTTCTCGGCAGCGGCAAGACGACGCTGCTGGCGGCGCTGTTGCGGCGGCCGGAACTCGGCCGAACGGCGGTGGTGATCAACGAGTTCGGCGAGGTCGGCCTCGACCATTTCCTGATCGAGACGGCGGACGAGAACGTCGTCGAGCTGGCGTCCGGCTGCGTCTGCTGCACCATTCGCGGCGATTTGGCGCTGACGCTGGTGGATCTGCTGTCGCGCCGCCAGGCCGGCGAGGTGACGCCCTTCGAGCGGATCGTGATCGAGACGACGGGTCTGGCCGACCCGGCGCCGATCCTGCACATGATCATGAACGACGCGGTGCTGGCCGAGGGCTTGAGGCTCGACGGCGTCGTCACCACCGTCGATGCGGTCACCGGCCAGGCCACCCTGACCGCGCACCCGGATTCGGTGAAACAGGTGGCCCTCGCCGATCGCCTGCTGCTGACCAAAACCGATCTGACCGGCGGCGAGGCACCTGCCTTGGCGGCCCGCCTCCGCGCCCTCAATCCGATGGCCGAGATTGCATCGGTGGTGCGGGGCGAGATCGCACCGGAGCTGCTGTTCGGGTTCGGCGAGCCAGCGGCCGAGCGCTGGCCCGACCTCGAAGAACCCACCGATCACGAGCATGCCCATGACGACGGCATCGCCGCGCATGCCATCGTCCGCGATGCGCCGATCCCGGCGGCGGCGCTGTCGCTCTGGCTGGAGACCCTGGCCGAGCACATCGGCCAAGACCTGTTGCGCCTCAAGGGCTTGGTCGACCTGGCCGAGAGTCCGGACCAGCCCGCCGTCATCCACGGCGTGCAGCACGTCTTCCATCCGCCCGAGTGGCTGGAGGCCTGGCCGACCGCGGACCGGAGAAGCCGCATCGTGTTGATCACGCGCGACGTGCCGAGCGCCTGGGCCGAGCTGTTATTGGATACCCTGGTGGCGGAAGTACGGGCGCTGGAAACCGCCCGGGCCACCTGAAAAAAACAACGAAACGGAGGGAAACGAGATGTTCGATCTGATTATTCGCGGCGGCACGGTGGTAACGCCGGTGGGCGTCGATACGCTGGATGTCGCGGTCAAGGGCGAGAAGATCGCGGCACTTGCCGCCCCCGGCAGCCTGGGCGAGGACGCCGCGGCCCGGACGATCGACGCCACCGGCAGAATCGTCATGCCGGGCGGCGTCGACCCGCACGTCCACTGCGCCTGGTACATCCCCTCGCTGGAAGAAGGCGGCGCGCCGACGGCCAGCGGCTCGGCGGCCCAGGTCAGCCGCGCGGCACTGTGGGGCGGCACCACGACGATGCTGGATTTCGCCGCCTGGCAGCACGGCGAGACGGTGCAGCAGACGATCGAGAAGCGCGACCAGGACTGGATCGGCAAGTGCTATTGCGACTACGGCTATCACATCATGTTGCAGGGCGACCCGCCGCCGGAAGTGCCGGGGCAACTGGCCGAGGCGATCCAGGCCGGCTATCCGACGGTGAAGATCTTCACCACCGACATCACGCCGAGCCGGCGCGGCCGGATGGTCGACTTCGGCGATATCTGGGAGGTCTTCCAGGTGCTGGCCAAGGAAAGCGGCCTCGGCGTCATCCACTCGGAAGACAACGACATCGTCATGCACATGTACGACAAGCTCTTCCGCGAGCAGCGCACCGGCTTCGAGCACCTGTCGGAGGTCCACAACGCGCTTTCGGAGGACATCTCGTTCCGCCGCGTCATTCGCCTGGCCGAGAAGATCGAGGGCACGGCGCTTTATATGATGCACGTCTCGGCCGGCACCGGCGTGCAGGCGATCGCCGAGGCCCGGACCCGCAAACTACCAATCTACGGCGAGACCCTGCACCAGTACATGCTGTTCACCGAGGAGGACTACAAGCGCCCGAACGGGCAGATGTATCACACCTACCCCTCGCTGAAATCAAAGGCGGATCAGGCCGCGCTCTGGCAGGGCACGCTGGACGGCAACATCCACGCCGTCGCCACCGACGAGGTCTGCTGCAACCTGGCGGTCAAGGTCCAGGGCAACCGCATCGACGATACCACCGGCGGCAATTCGGGCGTCGAGCCGCGCCTCGGCGTCATGTACACAGAGATGGTGACGAAGCGCGGCTATAGCCTGGAACGCTTCGTCGATCTCGTCTCCTCGAACGCGGCCCGGATCATGGGGCTCTACCCGAGGAAGGGCGCGCTCGCCGCCGGCTCGGACGCCGACATCACACTGATGGACCCGAACGAGAAGCGCACCGTTCGCAAAGAGGAATTGCACGAGACCGACTACTCGCCTTGGGAGGGACACGAAGTCACCGCCTGGCCGATGGTCACCATCCTGCGCGGCAAGGTCATAGTCGAGAACGGCGAGTTCTTCGCCGAGGAGAGCGACGGCCAATACCTGAAGCGCAAAATCCCCTCCGAGATAATCGCCGGCGCCGCGCTTTGAGGGGAAGGCGCGCGACGGCGGGGCCTCATTCTCGACGCCATCGCCGATCACCCCCTCCCAACCCTCCCCCATCGAGGGGGAGGGCTTTCCGGTACGCCTGCAGCCACTTCCCCTCCCCCCTTGTGGGGGAGGGCCAGGGTGGGGAGTGAGCGACGAGCGATGATGGCCGACGAGACACTCGATCCCGCCACTTTCGCGGTGGTCCGCAACGCGCTTTATGCGATCGCCGAGGAGATGGGGGTGGTGCTGGCGAAGACCGCCTATTCGCCTTTGTTGAAGGCGGGCGGCGATTATTCCTGCGCCGTCTTCGATTGCGCCGGCGAGATGGTGGCGCAGGGCAACAACATCCCGACGCATCTGGGCTCGATGCCGCTGGCGGTGCAGGCGGTGATCCGGGCCTGGGGCGAATTCCAGCCGGGCGACGTCTTCATTCACAACGACCCCTATTTCGGCGGCGCCCACCTGCCGGACGTCAACGTCGTGACACCCCTCTTCCACGGTGAGATCCAGCTCGGCTTCGCCTGCGTCCGCGCCCATTGGCCCGACGTCGGCGGCGCCGCGCCCGGCAGCTACGCCACCACCACCGAGATCTTCGGCGAGGGCTTGCGGATGCCGCCGGTCCGGCTCAGGACGGCGGGCGAGGTCAACCGGGACGTCGAAAGCGTCATCTTCGCCAATGTCCGGGTACCGGAGGAACGGCGCGGCGACCTCAGGGCCCAGATCGCGGCCAACCATCGGGCCGGGCTTCGTCTGGCGGCGCTGGCCCGAAAGCACGGCCCCGAACGACTGCTCGCCATCATGGACGCGGTCAAGGACCACTCGGAGCGGATGATGCGCCAAGCGATCGCCGGCCTGCCCGACGGCACGGTCCGTTTCGAGGCCCGGGCCGACGGCGACGGCATCGCCGACGACGCCGACGGCAACGATGCGCAAATTCGACTGGCGATGGCGGTGACGATCGAGGGCGATGCCCTCACCGTCGACATGACCGGCAGCCAGGCACAGGTGGCGGGGCCGATGAACGCGCCGTTGGCGGTCACCGCGTCGGGCGTCTACACCGCGGTCAAGATGGTGGCCGACCCGACCAACCTGATCCCGCCCAATTCCGGCTGCTGGCGGCCGATCACCGTGACCGCGCCCGAGGGCACGGTCACCAACGCGCGCTATCCGGCACCAGTGGTCTACGCCAACCACGAGATCTCGCACCTGGTCTGCGAGATGTTTTTCGGCGCCCTGGCCCAGGTCGCGCCGGAACGGGTAATGGCTTGCTCGAACGCCACCGGCGGGATCCTGACGCTGGGCGGCGTCGATCCCCGGACCGGCGGCCGCTATGTCAGCTACGAAAACGTCAAGGGCGGGATGGGCGCCAGGCCCACGAAGGACGGCGTCAACGCGATCTACACCGGGATCTCGAACGGCATGAACGTGCCGGTGGAGATCCTGGAGACCAGTTTTCCGGTCCGCGTCGAGCGCTACGAGATCGTCCCCGACAGCGGTGGTGCCGGGCGCTGGCGGGGCGGCTGCGGCGTCTTGCGGTGCTGGCGCATGCTGGGCACCGAGACGATCGCCAACGTCTGCCTGGAACGCACCGTCGACCCGCCCTTCGGCCTCTTCGGCGGCGGCGACGGCGCGCCCGGCCAAATCACCCTGGTGCTGCCGGGCGGCGAGCACCGCCGGCTCCCCAGCAAGGCTTCCTTCGCCGTTCCCGTCGGGGCGGAGGTCCGGCTCAGGGCACCGGGCTCGGGCGGCCATGGCCCGGCGGCGGAACGGGATTGCGAAGCGTTGCGGGACGACGTCTTGAACGGCTATGTCTCGGAGACGGGGGCACGGCGCGACTACGGTTCGACACCGAACCAGGGGAAGGAATAGGGACATGGGGAAACTGGCCACGGCGATTTGCCTGCTGGTGTTTCTTACGGCGGGCATGGCGTCGGCGCACGACGCCAAGCAAGGCGAGATCTCGATCGTCGAGCCTTGGGCCCGGGCCACCATCGGCAAGAGCAAGAACGGCGTCGCTTATCTGACCATCGTCAACCACGGCACGGTGGGCGACCGGCTGCTGTCGGTGGCGACGCCGGTGGCGAAGAAAGCCGGCCTGCACACCCACCTGATGGAAGGCGGGATGATGAAAATGCGGCCGGTAACCGCGGTCGAGGTCAAGGGCCGCGCCTCGACGATCCTGAAGCCGGGCGGATTTCACGTCATGATGATGGGTCTGAAGGCGCCGTTGAAGAAGGGCGAGGCCTTTCCGATGACGCTCGTCTTCGAAAAAGCCGGCGCGATCGAGGTCGAGGTCCACGTCGCCGGCGCCACGGCGAAGCGGGCCGGCCCGCCGATGAAACATTGAGGCGAAGAAGTGAGGAGCGACGGTGGTGAAGTTACTGGTTCTACCCGGCGACGGTATCGGGCCCGAGATCGTCGGCGTCAGCGTGGTCGCGTTGAGCGCCCTCGACCGGCGTTTCGGGCTCGACCTCGAATTGGTGCACGACGAGGTCGGCCTCGCCAGCCTGGCCCGGCACGCCACGACGATCCGCGACGAAGTGATCGAGATGGCCGAGGCAGTCGACGGCGTCATCCTCGGGCCGTTGTCGATGTCGGACTATCCGCCCAAGGCCGAGGGCGGCATCAACGCCTCGTCCCGCTTTCGCACCGGCCTCGACCTCTACGCCAACGTTCGGCCGAGCTATGTCCGCCGGGGCGTGCCCGCGACGGCCCCGGCAATGGACCTGGTGATCATGCGCGAGAATTTGGAAGGCTTCTACGCCGACCGCAACATGGTGGTGGGGACGGGCGAGTTGATGCCGACCAAGGACGTCGCCTTGGCGATCGGCAAGATCACGACCCAGGGCGCCCGGCGGATCGCCACCGCCGCTTTCGAGCGGGCCAGACGACGGCGAAAACAAGTGACCGTCGTGCACAAGGCGAACGCGCTTCGGGTCTTCTACGGCTTCTTCCTCGAGGTCGTCGGCGAAGTCGCGAAGGCGTATCCCGACGTCGCCTTCGACGAGGTCATCGTCGACGCCATGGCGGCATTGTTGGTACGAACACCGGAACGCTTCGATGTCGTCGTCACCACCAACATGTTCGGCGATATCCTGTCGGACGAAGCGGCGGAGCTGGCGGGTGGCCTCGGCCTGGCCTCTTCCCTGAATCACGGCGACGACCATGCGGTGGCGCAGGCGGCGCACGGCTCCGCCCCCGACATCGCCGGCCAGGACCGAGCCAATCCGGCCGCGATGCTGCACTCCGTGGCGATGCTGCTGGAGCATCTGGGCGCCGAGCGCCAGGAGAACGCCCTGGTCGAGGCCGCCGCCTGTCTTGTCGCCACGGTCGACGCCATGCTGACGGAGCCTCCGACCCGAACCCCCGACCTCGGCGGCGAGCTCGGCACCCGGGCCTTCGGCGAAGCCGTGGCGGCAGGTATCGAGAACGGTTGAGAAGGCGCGAACCTGGCCGAAAACGGGAGTGTCGGGTCGTCACTTGACCTCACGCCTTGACGGTCTCCGGCCGGCGGCCGAACATCGCCGGTAGTGAAATGTAGTTGGAGGAGGATGGCCGCTGGCCTCGTGGGATGTGATCGTGGTGGGCGTGGGCAACGCGGCCTTGGTGGTCGGCGACCTCGGCGCGCGAGCGCGGCGCCGAACGCGTACTGGTGCTGGAAAAGGCGTCCGAGCACATGCGCGGCGGCAACACGCACTATAGCGGCGGCCTCTTGCGTATCGCCTTCGAGGACGCGGAAGCACTGCGACCCCTGGTGCCCGACGCCGAGGAGGAGGTGGATAACTTCTTCGAGGCCGTGCAGCCCTATCCCGAAGCACGCTATTGGGACGACCTTCTGCGGGTCACCGAGGGGCGCACCGACCGCGAGTTGGCCGAGATCCTGATCGGCCGCTCCTACGAGACCGCCTGCTGGATGCGCGAGAAGGGCATCGTCATGGAGCCGGCGGTCGCCCTCTCCGGCATTAAAGTCGGCAACGAGATCAAGTTTCCCTCGGGCGCCGTGGTTCGGGCCGTCGAGGAAGGCGTCGGCCTTTCGAGAATGTGGTTCGAGATCGCCGAACGCGAAGGCATCGAGGTCCGCTACCGCACCGCCGCCAAGCGCTTGCTGCAGGACGAAACCGGCCATATCGCCGGCGTCGCGGTCAAGGGACCCGGCGGCTTCGAGGACCTGTCGGCCCGCGCCGTGGTCTTGGCTTGCGGCGGCTTCGAGGCCAATCAGGCCTGGCGGGCGCGCTATCTGAGCCGGCCCTGGGACTCGCGGCACGCCGCACAACACCGGCGACGGCCTGGCCATGGCGATGAAAATCGGCGCCTTGCCTTACGGGCAGTGGACCGGCTGCCACTCGACGCCGATCGACGCCGACGCGCCGCCCTATGGCGACCGGGAGCTGACCGACAAGTCGAACCGCCTGTCCTACCCCTTCAGCGTCCTTCTCAATCGCCGCGGCGAGCGCTTCATCGACGAGGCGAGGACTTCCAGCTCTACACCTACGCCAAGACGGGCGGCCTGATCCTGAACGAACCGGGCGGCGTCTGCTACCAGATCTTCGATGCCAAGATGACCGATCTGCTGGAGCCCCGCTATGTCACCGGCAAGCCTCTGACAGCGGATACTTTGGAGGGCTTGATCGAGCAGCTGCCGGTCGAGCAAGCCGCCGGCATCGAGACGCTGAGACGCTACAACGATGCGGTTCGCGACGGCGCCTTCGAACCATCGATCAAGGACGGGTTGGGGACCGAGGGCCTGGAGCCGCCGAAATCGAACTGGGCCTTGGCCCTGGACACGCCGCCCTATCGCGCCTACCCGGTCACCGGCGGCATCACCTTTACCTTCGGCGGCGTCCGGGTCGACGACGCGACCCGAGTTCTGGATACCGCGCACGAGACGATACCCGGACTCTATGCCTGCGGCGAAATGGTGGGCGGTCTCTTCCATCACAACTATCCAGGTGGTGCCGGCCTGGTCTCCGGCGCCGTCTTCGGACGCATCGCCGGCGCCAGCGCGGCTGGAAATCGCTGACGACGCCAGTTCTCGGTATCTCGGCCGAGGGCATTCAGGGCTTGGAATGTCGCGCCGGGCCCGTGTAGAGTACCAGCTTCGTAATGAGTCCACGTCCGCTTCGGTGGGGGCATCGTCGAATCGAAAACTGGTTTCGACATCGCCTGATGATGGTCGTGGTCGGAATTTTGGCGAAACAGGGAGGAACACCAAATGAGATTTGGAAAAGTTTTCCGTACCGTGGCCGTCGCCGGCCTGGCCGCCGGACTGGCGGTTAGTCTCGGCAGCTCGGCCGAGGCGCAAAAGCGCGTCAAATGGAAGATGCAAAGCGCTTTCGGTAGCAAGCTGTCGGTCATCGGCGAAGTCGCGGACCGTTTCGAAGGCCTGATCGACGGCCTGTCCGGCGGTAGCTTCAAGGTCAAGTTCTTCGAGCCGGGCGCCTTGGTGCCGGCGCTCGAGGCTTGGAGCGCGGTGAAGGCCGGCTCGATCGAGTCGGCTTGGACCACGGCCGGCTACCACACCGGCAAATTCCCGGCGCTGGCTTGGTTCTCCGCGGTGCCGTTCGGCCCGGAGATGGGCGAGTATTTCGCCTGGCTGAACTACGGTGGCGGCGACGAGATCTATGACGGCCTCTACAAGGAGCAGGGCGTCAAGGGTCTGCATTGCGCCTCGATCGCGCCGGAGACCTCGGGTTGGTTCCGCGAGGAGATCAAGTCGCTGGATCAGCTGAAGGGTATCAAGATGCGTTTCTTCGGCCTCGGCGCCAAGGTGATGACCAAGATCGGCGTCTCGACCCAGCTTCTGGCCGGTGCCGACATCTATCCGGCACTGGAGCGTGGCGTCATCGACGCGACCGAGTTCTCGATGCCGTCGATCGACCTCGACCTCGGCTTCTATCAGATCGCCAAGTACAACTACTTCCCGGGTTGGCACCAGCAGGCGTCGATTGGCGAATTCCTGGTGAACCGGCCGAAGTGGGTTGCGCTGAACGATCAACAGCGGAACTGGCTGAAGGCCGGCTGCAACGACAGCCTCTACTGGTCCTACATCCGCAGCGAAGCGCTGCAGTTCAAGGCGATGCAGGAACTGGAGAAGAAGGGCGTCATCTTCAAGCGCTGGTCGGACGACATCCTGGCGGTGTTCAAGGCCAAGTGGGAAGAGGTCATCGTCGAAGAGTCCGCGAAGGACCCGCTCTTCAAGACGACTTACGAGAGCTACAAGTCGTTCCGCGCCCAGTACAAGGTCTGGTTGGACAACGGCTACATGCGCAAGTAAGCCTGCACCAAGGTTTACTCTGAATCGAAGGTGCCTGGCCCGATTTTCGGGCCAGGCATTTTCTTTGCCCGGGCGGCAGGGCAAAGGTCTCGGCGGCGACCGGGTTGGCGAGGATGCCGATTCCGATCACGTCGTATCGCCGATGGACGGGGCTCGCGCATTCAGGCCTTGGTGAATCGCGCGGTGGTCAGGTAGAGTATCGCCTCAGACGAATACCATGCCTCGTCGAAAGTGGCATGGTAGGTGGAAGCCGTTTTTTCCAGCGCCGCCTGATAGCTATGTAATCGAGTCATTTATAAGACGGGAGGAATACCCATGCGATTTGGAAAGCTACTTCACACAGTCGCGATGGCCGGTCTCGCCACCGGTATCGCGATCGGCCTCGGCAGCTCGGCCGAGGCTCAAAAGCGCGTCAAATGGAAGATGCAAAGCGCCTTCGGCAGCAAGCTGTCGGTCATCGGCGAGGTCGCGGACCGTTACGAAGGCCTGATCGACGATTTGTCGGGCGGCACTTTCAAGGTCAAATTCTTCGAGCCAGGCGCCCTGGTGCCGGCGCTGGAAGCTTGGAGCGCGGTAAAGGCCGGCTCGATCGACTCGGCCTGGACTTCGCCCGGCTACCACACCGGCAAATTCCCGGCGCTGGCCTGGTTCGCCGCGGTGCCCTTCGGCCCGGAGATGGGCGAATACTTGGCCTGGTTGAACTATGGTGGCGGCAACGACATCTACCGTGCCCTTTACAAGGAAAACGACCTGATCGGCTTCCAATGCGCCGCCATCGCGCCGGAGACCTCGGGCTGGTTCCGCGAGCCGATCGAGTCCCTCGAGCAGCTCAAGGGCCTGAAGATGCGCTT
>PVBE011974688.1_pt1 | contig 10307 bp, 18 predicted proteins | sample 1631181 | NCBI WGS metagenome assembly PVBE01 (sample SAMN08397723, study PRJNA350692) | Marine metagenome, whole genome shotgun sequencing project. | isolation source: water | place: Pacific Ocean | collected 2012-04 | reverse complement strand
TATTACCAATATTCTAGTTAGTTTTACTAGTAAATTTACCAATATTCTGGAATTTATTTGTAAATTTACTAATATTCTGGTAAATTTACTAGTAATTGGTCGCTTTATTTGTAATTTTACTTTAATTGATCGTCCTCCCAAAGCGCTAGTATGCATCATCTGAAAAAAAAACATGCGGTCATGTAAACAATTAGTCATGTAAAAAGTAGTGGTCATCCTAGAATCTATAACAATCGAGACTCTGGGAAGTAGCATTCTCCCAACCGCCATGCCCCACGAGCCTCTCGCGACTGGTAGCACCAGCCAAGACAAAGGAATCACCATGAGATATGTTTTTTTGTGGCGTAAAGAGCAACTCCAATCAACTAGACTAGGTACGGCCCTCGTGTCCGTACTCCCCCAAAACACAAAAGAACGATATTGAAAACACACGGCCCGAGATTCACACTTCGCGCACCAGGAACGTCATGATCTCGTCGCCCCGCCTGATGACATTGATTTTCGGTCCGGACCTCCACTGGTATCTAGCATAACCAGTGCCAGTCGCATTGCGGTCCGTGAGGCCGACGAGCTCGAAGAAGCAGGCCGCGTTGTCTTTCCTGACGTGGGACTGCTTCTTGATCGCCGGCCAAGTCCCCCGAAGCTTTGCATTGATCTCTGACGCTTTGGCTGGGGCAGCTGTAGCAGTCTCCTCGATCCACACTTCCAAGTGTTGATGGACCCACGCCTCCATGTCCTCGCGCGTCGGAAGACCGCTCTGCGAAACCGCCGTCGTTGAAGACACGTCCTGTACTAGGAATGTACTGGGAATGTACTAGGAATGTACCCAGGAATGTGCTGGGAATGTACTAGGAATGTACTAGGATTGTAGTAGGAATGTACTAGGAATGTATTAGGAATGTAGTAGGACTGTACTGGGACTGTACTAGGACTGTACTAGGACTGTACTAGGACTGTACTAGGACTGTGCTAGGACCGTACTAGGACTGTATTAGGACTGTACTAGGGCTGTACTCGGACTGTACTAGGGCTGTACTGGGACTGTACTAGGACTGCACTAGGACGGTACTAGGACTGATCTCCTGGCCGCACGGCAGCTGCTCGTGATCGGGCAGCGCTGGGATCTCCTGGCCGCACGGCAGGTGCTGCTGCACCCGAGGCGTCTTCGCCTCGGGGGTGAGGAGTGTCGGGGTGCCAGCGACGCGTGGTCTCACCGCACCACGGGCCTCGTCTACTGCACCTCCGATTGGCAACGCTGGGCCCGGATGCGCTGATACAGTCGAATCTTTAGAACAGGCCCATTCTCACGAGAGAACCCCTATGCACGAGACGTGTTTTATCGCGCAACGCTCTGGATGCAAGGGTGGGAAGGACCCTAGGTCGCAGGAGCCACTCGAAGCTCTCCAATGTTCGCAGTCCGTTCTCCGACGCGTTCGCGGGAGAAACGGGCAGCGGACTTGGTATTAGAAATTCGCTGTACTGGAGCTGCAGCCACCGCTCCAGCGCTCTTGTGCTCCACGCGCATCCACGTGCACACCCCCGACACTGAATAAGAAATTGACCGCCCCTCCCCCCGACTCCACCCGATCGGCCCCCTCAACACATCCAAGATCTCCTCTCGACACCTTCTGGACCCGCTTTCGAGATCATCTAGTGCGTGCCAAGAGGGTATTTTGAAGGTGTGCACGGAGTCGATCGAGGGGGGTCAGGGAGGCGGGGTTGTCAATTTCTTATTCGGTGTCGAGGGTGTACACCGACGCGTCCAGATCCGAAGCCGGAACCCACACGAGACGTGGCGACGACGTGTCGGCTGCGTCGAGCGCCCAGAGGCCGGCCGGCACATCGACCGGCACGCGCTGCAAGACGTCGATCTGCTGCAGCACCTCGTCGCTGGGGCCAGCGCCTTCGTCGTCCTCGTCCGCGCCTTCCTCGATGCGATACGCGCAACGGTGGAGGTCCAAGTCGGCGTCGATCTCTGCTCCAGTCGTTTCAACGCAGGCGGAAGGGTGGAGAGGATCGAGCTTGACGACGGAGCCGTCAGGACGGCGCCGCCTCGCTGTGTAATGGCCGTGCGCCAAAACCAGGAGTCCTCGAACCGGCCTGCCGCCGTCATCGGGATCGTAAGCCGCAGGCCCGCGGCGAGACCCAACGTGACGCATCGAGAACCGGCCGTGCAATGCGAGGCCTCGAGCAACAGCCGCCAAAGACCAATCGGAATTCCAAAAGAACTTCAACGTCTGGAGCATCCTCCTCATGCTCTCTCACTCTCTCTCTCGCTGGGCTCTCTCTCTCTCTCTCTACCTAGGTCCCTGGAGACATCGCAACGACGAGCTCGCGCTGAGTCAGGTCGGTTCTGCGGGCATCCTGCCGCAGATCCCGCAATCTGACCAGTCGCCGCCCTGGCCGTGCACGTCTGGCAGAGTAGCGTCGCTGTCCGCAGCGGCTGCGGCAGCCGCACCAGCGTCGAAGAACGGCTCGAAGTCGATCTCCTCCTGGACGGCCGCCTGGGAACAGGCCTTGGAAAGCCATACTACTGCCCTGCGGAGACGACTCCCAAAAACGTTCCCCGAGACGACCCGAGGACCTTCTCCAGAGGTTCGAGGACGTCCTCCGCCAGCTCCCGGTGCCCAGGGGTTTCGTCCCTGCCCTCCGGGTCCTAGAAGAGAACGCCCTGGAGCATCTGGAGAAGGTCCTCGGGACGTCTCGGGGGTCGTATGGGGGGTCGTCTCGACAGGATCGCAAGTCAGAAATTATTTGTTTATGCTGTGCCGCGCAAGCGGCCCATGGATTCGTGACCAGAAGCGCTGCTCTCGACCATGAATCCTGGACCTTCGGGCAACTCGAAGCACATCCCGTTTTAATACAAAGACCGGCCTGCGTACTCCAGACCGCGCACTTGCGGTCCCTGCCCTGGTGGGGGATCATGATCCCATCTGGGCGTGGGATCGGTCGTCCGCACGGCGCCGGGCGAGGTCGGTGCACAAACGTGTCGGACGTTGCTGGGGCAGCCGCGGCGGCCGAGCGAGGCAGCAACTGCTCCATCCTCGCCTGCAGCGCCTTCTTGTTGACGAGCAGTATGTTCCGCTCTTCGTCAGAAAACTTGGCCAAGCCGTAGTGCTCGATCAAGTTCGCAAAGAGCGTGACCGAACCGATCTTCGCCGGCTCCCTGCCCTCGTGCGCCCAGCCCTCGTACCCGAACGGCATGCGGGTAGATCCCCCGCAAAAATTGTGACGGTTTCAATCCCTCCGACCATTTGGAAAGTATTGACTTCGACTTACGTACGGAACCGAACGGCATCGAGGGAGGCAGTGGGCGAAAATCGGGAGCCTCCATTTGGGAAAGCCTCAACCCCTCTGGAATCCGTGGGTCCGGGGTTCCCCTTCATCAGTTGCGCATCCGTTGGATATTCTAGTAATATTCTAATAATATTCTAGGATGTTCTAATAATTATTCGAGTATACGCTTAATACAAGACCGCAAGGTACGCCTTCAAGAGGTCCTTGGAATACCAAGTGACCTGCGTCTGACAAAACTTGTTGTCGTGGGTGAATTCGTCACCTGGTCCCGTGTCGGCGTAGGCCCGGAAGAAGCGAAGCAACGGCAGCGCGGTCGCGTCGCGGAGCTGCCTGCTGTAAGCTGTGTCGGGCAGGGTGGTGTGGTCCCAAGGCTTGTCGTACCTCGCGTGGCTTGCGAGAACGCACTGGGAAACCGCCAACTGGAGGTTGCGCATTCGTGGCGCTTGTGTGTTTCTGAACCCCTCAGCTATTTCACTGTAAGGCACCCATACTTGCAGGACCCTTCGGGACACAAAGGACCGCCGACTGCCCGCCGGCGACGATGCGAACGCAAGACGTCGCCGACCGAACGCTGGGCACGCGGACAGGAACGAGAGGAACAGCCGACCAGTCTCAGGAGTCAGGGCAGCCCGCAACACCTTGAAGTACTCCGGATTGTGGGCCCAAGAATCGTCGCACTGATACCGCAGCGTCCGCCGACTAAGTTGTTTTTTTTCCGAGCAAGGGTTTTTGAATGAATTCCCGCAACTGGTTCGTGCAAAGCCCCAGGGTCCCTCGCAGGTCAGTACCTTCTTCGTGCAGACGCCCTCAGACTTCCTGGAGCTCCGTGGGCTCTCCAGAAGACCGCAAAAAGCAGACCGAAAGCGCTAGAAAGCCTATGAAACTTGAACGAAACATCGCCCTCTACCTAAGCTCTAGGCAACGGCGTCGACGCACGCACCTGGCCTCACACAATCGCGGTGGCCACCCGAGCGCCCCAGACGACATTGGGATTCGTAGGTCCCGTCGTCTGTGAAGAAGCTGAGAAAAACAAAGGTGTGTGGAATCCGCGTCGGGTTGCCGCAACGCTTGCGTGATCCCAGGTGCGTGCTTCGATTGCTCGGGCGGCTGGTCGACGAACAAGTGCTTCAGGGTACGTAGCAAAGCGCCTTCCAAAGAGCACGGGCGCAAACTGGTTCGTCAACGCGATGATACGCAAGCAGCAGAGGACCTGCAGAGCCTCGAAAAACTTGCGCTCAACGACGCCGACGGGCTCGGTCACTTTGCTTTGCAGCCCAGCGACTATCCGACCGCGGCCGCCGTCATGACGTAGACCCGAAGCTTCTGGATGGCAGTTACGAGGGGGCAAAGCCTCCCGGAAAGTCATCAAAATCTTGCCCGAGGGTCGCTCAATATTGAATGGCGTGAGAGCCCAGGCCGGCTCACACCTCTTGCGGAAATACACTAGAAGGCGGCAAGCGCCATGCGGCGGTGGCCGAGGGAACCTCGGGCAGCCTGATCTTCAGGGAGCGCTGCCTCGTCGACACAGCACAACATCTTTTCGGACGTCAAAGACGCAAACCGCGAGCTGTCGCCCACCAGCCGATCGTAGCCCTGACGCGGGCGCAATTGCGATCACGCGGTGCACTAGCTATTCCCTGGGACTGCTATTATGAAAGGAGCGCTTCTGCATTTGTTTATGCATCCTCCCTTAGCACGGGGCTGCTGGAGGCGAGCCTGAATGCAAACGTATTGCTCATTGCCAGGGAGGGCGCCGACCACGTGCTTGCCGATCCAATGCACGATGACCCCTTTGCCGGCGCCCTCGCGCACAGAATCGACGACGACCAGAGCGGAGCTGAGAAGCATCGACACGGATCGGCTCCAAGTATGACGCCTGCACCGTGAAATTCGCAAGCCAAGCACCGAGAACCTTTTGGACCTCACCTCCAGGCATCTGGGTCTACACTACGGATACCCCGACAGCGAGCCTCCATGAACCGAACTGCTATTCGTTTTGAAGGCGCACCATGACGCCTTTCTTGTCCGCAGGATCCCGAACGATGTCGGCAAACCAGCCGATGAGCCACTCGCAATGGCTGCCGATTCCCCGGCTCCAGCAGTGATGCAAATGCCGGAAAACGGGCGACAAGTCACCCAGCTCGCCCAGGGACCGATACAACTTGCCGCCGTCTGGCTCCATCACAAAGCCAGGCCACTTGTTCAAGCGCTGAAGCCTGCAAACGCGGTCGCGCTCGCGCCGCGCAAGTATCCGCGGTGGGGGGGGGCCCTTGGACAATGCGTGGGGAGCCGCTAGGCATGCCCCGCTGGGGGATTTCGAAGATCAGATTTAAGAATTCAAGTGCCGCTCATGAAGATGCAGCTTCCTATGGAAAGTATGGAAGTCCTCCGGAGCAATATTTGAAACGGCTCGCAAGCCGAAGCGCGTGCGATGAGCACAATGCCCAGAGAGCAGTGTTTGGTCAATGGGGCAGGCCTCGTGCCATCATCGCCGTCGCCCTGGTAGACTGCTTGTCTGCCAGGGTGGTAGTCGACAGTCAGGACTTCGTGCCTATGGCGATGGCTCAGCCACCAGTCCGCCACAGCGCCCGCGAGCTGCAAACGCGACAGGTGCACGTTCCTGAGAAGGAGCTTGAAATCTTTGACCGTGCGTGGCGCGGCGCGCCTCACACGATCGGCACCGTGGTTCCGCCACTCGACTTCGTAGATCAAGGCCTCCCTCCGCGAGAAGACCGAGCGATACTACTAGTGGACCCTGTCACGCCGGCCCCGCCAAATGCGCTGACATTCGCCGCTGCGGGAAGGGTTCTGCGCGGCGCGTTGCGAAGAAGCGATTCATCACGGACAAGATATCTCGTCGACACGCTGCCGCCACTGCCTGTGGAAAAGGAGGCGGGCCATCGTCCTCGTCATCGTCCGGGTCGTCTCCGGGGCCTTCACCGCTTCCAGCTGCATCTGCGCGAAGCGCGGCCTGGTCGTAGATGCTGTAGATGAGCTCCGGGTAAAAACTTGTATCGCCCGGCATCCAGCTGGAAAGCGTGCCCAGGGCACCTCGCTTGTCCGTATAAGGATCGATGGCGGCACACGAGGGCGAATAGCATCGGTAAAACCTCAGCGGCTGCACGGCACAATGCGCTGGACCGTTCCCACGAAGCACACGTGGCATGCAGCAGCCCTCCAAGGGTGCCGCGTTCTCAGTCGCAACGCGCCCGCTATATGTAAGCGCTGGACACGCGGCAGCCTCTGACTTGAAGAGCGAAGTGGTTCGATTCGTGCAGAGGGCCATCGTATGGGCAACGCCGCCCGCCGCTGCCATTCCGGAACTCGTGCGAAACGGTGTACCGGACATTAAACTTTCTAAGCTCGAGCTTCTAAGGCACAATTTCCCACACCCGCTTTTTAGAGCAGGCTCCGTCAGCATAACGTTTCGCACACATGCAATTGCAAAGGCTCAGAGGTAACTTTTTTCAGCAGAGTTCCTTCGGAAAGGTCCCAAAGGCTACCGTTGAAACAGAGATAGCTGAAACATCGGGAAAGTGAGCACGCGCTCAAGCATCGGCTTTTCGCGAAGTTGGAAGTTGTATCGCCTTCAGGGCCCGCGTTGGGAAAGCTCTTCGAAGCTTCTCGGAAGAGCGCTGTCACTGCTGCGAGCTCGCCTGCGCAAGGCGTGTATTCCTCGGACGACGGCTTGCCGTCGCGGCTGGTAGTTGCTCCGTGGTCAACTTGATGCCGGCCGGCAGTGCTGGCGGCAGCCGGTGCCACAACCGCCGTCCGGCCATGACGATATCGAATGGCAGGTGGCTTGGCGATTGCCGTCTCGACGGCATTCCGTCACGAGCTCCCGCGGGCGGCGTGACTCTTGCCACAGCTGTTCGGGGAGGAGGGCCGTTGACGATTGCCACCAACCATGGGGGCATCGCTGGAAGTGCGCACCTGTCCGACGGTCCGTCGGCGTCGTTGCCCCAAGTGTAGGAGCCAAGGCCGGCGACCGCGGTAGGCGGAGCGAGTACGAATCCGCCTTCGCCTCGCGTATCGATCGCGGCCTGCACGCCGTTCACCTCCAACTTCGTCTGGCAACCTGTCCGCGACAGCCCCGCGTCGACAGACGCACGCAGGCTGAAGTAGAGGTGCACCAGGCAGTCATTACAAGTAATGTCCTTCCGCATCGGCGCCTGGCGCCGGGAACTGGCACCGAAGCAACCGAAACATAAAAACATCGGAATTCCGTAGGTAATGAACAGTGACCAGCAGGTACGCCACCAGAGCACGTCAGCACGCGAGGAGTGCTTGCAAGCCCTCCGTGGTAAACTTCCAGCATGAGGAACAAGGGCATCGCGGGCGGGTCGACGTCGACGACGAACAGATCGTTCCGGCTCCCTGTCAGGACGGCAACGGCGTTGCCGTGACCCAACGCGGCGGCGACCGTGGCGGTGCACTCACCTCTGCTCTGTCGCCTCTGCTCTGTCGCTGGCCTCGACTCCGCGCAATGCGCTCAGGGACTGGGTGTCAAGGAGCAAGCCGTCAAATCATGACCTGCAAGCCCTCGCGCGCCCGCGATGCTACTGTTGTCGCGCGTCCCGGCCACTGCGCCGGAGGACACACTTTCTTCTTCACGGGCTGCCCGGCTGCAGTGACCGTGAGCATGAAGCAGTAGTAGCCTGCGTCGCACAAGCGTTCCGCTCCAGCACGGGCCATCGCGCAAGCCTCGGAACAAAGCGTCGTGGCCAGCGCCGGCCACGGGACATCTAGGACGCCACCAACTCGAGGCTTTCAAAAATGCAGCCCCATGTCCGAAGCGCAAGAGGCAGCACCACGCGGCAAGTGTTGCTTGCAATGCGGGCTCGACCGCGAAAGGGGAAAGCAAAAGCCGATCCGAACCTATCGCTGAGCGACGACCTGCTTCAACCTTCGCTTGAACAGTCGGCATCGTTTTGGGGTATGACGCCGTTGGCGAATTCGGCAAAGGCGGGTTCCTTATTGCATCCGTCCGCCCATTCGTCCGTTCAATCGTTCCTTCAATCTCTCGTTCAGTCTCTGCGCCCTCGATCCATTCGCGCGAGGCTTGACGAACCTCAACGGAAGAATCGTATGCGCATGGGTGGGGCAAAGCGCGTGGGGGGATGGTACACGCGAGCGCTAGCATTTGCAGTACTCAAGAATACTCAAGACAGTACTCAAGACAGTACCCAAGACAGTACTCAAGACAGTCTCCTAGTACATGCTGGCGATGCAAGAAATCCACTCGCGCAACTTATCTGGAATCATGTGGTGCCGAAAATCACCGAATGCCTGTCTCGTGCCTTTGCAACGCGGACGGGCAATGACAAGAAGCTGTTACTGACCGATGCCGGCTTCCGAGGCGATGCGGGCATAGATGTGCGGACTGATTGAGGGTTGCGAAGGGGCTCAGGGGCACGATTTGAGAGAACTTGGCAAATGGCCAGGCGAGCTGTTTGGAGCACCGGCTCCTCTCTGCCACCAGCTCCTACAATGTGTGGGCTTCATCAAGATGGCTCCGAGCAACTCAATGCGGAATGGGTCTGGATCCGTCAGCAGCGATCGGCAGGTGTCGCGGCAATCCACCCAATAATCACCGGGACTTCACGAAAATTAGGAAAACTACAATCCTTATAGAGCGAGTTCATTTGGTTTCCCGACTTCATTGGGGGTCTGTACGTCTGGAAGCCCAAATTGTATATATCGCGTGTTCTCGTAGAAGTTCCGGAGGTTCCGAAATTAGAGTCATATGCCAAACTTGTTTGAAACCGAATGGAAATCAGCAGGAAATATCAACATGTCTCGACTTTTGTATGATTTTATGGGGTGGTGAAGTACTCGGCTCGTCGATGATATGACTTTTCCTGAAGTTTGAGATTCTGGTGCTAGCACTGGAACTTTGTCACAAGGCGGCGACGTCGGCATCGCCAGAAGACGGGTTCGTTGGAGCGGTTCGTCGCTTCGTCCTCGTACTCCGATCGCCCGCGCACGGCAGCCCGGGACGCAGCCCTCAAACGCTCAACGCAAACTCCTGCGACATCTTGTCTGCAGGCCCCAGTCGCTACGCGTCCTCCAGCACCGTGTGCAGAAACGTCATGCGGATCGGGAACTCGACATCGTCGAGGTCTGGCGGAACGATGTAGTCGATGGAGTTGCCGCTGGTGTCCGCGACGGCGACCACAGGCTGCCCCATCAGGTCGCGCAGCTTGACGCCTCGCAGCTCCAGCTCCTGAAGCATCCGCTCGCCCCTTTTTGCTACTTCCCCCTACTTGTTACTACTTGTTTAGTATTTTTCATTTTTTTAAAACTTTTTTTAAGGGGGGAAGGTTAGAGAAGGTTGGGGGGGGCAACATCCTCGTAAATCGCCTGGCGCGTGGTTTGCTCGTCGCCGTTGGAAGTTTTGCCGAATGTCGTCATCCACTCGTCGAAGGGCATCGTGAGTGGCAATTCAGCCTGGGCAGCGACGATCAAGCTAGCAACACCGGTCGTCATGGTCGCAGAGCAGATCGACAATTGAAGAAATTCCCCCAGTGCTGCGAAGACTTGAGCCAGCACAAATAGCGACAATACGTGACCAAGGTGTACAAGTAACATGGCCACACAGATTGCAGACGTGAACTGGTTAATGGAGGTTTCTTACCCAGTAGTCATTATTACTTGCGTTCATTATCTCGGACCTCCAGTATCTTCTCCTTCCCAGATTCTCGGGACCTCTTCGAAGTTCTCAGAGACTTTCTTGGCAGAGAGAGAGGGGGGCTCCCTAGGGGATCCTCCCGGACACTAGGGGATCCTCCGAGAACCTCGTGAAGGTCCCGAGAATCTGGAAGTAGAATGTCCTGGAGGTCCAAGATAATAAACCCAAGTAATCAGGACTACTGGGCCATAACTCTGCTGGCATTCGACCTCCAGAGGAATTGCTAAAATAAAAATGTAGTACTCTTCGAGGGAAACTCGATTCTTCTGCTCCCAGAGCGTTTGGAGTCTCCTAGACGGTAGTTTTTGAAGGTTGAAGT
>PVBE011610975.1_pt1 | contig 10307 bp, 8 predicted proteins | sample 1631181 | NCBI WGS metagenome assembly PVBE01 (sample SAMN08397723, study PRJNA350692) | Marine metagenome, whole genome shotgun sequencing project. | isolation source: water | place: Pacific Ocean | collected 2012-04 | reverse complement strand
CTTCGAACCTGAGGGTCGGGGGTTCGAGTCCCTCCCGGCGTGCCAGTCTTTCCCTTACACGACGCATGGTTGCACCGCGCGGGGTCCGCGCTGGTTGCGCGCTCCGACGCTTGGTGCCGCGGGGGTGCCGTCTGGTGCCGCCGAAATCGAGGAAGGAAAGGTCGGTCTCCTCCTCGCGGAGCGCGTGCGCGTACACCCGCAGCGTCAGTTCCGCCGTGGAGTGGCCGAGTTGACCCGCCACCCAGCGCACACTCTTGCCGGAGGCGAGGGCGAGTGAGGCAAACGTGTGGCGTGCATCGTGAAGCCGGAGCGGACGTACGCCCTGCTTCTGAGCCTTCCGCCGCAAGCGGTCCCAGGTTCGGTTGACGTTCCGCTCGTCGAGGGGGCCACCGGTCTCCGAGCAGAACACAAGTTCGGGCACGGACGCCCAGCCACGTTCGAGGCACTCCCGACGGCGTTGGAAGAGTAAATCTTCGAGAGTCTCCAGGAGGGCCGGAGATAGAACGACGAACCGGGCTCTCCCGCTCTTGGGCGTCCCCATGCGCCCACGAACGAGCGCCCGGCGGACGTGAACACGGGCACCGTCGAAATCCAAATCCTGCCACTTGAGAGCGAGCACCTCGCCTTTCCGTACACCCGTCGAGAGCAAGAATTCGAGTAAGGGATGGAAGACGGACTCGTGCTCACGGGCCACCGCAAGAAGCTTTCGGACCTCGTCCCGGGTCCAGGAATCGATGCCACCGACCTCGTCCGACTGCTGACGGTCCACCTTGGCCAGGAGCTTCCGCAGGTTCCGGCAGGGATTCCGCTCGATCTCGCCTTCCTCCACGGCGAGGGCAAGCACGCGGCCGAGCATCGATAGGATGTTGAGCAGCGTGGCCGGTTTGAGAGACGGGCACGCGCCGCCCCCAGCGGACTTTTCGCGGATGAACTGGAGGACATCGCGCTCGGAGATCTCTGAAAGCTGAAGGCTTCCGAACGCCGGTTCGAGGTGACGGCGGATGTTGATCTCGGCGAGTTGCGCGTAGGAGACCGAGAACGTGGGCGCGTAGTCGGCACGCCAGCGGCGAAGCGCCTCCCCAACCGTCGCGGCGCCCCGGTTGTGCTCCATCGAGAACTGGCCCAGCGCCAGTTCCGCGTTCACCCGGTGGACGACCTTCTGCGCCTCGCGCTTGTCCTTGCCGATCTTCTTCCACTTGCGCCGTCCCTGGTGGTGAACGACGACCCAGTAAAAGCCGTCCTTTTCGCGCAGCTTGGCAGCCATTCTCAGCCTCTCTTGGTCCGCCGGAGATAGTGAGACACCGCACGCCTGACGAGAGCGGCAACCGAGATCTCCCGCTCGTCGGCGAGAGCACGCAGCGCCTCTAGGTCCGACCTCTCGAAATCCACCGCCATCCGCTCGGGCTCCTGAACGACCCGCTTCCGGCCCGCGCCAGGGCGCGCCCCTCCGTGGCCCAGCTTGGCCTTACCCACAGCGGAATTATCCCAGATCCCACTTGATAGATCAATCTCATTTCTAGAGTCCATCGAGGACCTCTCCCACAAGCTCTTCCGTTCGGTGCTCAGACTCCACTCGCTCGGCGAGCCACTCTTCCAGTTGCCCACATGGGATCAGGACACAGCCATCAATACGGAGAAACGGGAGGCCGTCATCGTGCATCCACTTGCGGAGGGTGCGGTCGGACACTCCCAGGGCTTCGGCGGCCTCCCTGGGGCGGAGGGCGATCCGCGGAGCAAGAGTCGGTTCGGAGCTACGCACGGAAGAGGCCCTTGGATCGGCATGAGATGGGGGAGAAGGCGACCCGCAAGGGGATCGGCAGGCTGCCTGGGCCCGAGCGCCAGACGAAGGCCAACATCCGAGGGTTCAAAAGGGCTCGCGATCTGTGCCGCTTGTGTCGGATGCGCCCTTATCCCCACGCGCCGGGGAGGGGAAGTATCGCTCCCAGACCGGCTCAAACGAGGCGCGGGCATAGACGCTGACGGGGTTTTTCGTTCCTACTCGGCCCCTCTCGGCCTTGATTCCGAAACCTCTGAGCATCTTGGCGAGCGCATGCGGTGTGATTGGCCGCCCCTTGCTCCACTCTGCCCAAGGTCGGTCCGGCGCTGCGATCAGCGCCTGGACGATGTCATCGCTACGGAGGCAGCTGTCGCCCTTCGCATCGAAGATCTCTCGAGTGTCCTCTAGAAGATCCAGTGCGTAGGATCGTTCTCCACGGTTCTCAAGCTCCGAGGCGGCTCCTCGGAGCATGTCCGGCCACGGGCCTCCAATCTCCTCCGCAATCGCGAACAACGGTCGCCAGCGGTCCGCTTGGCGATTGTGAAAGTCCCCCATGTCTGGGTTCCGCTCCGCGAGGGAATCGCGGTGGTCGATTGCCCAGCGAATGCAGCGCCTCTTGAGTCCAAGGAACGCGGCGTCGGAGGTTGGTCCCAGGCTGGCGACCGCCTCGGTCGGAACTTTTCGTTCCATGCGAATGACAATCGAGCGGTCATCGAGTGTTGCCGGGAGCTCCCCAATCTTTGCAACCGCCTTGGGAGCCCAGGTCGTGAAGGCTTTCGGTTCGTGGTCTTCACCCTGAACGCAGACGTAGCGGCCGCCCTTTTGATAGCCAGAATTGAGGATGCCACGCAGTTTGTCGTTCCCCTTGAGAAAGGCATCGAGTTCATCGATCAGCAGCGTCGGCCGCTCTTTATCAATAACCCGATAGATTGACGCCGCCGAGAAGCCCTCAGCCTTGATCCTTCGCGGGACGAGGTTCTCTAGGACATCCAAGACCGTGGACTTCCCGCACCCCTTGATCGGAGAAATCACAGCCAGATAGGGGGCGTGCCGGAACACCTCAAAGGTGTGGGAGAAGAGAGCCCACGTCGCGATGACTAACTCGGCGTCGAAGGGCAGAACCAGATAGCGCCGGATCTCTGTGGCCAGACTCTCGGCGAGCTCAATTCCTCCCACCGGCTCGCTCTCAGGTTCCGGCTCTTCCGGCACAAGCGACACAGGGGAGGACCCTTCGTTGCCGCTGCGTCCTCGTCGGTGCTTCAGTTCCCGGCGAAGAACTTCAAGCGGCAGCCCCGACTTGTCCTTCAGCCGCCTGAGATCTTGTTCTTCCTCCAGGGGCGAGGCGATATTCGCGACCTGATCGAGTTCGTAGTCGAGATCCCATGCGCTGTCGGTGCTATCATCCTGGTGTTGGTTTTTGGTTTCTAAGGGGCCGTCTCGTTGCTGCGGGACGGCTTCCTTGCGTTGAGGGCTCATGTCGAGATTCCCCCAACTTCCGGTGCGCCAGGATGCAGCGCAGTGCCGTCTTCGGCAGTTGTGCTCTGGAGCCGCCTTTCCGCCCATTCGATGAGGTCGATCCGCCGGTAGCGGATGCACCGCGGCGAAACTTTCACATAGCGTGGTCCGCTGCCTCGATTGCGCCAGGCTTCTAGTGCGCGGGCTTCTACGCCAACCAGCTCAGCGGCTTCCGCTGGTCGCAGCAGGGCAGCAGGGTCGTGGATTGCGGGTTTGTTGAGTGACATCGGCTTTTTCACCCTCCGTGTGGTTCTTGGAGGCGAATAAGCCAGATGTTTCTAGGTCTGTCGAAGGAAATATGGGGGGGTCATTTTTCCTGCTGGTGAAACTCCGGCATCGACTTAGGTCGGCGAAGTTCTTCGGCCGAAAGTCCGGGCAGATCGCTGAAATCTTCATCCTCCCAGCCACGCATGGTCCCGCCGGAACTCTTGAATCGCTGTAGCGACCGGAGAACCGATTTGGGCATAGTTCCCGGCCCCTCCTGCTCGGCAACGGCCCAGACGGCCTGAAGCTTGTCGTATCCGAGGTTTCTAAAGTATGTGAACCGGCCGGCGCGCCATCGGGGAATGTCGGACACGGGCTCTTCCAGCACCCCGCTGAAGATCAGGTAGTCCGTCACCCGAATGGCTCGTGCTTCCCGCGTCCCTTTCATATCGAGTAGGGCTTGGCAGTGTCGCAGAATGACCGTCTTGTGCATGACGTCTTCGTGCTTTTCGGCGACAGGTGTGGAATTGCTCCGCAGGGCCTGGATTCCATCGACTCCGCCAGGGATCTTTTCGAGGATTTCCCGAATTCGCTCATCGGCCCTCTCGAGCCAAGTGGTAGAGGTCTTGCTCGCCATGTCGCTATACACCTCGTGAATGCACCAATGGGAGATGGGGCTGATCACGCGGTGCAACGCGACCCCCGCCACGAACGACAGCCCCGCACGACACACGGGGAAGCCAGGCGCTGTGGAGCCCCTAGGAACACCTTCCCTGCTCAAGTGCATCTAGACCCTCGGGACATCCTTCGTTCGCGCCGTCTCGCCCGTTCTCAAGCCCCGTGTAGTCACGCAGGACCACGACCGGCAGCGTGGTCTCGAGCTCTGCTCGCACCTGGGTAGGCACCAGGCGGGCCAGCAGGGCGCAGAAGACCTTCGGTTCATTCCGCGCGACCTGGACGAGGTAGTCCTTGCCGCCCACTTCGTCGAAGGCAGCTAGCACGGCCTCTCGCACCACCGCCGTGATCCGGTTCGGGGTGCCGGGGCGCCGCCCGGCCGGGTTGCCACTCTGACCTTTCGCGTACGGCGCCATGCTCTGATCTCCGCTGTTAAGTGTAAAGGATAGCTAACGCCCGGTACGAGAGGTGGCGTTGGTTTCACCGGGACTCATGGACCACCGCCAATCGGCGGAGCCACTACGAAAGCGGCATCCGACATGAGAGCGCAGCAGGCGACGCTGTGGGGAGCGATGCAGTCACGAAGGCCGAACGTGCCATTCTCATCGACCGTTAGCCCGATCCTTCCTTCCTCTGCGAATGTCCACAGAACGCAGTTCATGCCTTGAGCTGGGAAGTCGAGGCGTCATATCGACCATCCCCCGCCAAGACCGGTCGTACCCACGCAACCCGATCGACGAGTCCAACTGCCGCATCTGGATCACTGGTCTCCAGAATTTCGACACTTGAGCACATCCGACTCGCAGGAAAGTCCACCTTGCAGGCACCGGTAAGCCCGAATAAGGTCGCGTCCCCCTGATAGGTCGCTTCCGTAAACCCGACCAGTTGAAAGCGCGGAGCCGGTGGCACAGCGACAGGTGAAGGCGGGTTCGTCACAAACACATCCTGCACGGCAGGCTGGTTCGTCACAGCAACTTCGCCACTGATCTGCTGCACCAGGGGCTGGTTGCTGACTTCAACCGAACCTGTCACCTCCTGAACGGCAGGCTGGTTGGTGACCTCGACCGAGCCCGTCACCTCAACGGCGCCGGTGACTTCTTGCGTCGCCGGGAAGTTGACCACCTTCACCTTCTTGGTCCGCCCTCGATGGTTCCTGTCTGAGTCCCGGTCTGCTGTGGCTTCCGAAGCGGCGAAAAAAGCCAGGCCGACACCGAGCGCGATGATGAACCGCATGATCCCCTCCGATGCTTACCCCCGCCTCGGGAGACTACCCCGCGCCGGGATCGACTGAGAAGGCTAGCTTCGCTGCCGGAGCCGCGCCTCCCCGCCGCGGCCCGGTTGGCGATACAATGGAGCTTTCCGAGCCGAGGCAGGCTGCGTCATGACCGAACAGGTCCCGGAATCGGGCCAGTACGCCCCCTTCGTGAAAGAGCTCGCCAGGTACTTCATGGAGTTCCTGGAGACGGACTTCCATCGCCGGCGGGTCCCCAAGCGCGCGATCGTCGAGCGGAACTCTCAGAACCTCCTGATCGGCGTCGGTCTGGCTCGATACCCGAAGTACTGCACGCACTTGTGGGGGCTCCTGGACGAAAACGCGGGCACCTTCGTGGACCTGATCGAGCCCGGCCGACACACCCGCCCGGTACCCGAGCAAACGCTCCAGCTACTGAACGAGAGAGCGGAGCTGCTCGAGGCAGGGGCCATCCTCGCACTCCACACGGCGATCGGGACCGCCGTCAAAGACGCCAGCCAGGAGTCCCCGGACGACGTGGAGGTGGCCGTCGAGCACGCGCGGGAGGCGGTCGTTGGGATCATCCGAAGCGAGCTGGTGCAGCCCTTCCTGAATCATGTCGAAGGGCCCCTCTCGAAGCTCGCCCGGAATGGGATCGATGTCATCCACGAGACGGAGACCAACCTCACTGAGGTAATCGCGAGCCAGATCGATGAGGTGGTCGGTAGCGTCATTCGGTCCGCCATCCTAGGCGTCGAGTTCGATCTCTCGGGCTCCCTCGAGCAGGTCTGCAACGTCGAGTCTTGCCGTGACGCCATCAGGCGATTCTTCTCGGGCCTTTCGGTGAGCGACCTGGCCTTCGACGTGCAGGAGCTCTTCGACAACCATCGGATCCTCGACAAGCAGGAGACGTACCTCAATATCGGGACCCTCACGTTCGAGAAGCGGACATATCCGATCTTCTACACCCCCCTACGCGTCGAACGATCGGGCGGCCGCGCACTATCCCTCACCGCAGACGCACCCATCTACATCAATCGAAAGGCAATCGAGTACGTCATTCAGCAGTTCAACCAGCAGACAGGCCGGCATGGCGGACGGGACCTCGTCGACCAACGCATCCTCTACCCGGGTGAGCTCAAGGGCCAGCTCAGCACCACGCTTCAGGCGATCGTCGATTCCCTGGCCAACTACTTCGGCCTGCCGGACACGGCGTCTCTGAGAGCTCGAGGGCGATCGAATTCAGACGGTCTGCTCGTACAGATGTCGAACGATCTGCACCTCACGATCTTCGACAAATCCGACGAGGCGCTCATCAACGACTACGAAGACATTCTCATCCTGATCGATCAGGATGCTCCCGTCGCAGGTTCGTTCGGCGGAGTCGTTCGCGGCTTCATGAACGAGAACCCGGCCACGGTTAAGACGGACACCGAAGAGGAATGGGTTGCTCTCCCTTCTGACGAGAAGGCCGTCTTCCCGAGCCCCGTGCCCCTCAACGCCGAGCAGCGGAAGATCCTCGTCGCTCTTCAGAAGCCGAAATGCCAGTACGTTGCTGTCGAAGGACCGCCCGGCACGGGTAAGAGCCACACGATTACCGCGCTTGTCTGCAACGCGGTGCTGGCTCACCAGTCTGTCCTCATCCTCTCAGACAAGGCCGAGGCCCTCGACGTCGTCGAGGACAAGATCACGACGGCTCTCAGCCAGATCCGGCTGCCCGAGGAGGAGTTCCAGAACCCCATCCTCCGACTGGGAAAATCCGGCAGCAACTTTGCTGAGGTCCTGAGTCAGGCTTCGCTCCGGAAGATCGGCGACCACTACCGCGCCGTGAAGAGCCGCGAAGAGCAGATGGTTGCGAAGCGCGAGCAACTCACGAAGGACCTGAAGACGGACATCACGGACACGATCTCGTCCCTCAACGAGGTCCGGCTCGGCGAGATCCGAGAGCTCCTCGAGCTCGAGGACGCCGCCCATCAGAGTGAAGACCCGCCCGATCTCGGCGAGCTCTTCGCAGCGGCAGAACCCCCGAGCCTGACGGAACTCTCGGATTCGACCGCACGCCTTGCGGAGTTCACCCAAGACCCGGCCGTGCGGGATCTTCTGGTTGGCGATGGCTCGCCGAGCTTCAGTGTCCCATCGCTTCGGCAAGCACTGGAGTTGCTCGCGACCCTGGAGGCGTTCCGAACGGAGAAGCAGGAAGATCTCGAAGCTGCCCAGGCCTTCGTTGCCCCGGATTCCGCCCAGCTCCAGGTCGTGACTCAGGTGGTGACCGAGTACAAGCAGCTGACCGCGGGAGTCTTTGGAGGCCTCTTCAAGCGCAAGAAGATCGTGATTCTCGAGGGCCGGATCCAGAGCGAGTGCCAGCTCACGGAGGCGGCCGATCTCCGAAAGAAGAGCGACCTATACCTGAGAGCGGCCGGCGCGTTGCGACAACTCGACGCCTCGACGCCCGCCCTCGCATCGGTGGCGACAATCCATCAACTGCTGATCGCCGACCCAACCGCACAGAGTGATTCGTCGGTGGCAGACCTGATCGAGGACGTGAACCTCCTCGCGGATTTTGCGGGCAGCTACCCCACGTCTGCGGCCTCTCTTGGGATCGACGGAGAGGACATCTCGAACCTCGGTTCCAGCAGGCTCGTGACCCTCGAAAACAGCGAGATCCAGAGCCTCGACCGCCGCGTCTCGCTACAACGGAAGCTCCGATCTTCGTTCTCCGAGCTCCCGGTCCTCGACTATGCGAGCCGACTGGAAGGTCTTGAACGCCTGAAGACGCACGAGATGGCACATCTGCTTGATGGGCGGGTGCTCCAGTTTGCCGAGCGACAGCGGAACGACGCTCGGACCCTCAAGGACATCATCCGCAAACGAAAGCGGTTCCCTCGACCGCTATTCGGCAGCCTGAAGGAGGCTTTCCCCTGCATCATCGCGGGCATCCGCGACTATGCGGAATACATCCCGCTTGAGCCGGAGCTCTTCGATCTCGTTGTCATCGACGAAGCCTCGCAGGTCAGCATCGCTCAGGCCTTCCCTGCTCTGCTGCGGGCCAAGAAGGTCGTCGTCTTCGGCGACCGCAAGCAGTTCAGCAACGTGAAGTCGGCCCAGGCGCGGGGCGAGATCAACCTCGAATGGAAAGCGCGACTGCGGAGCACGTTCACCAACACGGTTGGTGCCGATCCGACCCAGATCCAGCGCGTCGACAAGTTCGACATCAAGACATCAATCCTCGAGTTCTTCGACCACGTCTGCAATTTCGACATCATGCTCCGCAAGTACTTCCGCGGGTATGCCGAGCACATCTCCTACTCAAGCAAGTACTTCTACAAGAGCGAGCTCCAGGCCATTCGCCTCCGGACGCAGAGCATTGATGACACCCTGAGGTTCACGGTCCTCGAGGACGACGGATTGATCGACCCGATCAAAATCACGAACTCGCTCGAGGCGGACTTCATCGTGAAGCAGCTCGAAGAGATGAAGGAGCGAGGCGACAGCCGGTCAGTCGGCATCATCACGCCGCACACGAACCAGCAGAAGCTGATCGCAGAGCGCATTTCCGGGCACCGTGACCGGGAGTTCTTCTTCGAGAAACTTCGAATCAAGGTCATGACCTTCGATACCTGCCAGGGCGAAGAACGCGACGTCATCTTCTACTCGATGGTTGCCTCTCCCAGGTCGGACAAGCTCTGGGCGATCTTCGTCAAGGATCTCGCGCAGGTGGATCTCGAGGAGAACGGCCAGATCAAGGCGCAGCGCCTCAACGTCGGCTTCAGCCGAGCGAAGGAGTGCATGCACTTCGTCCTCAGCAAGAAGCCAGAGGACTACCGAGGTGCAATCGGCGACGCGCTTGCGCACTACGCCTCCGTCCTCGAGAAGGCGCCGTCGCTGCCGACTCCCGAAGAAGTCGATTCAAGATCACCCAAGGAGGCCGAAGCGCTTCACTGGGTTCAGCAGACTTCATTCTTCCAGAAGCACTCCGGGCAGATCGAGCTCCACGCCCAGTTCCCCCTTGGGGAGGCGCTTCGCCAGCTCGATCCTTACTACCAGCATCCGAGCTACAAGGTCGACTTCCTGCTGCTCTACCGAGATGACGACGGAGAGGCAGCCAAGATCATCATCGAGTACGACGGATTCGAGCATCACTTCCGAGATCGCGAGTTCGTGACCGACTCGAACTACGGCCAGTACTACACCGCTGACGATGTCGAGCGGCAGCTGGTGATGGAATCGTACGGCTACCGCTTCATCCGCTTGAACCGCTTCAACTGCGCCGACGAACCGGTCGGCTTCCTGAATGGCGAGCTGGAGCGCGTAACCGAAAAAAAAGTCCCGATGACATAGCCGTCCTCGCGGAGGTGCTCGAAAGCATCGATGCACTGCGCGCGGGAACCGCGAAACGCTGCCCCAAGTGCGACCAGGTCAAGACGCTAGAGGAGTTCAAGGACCCGGCCTTGAAGAGTGGGCAGGGCCGCGTTTGCCTGAAGTGCAAGGGTCTGAAATCGACTCCGAAGCGCCGATCTTCTCGCCGAAAGCGAAGCACAAGAAAGGCTCGGCCGGCCGCGGCTGGAGCCACTCCCAGTTGTCCTCGCTGTGGCCGGACGATGGTGGAGCGTCGCGGGCAGTACGGGCGCTTCTGGGGATGCCGCGGCTTTCCGGCCTGTAGGGGGACTCGCCGCCTCGGTTGACTTCCGAGCGGACCGCTAGCGAAACGAGGCGTCCAGGACCTGAGGGGCGATCTGAGTAGCCCCGACGATGTTCGGCTTGTAGCAGCCCCGCATCGGGGCCGGATCCCCTCCCAGGTCCCGATTTGACAGAATGCCTACTTATCGGACCCTGCGGAAACGCAGCTTGAACTTCCTATGCTCGGAGTTGAAGGCCGCTGGTGACCAGCGGACCATCCGCAACACT
>PVBE010542339.1_pt1 | contig 10307 bp, 6 predicted proteins | sample 1631181 | NCBI WGS metagenome assembly PVBE01 (sample SAMN08397723, study PRJNA350692) | Marine metagenome, whole genome shotgun sequencing project. | isolation source: water | place: Pacific Ocean | collected 2012-04 | reverse complement strand
TGATGTTGATGGCGGTGGTGTTATGGCTTCCTTATTTACTGTCGTATGACCCTGTGGCACGTAGCCTGGGTCTGGTTTCAGTCCGCAGCGAAGCAGGTGATCTTGCGCAGGTTTTTGGCCTTCTACTCTTAGTAGTTGTTTCCACGCTAGTGATGTTGATGTGGCGAGTACGGCCGGACGGTCGACTATTGATCGGGGCTATAAGCGGCGCCGCTTTCGCGGGTGTTTTGATTGGGGGCGGCGAGGTTCTGGTGGTCCTAGCTGCCATCTTGGTGCTGAGTGGATTAGCGTTTGTTTCCTATCGTAGTGATCGAGGGTTGGCCCCGCTTGTGTGGATCATGGTGGTTGGGGTTTCTCTTTTGACTTTTGTCGAGTTTGTCTTTGTTGACGACTTCTTTGGACCACCGTATGAGCGTATGAACACAGTGTTCAAATTGCACTATCAGGCGTGGACTTTGCTGGGTATCGCGTCTGGACCAGGTTTAGTGCTGGTATGGCATCGTCTTAGCCTTGCCAAGGCGGGAGCAGGAAGGCTTGGTCGGACCATTTTTGTTGGGGTATTGTTTCCGCTGGCTGCACTTTCGGTGACGTATCCCATCCATGCGTCTCTGATGAAAGCCCAGGCTAGTCCGGTCACCGGTTCCCTTGATGGCTTAGCCGCGGCTCGTGCAAGCCGTCCGACTGAGGTCGCGGTGGCTGATTGGATGCGGGTCAGGGCACCACGTAATGCAGTGCTGTTGGAGGCGCCTGGTCGGGCCTACTCGGGCGATTCTCGTATTTCGACATGGACAGGTATTCCTACGGTAGTCGGATGGACCCAGCACCAGGAATTGTGGCGGGGCGCTCAGGAACAGATCTCGGTTCGTGTGGCAGATGTAGATCTTGCTTACAAAACTAATGATCCGGAGACGTTTCGGGCGGTTGTCGATCGCTACGGCGTAACGCATGTAATTTTTGGTGATAGCGAACGAAGGCGGTATGGCGAGGAAGCTGAGGCTCGTCTTCACAAAAGATTTGACGCAGTCTTTACGGTCGGGACAACCAGCGTATTTGAAGTGAACCAGCCATGACCGGTGGAATCGGTGTGTTTCGTCGTTGGTCCGCTGAGCCTATGTGGTTTGGTTGGACGCGTGCCGAATGGTTGTTCTATGTGCTGGTTGTTGGTGTTGCTGTGGTGATGCGATCTGTGGACCTTGGGGATCGGGCTTTTCATCACGATGAGGCTATTCATGCCAAAGAGTCGTACGACATGATTAACGGGAAGCAGTATCGATATGACCCCGCGTATCACGGCCCTCTGCTTTATTTCGGTAATGCGTTGCTTTTTCACTTGTTTGGCTCGAGTGAGGTCCTTGCCCGGGTGATTCCCGCTGCATTTGGAGTCGGGGCGGTGGTTGCTGTTGGCTTGTTTAGATGGGAGCTAGGCCGCGCCGGGACGGTCATCGCGATGTTGGCCATCGCGACATCTACAACATTTGTCTATTACTCGAGGTTTATCAGGAACGATATTTATGTCGCGTTTTTCACTATTGTTTTGGTTGCCGCTGTCGTTCGTTATATCGGGTGGCCTCGTAAACGGTGGATTTATGTGGCCTGGATATCGTTGGGGCTGTCATTAGCGACCAAAGAAAACACGTTCATCCATGGCTTTGCGCTGGCGGTAGTGATATTGGCGCTTGGCGGGTTGGCCATTGGTTACCGCTGGCGGCGTCAATCAAGTTTAGGCGGTGGGGCTCAAGTGTCTAAGGCGATTCAGGCATTTAGTCGGGACATTGAACACGTGGTCTACGGGGCGCTCGTCTTTGTTGGGATTGTATTTGTGTTTTACACCTCGTTTTTTACATATCTGCCTGGTTTCCGGGATGCCTTTACGCGGTCGATCGAGTATTGGACGGAGGTTCATGGCTCTGAGCGCGTGAATCAACCGTGGTTTTACTACGCCATGTACCTAGCCGTGTATGAGCCCTTTGCTATTGTTTTTGGTGCAGTTGCCATGTTCCGGACTCGAACGGCGCGAAGTCCCTTCCCCGTTGTTTTAGCGGTGTGGATTCTTGTCACTTGGATTGTCTATTCGGCTGCCGGAGAGAAAGCCCCCTGGCTTGTACTGCATGTGCTGTGGCCACCAATACTCATTGCTTCCTGGTGGATGGGTGGTTGGTTTAATGCTAGAAGGGCTATTACCCCGAGGGTGTGTGTCGGGATTCTCGGGGGCGGACTTCTCTTCTGGTCGTTATGGTTTGCGATTCCGGTCAATTACACACGTGGCGATGTGCCGAACGATTTTGTCGTGTACGTCCAGTCCTCTTCGGACGTGGTTGAGGTCGCGGAGGTCGTAAATCAGGCTGCCGTCCGTAGTGGGAAGGGGCTTGGTTTACGTGTGGTGGTGGATGAAGAATTTGCTTGGCCTATCGTGTGGTATCTCCGCGACTACACGAATGTTGGGTATGGCAAGGCTCCGAACCTGGAAGATGTTCAGGCGGCTGACATAGCGTTACTGACGCTTGCTGATGCGGATGAGTTCGGGATCCAACTACCTGAGTTTGTAGGCCGACAGATGGTGTTGCGAGGGTGGTTTCCTGAATCAGCGTATAAATCGTGGGATGCTACGTTTCTTTCTCGATTTCTAGGAGATCCTGTTGCCCGTGAGACATTTGGGAGGTGGCTGTTGACTCGAGAAGTTACGCCGGTACCGACTGGAAGCTTTGACTTCGTCATGTATGTGCGCACGAGCTTGCTTGAGGCCGGGCCAATGGGTCGATTCCAGTTATGAGGGTGGCCATCATTGGGGCTGGAATTACGGGGCTTACCCTGGCTCATGAGCTCCTGAAGCACGATTGCACGGTGACTCTCTACGAGGCGGCTCCTCGTGCTGGTGGTGAGCTCGCGACCGTCAGCGTTAACGGTGAACCTGTTGAACGCTTTTACCACCATCTTTTTACCCATGATCAGCTTATGATCGACCTAGCAAATGAGCTTGGCTTGGGCAGTCGGCTTGAGTGGCCCGAACCTGAAATGGCGTTTTACACGCATGGTCGTGTGTATCCCTTCACCTCGCCGCTTGATCTGCTGAGATGTAGCGCTCTAAGTCCTTGGGCTCGGTTCAGGCTTGGACTGGGTACATTGCTGCTACAGCGGCGCGAAGATTTTGGACCGTTTGAAGATCACACGGCGGCCAGTGTGCTCCCGGGCTACGTCGGTCAGGAGAGCTTTGAAACTGTGTTCGCGCCCATGTTGCGAGCGAAATTTGCTGATCATTGGAACGACGTATCAATGGCCTGGATGTGGGCCCGTCTTCGGTCTCGTGCGCGTACGCGGACTCCGAACAAACGTCGTGAGCGACTTGGATACTTTCGGGGAAGCTTCCGCGTGATTGTGGATGCTCTCTTGAATTCGGTCCAAGCTCGTGGCGCCTGTGTTCGGCTTGGTGCTCCGGTCGAAGCTATCTCTGTCGGTGATCATGGGAGTCCTGCAGTTCGCATCGGCGGTGTATCCGTGGAGGCTGATGCGGTCGTGGCGACCGTCGGCTTGCCGGTGATCAGACGTCTTCTCCCGGAGGCACATCAGGGTTTTGCTTCGGAGCTAGCGGCGACGTCATATGTTGGTGCTTGTGTCGTGCTATTGGAGCTTCGCGAGCAACTGTCGCGGTTTTATTGGACCAATATTGCTGATCGTGATCTGCCGTTTGCCGGGTTAATTGAACATACAAATTTTGTGGACCGTGAACGCTACGGGGGTTCCACCTTGCTCTATCTCAGCAACTATTTGCCGAGGCAACACGAGCTATTTGGTCTCGATGTTGACGCTGTAGTCGATCGACTTGCCGGGTCTATCGCCCATGTTTTTCCAAGGTTTCAGCGTGAGCATATTCAGGATGCATGGGTATCTCGTGATTCAGTTGCGCAGCCGGTAATAGAAACTGGCTATCAACGGCGCAAACCGGCGTACGCTTCACCAGTACCCGGGTTCTACATTTGCAACACGTCGCAGATATACCCCGAAGATCGGGGAACCAACTACAACGTCAAGATTGCGCGAGAGTGTGTAACCCAACTCGTGGGTGATCGAGTTGCGCTCGTACGTGGTTGAATCGAGGATCTGGACGGCTGTCAGTTGGAGTCGATGCTTCAGTCGGGCCAGACATGAATGTGGCCACCAGGTCCAACTTCCGGAACCACGACCGACACGTCTTCCTCTGCACAAAACGCGACGTCATCGAAGTGCCCCACAGCCTTAAGCAATTGCGCGCTTTCTGAGGACGAGAGCGCTTGTTCTGAATCTTCGTAGGCCTGCCATACATGGAGAGCCGTTAGGGCTGCTTCGTCCAACGTAAGGTCAGCATCTTTGCGCGTAATGTGAGACACGATCGCGCCGGCTGTATACACATCATCAATAGCCAGTTGGCCATCACGTCCTGCGCAGACGATTGTGAGGCAACCCGTGGGTTCGCTGAGTAACCGACCGGCGACTGCGCCGGCATTTCGCAAGCAACCGATGTACGTGCGTTGGCTGCCTGCCCACTGCTCGATTGCGTAGGTGCCGTTAGTAGTAGAAAGCACGATGGTCCGGTCTGTCAGATCTGTGGGTGCGAACTCGAGGGGAGAGTTGCCATACGAAAATCCATCGGGAGCGACGCCACCCCGTTCGCCCGCGAGAATGGCTTGTGGGCCGATTGCTTCCGCAGCCGCTCGGGCTGTTTGGATGTTGCTCGCGATAAAGGTTCTTGAGTGGGGAATTGCCGCGATGGTTGTAAGGGTGGTGCTAGCCCGTATCACGTCAACAATCGCGCACACACCTTTGGGATCGGGTCTGATGCTTGTAGGTAGCAGCGCTACACGAAGGAGTCTCATAAACGAATGTGTTGCCAGCGACCGGAGGCGAATCTGACGATAGCCGTGATGGAAAGCACGATGTAGTTGACGCCGGCACCAATCCAGAGGCCAGTTAACCCGAATCCACAGACAAGGCCGAGAACAATTGAGATTGGGACTCGAACAGCCCATAGCGAGAACAGCGAGATAAGTAGCATTGCTCGGGTATCACCTGCTCCCCGGAGCGCGCCAGGCAGTGTAGTTGCGAGACCAATCGCTGGAATAAAAAATCCAATGACGCGCAACGGAGTCTCGGCGGTGTCAATGACGGCGATGTCGTTTGTAAACACTGACGCTAGCGGTCGCGGAAATACGATTACAAACAAGGCGACCAAGGCTGAAAGTAAAACGCCGCCGATGGCAGCTTCACGGCCGAATCGATGGGCGAGACGAGGATCTCCGGCGCCAAGACTTTGTCCGACGGCTGCGGAAGCTGCAATGCCGAGCCCGAACGATGGCATAAATGCGATTGAGATGATGGGACCGATGATGTTTTGCGCGGCAAACGAAACCGTACCGAGTTGTAGGCCAATAATGCTAACGGCCATGATGCCGCCGATCATGATCATTTGTTCCAGGGCCGCGGGCCCGGATACTCGGGATAATCGCTTCAGCATATTGATGTCAACGCGATACCGTCCGATAACTGCCGCCCGGAGCGGGGATCGACGGACCGCCCACAGGATGAAGATGGCTGCGAATATGCGGGCTACGCTCATTGCGATGGCTATACCGGTGAGGCCAAGTCCGCGTGGGCCAGCGATGTTGAAGACCAAGAGGATACCGATTAGCAGATCAAGACCGGCCATTAGTGCTGCCGCAACCATTGGCGTTCGCGTGTCGCCGTGGCCTCGCATGATTGATCCGACAATTACGACTACGGTTTGGAACGGAAGAAAGGCAGCACCGACTACTAGGTAGGGGGTGCCTATGTCGACAATTGCTGGTTCGGCGCCGACCAACTGCAGAATTTGTCGTGCGTAGACCATGAAGAGCACGACGACTAGCAATGTCAGAGGAATTGCAAGGATCACCCCGTGTCGACCTGCTGCGATGGCTTCATCAATGTTGTTTGCGCCATAAGCCCGCGCGACCATTGCAAGGGTGCCTGCACCGATGCCAAATACGGCGCCGAACACGAAAAACATGGTGAAATTGGCAATGCCAGCGCCGGCAAGTGCTTCTGCACCTAGTCGACCCGCGAGCGCCGTGTTGATCATAAACATTGCGCCATGCATGAAGTTCTCGAGCATGGCTGGCCAGGCTAAGGCGAGGAGTCGAACACGAACTTCTTGGTCGGTCGCGGGAAGTGTGCTGTCACTTGCGACTGCACACACGGTTTTTCCAGACTTTCTTGAGACGGTACGTGCTAATTACTTGGAAGCTAAGTGTATGCGGCATCGATGTAGACGGTGAGAATTGATGGACCTAAGATAAATATGCCCGTGGCACAGCGCTCGGAAATGTTGAGATGGGTGTCCAGCGCGGTGTATTGGTTCTGGGTGCCATAGCCTTGGGGGTGCTTGGCGGTGTCGTGGCTGCTCGACCGGTCGTGCATCGAGATCTAGTGAATTGGCGGGTAAGTCGAAGGATTGCTCGTCGGCTGGTCGGTCAACCGACACGATGGGAACCTGATGCTGCGCTGAAGACTCGTTACCAGAGCATCGTTGCACATAGCTTTGACGCAGTTGCTGGCTATACCGGTGTGTCGATACCGACGGATAGTGACGAGGTTCGAATTCTTGATCGCATCGGTTGGATTGATACGAATCTTGTGAGTTTCCAACGCGTGTTACGGCCTCTCGCGAACGTATACGGGCGACACCACGCTCGTTCGGGGCTCTTTGGCCATGTCGTTACTCGAGGCTCACGGGTAGGTATGACCGGGCAAATCGGCATTGGGCTGGGTTATCTGGGTCGTCGGGTACTGGGTCAGTACGATGTTCCGTTTTTTCACGAAGCGGGGGTTCCTGCGGCAATTTGTTTTGTGGAGCCCAATATTGCTCGGGTTGCGGCACAGGCCGGGGTTGATGTTGAAGATGTGAGGTTGTGGGTGGCACTTCATGAAACGACGCACGTGCTTCAGTTCCATGTCGGCGAACCGCCGTGGCTTGCGGAGCATATGGCTGGTCTGCTGAGCGCTTATCTCGGTGAGGCTGGGCGTTTAGTCGAAGATAGTGAGTACGGTCGTGTGCGCTTCCGGGAGTTATGGCGAAGGTTGAATCGGCGTGAGATTTCTCGACATGGAATCGTTCGGCTGCTCCTCACCGAGGGCCAACTTGAACATCTTCAGCACGTGCAAGCGCTTATGACAGTAATGGAGGGGTATAGCAACCATGTCATGCGTGCGGTGGGGGCGGAGCTCGTCCCAGGATTCAATTCGATTGAGACCCAAATGCGATCACGCACGGCTTCACGAGGTCCGGTATTTCGTCTGTTGTCCACGATGCTTGGGCTTGAGATGAAGATGGAACAGTATCGTGTTGGCGAAAAGTTTGTGCAGTATGTGGTCGATAGGCAAGGTCTTCGGTACATGAACCGAGTCTGGGATGGTCCTGAAACATTGCCAACGCTCGCTGAGACGTACGATCCTGACGCTTGGATTGCGCGTACGGCTGAATATCCAAAAGAGTAGGTGTGCTAGTGGATGAGGTTCGACAGCCACGACCTGAGGAGTTCGATGATCTGGTTGCGCATGTCAACCGTGTGATGCGGGAGGAGGTTGGCAACGACCCTGTCTACGCGCTCGACTGGTCACATGTGATCAGCTTGGACAATCTTGAAAACATTCGGGTGGTTCGGGTCGATGATCAGATCGTTTCATCTGCGGCCATATTCCCGCACGAAACCCGTCTGGGCTCGGTGGATCTCACCATAGGTGGCATCAACGGGGTGTCTACGGATGTTGAATATCGTCGCCGGGGTTATGCGTCGCGCGTGCTGGAGGCGTGTGTTGATCGGATGTCGGAGCTTGGATGCCACGTGAGTTTGTTGAGCACTGGTGTTCCAAGTTGGTATCGGCGGCTTGGTTGGGAATATGGAGGATTGATTCGGGCCTATCGCTTCGATCGTGGCAATCGAGCATTCCTTCCGCGTACGCCGTCCATAGATCTGCGCCCGGCCGATCAGAAGGACTTTGATGAATTAAGCCGAATTCATCACGATCGTTCCCTTGGGGCCGTTCGGTCGCCCGAGCGCATGCGGGCGCTTCTCCAGCGACGTGGGCATATGACATGGGTTACCGGAAGACTGGGGGACATTGGCGCTTATCTATGTGCGCGTGGCAGGACTATTGTGGAGTACGGGGGATCGGCAGCGTTGGTTTTGTCGATGTTGTCACGCTTGTTAGACGAGTGGGATGATCCATCGGTTTCGACGTCTACCCAAACGCCGTCGGAACGGCGTGCCAGCGACAAGCCAACGGTTCATGCGACCCTCAGCGCGCCAATGCAAGCTGACCCTGTTACCGACGCGCTCGACGCAATCGGGATCTTGTGTTCGCTTGACTACCTCGGAATGATAAGAATTGAGAGTGCTGAACGCCTTGCGGAGGCCTATATGTCAGGGAGTGTCTCGGCCTCAGCTCAAGGCGATGAGGTTGTGCTTGAAGGGTCTGAGTGGATACGGGAACTTTCACGTACGGAGGCTGTTAAGTTTATTTTCGGTCCGGAACGACCTGCTGGTGGTGACATTAGTGGGCTGCCGGTTTCTTTTCACGAATGGCCGGTGGACAGGGTTTAGAAGCCCGTGGTTCTGATCGAACGTGGATGCGTGACTGTGGCGGGGGTGCACGTGTACTGGTCTAGACCAGTCCACAGCCTTTACAATCCGGCGAGGGAATTTGTTGTAGTTCGTAATGCACGTAAATGTGGATCGCGCGTTGCATTAATGAACGTTTGATTACGAAGTTCTGCCAGAGGGGCATCCGGAGGCATTGAGTGTTGATTGAGGAACGCCAGGACACGGCTGGTCATGTGATCGAGATTGTCGAAGATGAGTTCGAGGATTTCACGACTGAGGCGCAGGCATTCTTAGCTGGGCAGCGAGAAGAAGACAAATTCATTGGTTTTCGACTGAAACAGGGTGTCTACGGGCAACGACAGCCAAACGTCCAGATGATTCGAGTCAAGCTTCCCTTTGGTGGTGTGACAGCTGACCAGCTCGACGCCTTTGCTGAGGTCACAGAGCGATTCGCGCCTTTGAAGAAAGGGCACATTACAACTCGAGAGAATATTCAGATTCACCACGTTCCATTGCCCCTAGCCTGGGAATTAATTCGAATTTTGGGTCGGACCGGTCTTTCGTCACGTGAGGCCTGCGGGAACACGGTACGTAACGTGACAGGGGATCCATGGGGCGGTATCGCCGACGATGAGGTCTTTGATGCGACACCCTATGCCGGGGCATTCGTTCGTTATTTCGTGCGAAACCCACTTACGCAATTGTTGCCGAGAAAATTTAAGGTGTCCTTTAGTGGTTCTAATACTGATCGTGTGATTGCCGATATTCATGACCTCGGATTTTTTTCGTGCACACGTGTGGTTGATGGGGAAGAGGTTCGAGGGTTTCGGATCGTGGCCGGGGGCGGCCTTTCGATCATGCCCAAAGTGGCGTTTGAACTGTATGACTTTGTTCCTGAGAGCGAATACCTGCGGGTATCTGAGGCTGTGCTGAGAATTTTCAACCGATCGGATGAGTTGCGGCGTAATAGATCGAAGGCCCGGATCAAGTTCTTGATCCACCGGGTCGGGATTGAAGCGTTTCGTGAAATGGTTGATGAAGAATTGAAGGGTGACTGGGGCCGGCAGGACTATCCGTTGGAGGATCTACTCTTTTTGGATGACGAGCAGGCTGATGCTCCTGACCTTCCTGCGGAGGCTCCGACAATTGCTGACGAAGATGTTGAACTGTTTGAACGGTTTATGGCGAGTAACGTCCGGCCTCAGGTTCAGGAGGGCTACTCCACGGTTGAGGTGAAGGTTACTCAGGGTGATTTGGATCCTGGCCAGTTTCGTGGATTGGCAACTATTCTCCGTGCGTATGGGGCAAATCGGGCGCGGACCACCCATTGGCAGAATATTGTCTTACGTTGGATACCTGCCGACAGTGTGTACCAGGTTTGGCGCGAGTTGCGTTCGCTGGGCCTTGGCAATGCTGGTGCATATGAGATTAACGACGTGGTGTCGTGCCCGGGCACTGATAGCTGCAAGATGGGCATTACGTCATCGATGGGTCTCAGTCGAGCCATTCAGTCCCATGTCGAGGAGATGAATATTCAAGATCCACTCACCCGGCAAATTTTGATCAACATGAGCGGTTGCCCGAATTCTTGTGGAATGCACCATGTCGGAAATATCGGGTTTCATGGCGCAGTGCTCAAGAGTGATGGTCGACAGGTTCCGGCGTATCACACGTTTATCGGGGGCAATCGGCGGTATG
>PVBE010423659.1_pt1 | contig 10307 bp, 6 predicted proteins | sample 1631181 | NCBI WGS metagenome assembly PVBE01 (sample SAMN08397723, study PRJNA350692) | Marine metagenome, whole genome shotgun sequencing project. | isolation source: water | place: Pacific Ocean | collected 2012-04 | reverse complement strand
CGTCTCCGCGCTCGCGCTCGCCGGCGTCGCCGCCTCCGGTCGCGGCACCGCCGTCGCGCTCGGTTCCACCGCGTACAACACCGCCCCCACGAGCGTTCCCAGAACCAGGGCGAGGGCGAGCACCGAGTACCCGCGTCGTCGAGGCCATCGCGAGTAGGAGGCGCGGGGTGTTGCGTCGTGCGGTGCATCCGCGTTCGACGTCGACGCGCTCGCGAAGGAGGCGACGTCGTCGACCGCCGTGGACGCCGAGGGATCGCGCGAGGTCGACGTCGCGCCCGCGCCCGCCGTGAGCGGCGTTCGCTCGCTCGACATGACGGCGCGCGGTCGAATGAGGATGGGCGATCGGTTTGGTGTTGTCCGAAAGAAAGTCGAGCGCGCGGGCGACGGAAGAGGAGGTGCGCGTTACAACCCGATGGACGAGGCGCGGGCGTGCGATCTCGGTGTGGACGACGTGACGTCGAAGAGAACGTGGCGCATGTATCTGTCGGTGAGTTCGGGACCGAAGGCGCGTTCGAGGGCGCGCCGCGTCTTGACGTTTTCGAGTTGGCGGTCGCAAAAGCGCGTCTGCGCGACGAGCGCGGAGTCGTCTTCGGCGGGAAGACGGAGCGTGGTGGAGGATGCGAGCTCGCAGTGCGCGTCGTGGAGTGTGAAGGCGTACTCGAAGAAGGCGTCGACCTCGGATTGCGCGCCGTCGTCGACTTTGGGGCCGGCGCACAGACACAGCGGGCCGAGAATGGCGCGACCCCAGTCCGGAAGCTCGCGCCGAACGAGTCCGCGCTCGAGCGCGCGTTCGAGTTCGGGCGTCAGCGCGTCCTCGTACATTTTCGGAAGCGATAAATCTGCCGTCACCGGCGCCACGTCCGCGATGCACAGGGACACGCGTCCTCCGAATCCGACGACGTCCGCCGCGAACACGGGCGCCGCCCGCTCCGCCCACGGATACATCACCACGTGCAACACCTCGAATCCACCGTCTCCCCACGCCAACTCGCAGTGCATCTTACGAAACGTCTCGTTCTCGTACACCGCGTTCTCCACGCGCAGATTCGCCTCGGCGCCCTCGCGCGGTCGCAGAGACGCGAGCTCGGGCTCGAGACTCGCGCTCGGCGTCGCCCCCATCGCCTCCCACCGCGCGACGAACGCCTCCGCCGCGCGTCGCGTCGTTCCCATCGGCGCTTCTTCGCTCCCGCGCCACGTCGCGTCCCCGCGCGGCGACGCCATCGCGCGCGGAGACGTCCCGGAAGACGCGCGCCCGCGTGCTCTTCCGCAGGTTCCTCTTCTTCCTCTTCCGACGCGCACCGACGCCCCACGACCGCGCGCGCGCGCGACGGACCCATCGCGCATCGCGCGCGCGTTCGTCGTCGTCGTCGTCGCCGTCGTGGACGCCGTCGCCGCGGACATCGCGCGCGTCGCCTCCATGACGTCGAAAAGTGACGAGTGGGCGCGTCAGACGCCCGCGACGCGATGTCGCCGACGTCGGCGTCTCGCGTCGTCGCGCGCGCGCTCGCGCGCGGCAAAGGTCGCACGGTCGCGCGTCGCGCGCGTCGGCGTCTCGATGTCCTCGCGCGCGCGTCGTCAGAGCGCGCCGACGATGTCCCGACCGCGCCGCGGGACGACCGACCGCGCCGCGAGTCGCGCCGACACGAGCGCGCCGCGGACGCGCACGCGAGCGCGCTCGCGAGCGCGATAGAGGAGGATCGCATTCGCGAGCGCGCGGTTCGCGGGACGTGCGCGCGGTGCGGGGTGGACCACGTCATGTCGCGGACGGCGGAGGCGGAGGCGGAGGCGCGCGCGGTGGCGACGAGGATTCGAGCGTCGGGAAGGATCGATTACGACGCCGAGGAGGGCGAGGAGAGGTTCTCGGCCGAGCGTTTGGACGAGCCGGACGGTGGGAAGATGATAGGCGCTCTGGTGGGGGTGGATGCGCGTACCGGCGAGCGCGTGACGCTGAAGGCGTTTAGCGGACAGCTGTACGGCGAGTGGCGAGTGGAGGGATGGGCGCCGCCGGTGGGGACGCTGACGCACGATACGGCGACGTACGAGAGGGAACACGCGAAGATTAAGGCGCTGAGCGAGGCGATCGGGAGGATGGAGGTGGAGGAGAGGATGGTGAGAGAGGAGGTGCGAGAGAAGACGTCGGCGAACGAGGAGGCGTTGCGAGAAGTCGGCGAGGAGGCGAAACGGGCGAGAGAGGCGCGACGACGCGCGCGAGAAGACGGTGCGAGCGACGCAGCGCTACGGGTTTTAGAGGGGGAGAGTCGAAAGTCGAAGCGAACGATGGCGGAGATGAAGCGAGCGAGAGACGCGGCCGTGGCGCCGAAACTCGAACTTTTAGCTCGGTTGCGCGGACGCGTGCAAGAGATGAAAAGCGAGCGCAAGGCGCTGTCGCACGCGCTTCAGGATGAAATATGGGATAGTTATCGGCTTCCGAGTTTGGCGGGAGACGTGCGTCCCCTTCGAGAGGTGTTTCATCCGCCGGTGCCGGCGTTGCCTTGCGGATGCGCCGACTGTTGCGCGCCGAAACTATTAAATTGGGCGCACGCGCGAGGCGTCAAGCCCATCTCCATCGCGGAGATGTGGATCGGTGCTCCTCGTCCCCGCGATTTCCGCGTTCCGGGCGTGTTTTACGGCGCTTGTAGGGACAAGTGCGTGCCCATCATGGCGCACATGTTGTGTCCGCTCGGCGCCGAGCAATCGTAATCACAGCCGTGCGTCGCCCGTTCGCCATCGTCCGTCGCCTTAGCTATAGGTAGACGACATTTAGTATAGACATTCGTTCGTCGTCTTCGTCCATCCTTTCTGAACCTTTTCGCGCGTGATTTAAAATTTCTCCTCGACGCGTACGCGTCGGCGCGCCAACACCCCAGCGCGCGTCACTCGCATCTCGCTTCAGAGTCGGCCTCCGCGCGCGCGATGGGGCGCGCGCCGCGCGTAGGCGCCGCGCGAGAGAACTTTCCGAGTTCCTCGCGCGAGCCGGACGGGATGACGCGCTCGAGTTCGATGTCGTCCTCGCAGCGCACCGTCTCCGAACTGAAAGACCAACTCGGCTGGTCGACGTACCAGTGGCGTCTCTTCATCATCACCGGTCTGTGCATCATGGCCGAGAGCATCGAAGTGAGTCTGTTGAGTTTCCTCACCATAGAGTGCAAGAAGGAGTGGGCGCTGACGGATGTGCAGGCCGATCACATCGCCGGGAGCGTCTTCGTGGGAGAAATCTGTGGATGCCTCTTGTTCGGCATACTCGCCGACGTCTACGGACGCAAACCGGCGTTCGCGCTCGGTGTGTTTCTAGTCGCGGCGTTTGGCGTCGCGTCTGCGTTCAGTCAAAACGTGGACGAATTGATTTTATACAGGTTCGGGTGCGGCCTCGGGATTGGCGGTTTCAGCGTCCCGTACGACTTGCTCTGCGAGTTTTGTCCCAACGCGAGTCGAGGCGTGGTGATGATGTCACTGTGGATCTGTTGGACGGTTGGATCGTTTATGGTGGTGCAGATCGCGGCGAACACGGTGGAGACGAGCGGGTGGCGGGTGCTCACGCTGTACTGCGCCGTCCCGCCGGTGCTGAGCATGCTCGGACTGTTTTGGGTGGACGAGAGCCCGAATTGGTTGGTGATTAAAAGTCGCCGAAAAGAGGCGGAGAAAATCTTCCAAAAGGCGGCGACTCTTAATGGGGTGAGTTTGGGGGATGTTGAGTTGGAGGAGGAGGAGCACGCGTCGTTGGACATGAGAATCTTGTTCACGGGCGGCAACGCGCTCCGAACCACGTGTCTCTGGATTTGCAGTTTTGCGCAGACGTTCGTGTACTACGGCGTGGTGCTGTATTTACCGCGCGCCTTCGTCGTGCTCGTGAGTCACACGGACGTGGACGTGTCGACGACGTCGGAGGAGATGTCGAGCGCGTACCCTTATTGGGCGCTCTTCGCGTCGTGCGCAGGCGAGCTCGCGGGGGGGTTACTCTGTCTGATTCTCGTGCAGACGTTCAGTCGTTCAAAAGTTATATCCACCTTTTTCGCCGGGTTCGCGGTCACGTTCCCCGTGATCATTATGGATGTTCCAGACGTCATTATGGTTCTATTTGCCATGCTCGCTCGTCTGTGCGCGACGACGTCTGGAAATTTAACGTGGCTCGTCACACCCGAGGCGTATTTGACGCAAGTGCGCGCCACCGGTCATAGCTGGGCAAACATGATGGCGAGACTCGGTGCGGTCGTCACGACGTATTGGGCATCGTACCGCGACACGACCATCGTGTTCGTGGGATACTCTTTAGTCGCCGTTGCGGGAGCCATCGCGGCGTTCCTTCTTCCGCCGGGCGTCATGCCCGGCAGTAATCCATTCGACACGCTCGATCGCGCGGGGCGAGTCGTTAAGCAATCGTAGTCATCTCTGTAGGAGTGGTTGGTATTAATCGAAACTAATAGTCACTAAATCACACCAACTCGATCATCAACGCCTCTTGTTTATGCGTCAATCCAACCTCTTCGATGGTGCCTGTGTCTCCGCTCTCGATGACGCGTCGCGGGTGCTGCGCCACGAGTCTGTACGCGCCCGGTTCGACCGCCAAGCGCGATGAATTCGCGTGAAGTTTTTCGTAACCGTCTATGAATAAGAACAACGCGCGTGCGCTGTGAGACGAGAGGAATCGCCGCATGACACGCGATCCATCGGGAAGTCTGAACGCGATGTTCACCACGCCGTCCTCGTCGGCGGCGGGCTCGTTCGGCAACGCCTCCGCGGCGTCGGACGCCACTTTCGCGCGCGCCGCCTCCTCTACCTCCCGCGCTGCCTTCTCACTTGCCTCTGCCTCAGCTTTTTCCGCCTCTACCATCTCTCGCGCGATCTGTTCGGCGCGCGCGCGCGCCTCCTTCTCTTGATCCGCGCGCAACGATTCTTGGTACGCGCGATCGGTTTCGTTCGCGATGGTCCTCGCATTCAACACGCTCGCCGGCGCGGGCGCGCTCGCGCCGTAATCCGGCACTCTGTTATCCGGAGGTATGTACGCCACCCCCAACATCGCCGCCTCCAACATTTTCGCCTCCTCGCGATCGATTCCCTCCGGCAAATCGAAGTCGCCGCCGACGCCCGGCGCCAACGTCGACGGTCCCTCGAACCCAATCCTGTCCCTCGTCGACCGCCCCTCGCGCCGCTCGCGCGCCGCCACGATATCTCGCATCATTCTCGCGTTCACCTCGTCCTCGTCCTCGTCCTCCTCACCGAGTAAATCGATGGGCGAATCCGATTCGCCCGCGCGCCAATCCTCGTCGTCCGAGTCCATCATCATCGCGTCGTCCGACTCGTCTCCGTCGCCACCTCCCCCCCCTCGCCCCGCACCACCGTCTCGACGCATCGCCCCGCGTCGCCCGCGCGCGTTCGCGCCGTCACCATCGCCCGGCACCGCGCCGCCGACGTCTTCGCCGCCGTCCCGCGCCGCCGCCGCGTCCACGCGCGCGTCCAACGTTCCGTTGAAAAACGCATCCACCGCCGCGTCCACGTCGTCGTTACACGCCTGTTCGCGCGACACGAGTCACGCGCACCGTTTGTCGTCAGTCCGCGTCCTCGCGCGCGATCGCGCGCGACGCATCGCGACGAGACGCGCGCGTCATCCATCGTTTCTCGACCGCCCTCTCGCGCGCGCATTCGTCGCCCTCGTCGCTCGCACCCGCAACGCGCGCGCGGCGAATCCCGCGTCGCGTCCCGTGACGCTCGCGAACGTCGCGATGCGTTCGTCCGCCATGTCGTCGTCGCGACGCGTCGCGCGCGCGAGTGTCGCTCGAGCGCGTCATCGGTCGCGCGTCACTCATCGTCGCGCGCATCGGTCGCGATGGACGCGCGCGCGAGGCTCCGTCGCCCGCGCGCGACGACGGAGACGACGCGCGAACGACTCGCGGCCGATGACGCGCTCGAGCGACGATTGCGGGCGATGGAGCACGCGGTGGAGAGGGCGGATCATCGAACGTCGACGTTGGCGAAACTCGTCAAGTGCGCGAAAGATTCCGAGGATGAAGACCGCGAGGCGATGCGAGAGACGATCGAACGGTTGCGAAAGAGCGTGGAGTGCGTGCGTCGAGAGCGGGAGGCGGTGGAGGAGTCGAGGGAGGAGGAGACGCGCGTGAGGGGGGTGACGAGGGAGGCGAATGCGAATGCGACGAACGCGACCGCGGACGACGCGTCGGTCGAGCGGGAGGCGTTCGAGCGACGAATGGACGCGCGCGTGGAGAAGATGATGGTGATGCTCGAGGCGAGCGGTGGGAGCGAGGTGGCGGCGTTGAGAGAAGAACTGCGACTCGAGCGAGAGGCGAGACGAATCGAAACCGAGGCGCTGGCGGCGAGAGTGGACGCGTTGAGTCGCGCGTTGGCGAGCGCAGAGGCCAAGGTAGGACGCGCGCATACCTATGAGCGTGTGAGCGACGCGCGGAGGTCGTGTGCGAACGGTGCGGCGCGGGTTCGCGACGACGGCGGGTCGCGGCGCGTCGCCGACGGTTGGAACGACGACGACGACGACGGAGAGAACGACGACGACGACGAGGAGCACGACGGCGACGAGAATGATCCGAAAGCCTCGTCGAACCGGTCGAACGCGAGACCGGAATTGGAAGCGCGCCGTCGGCGTCTGCGAGCTCTGTACCGCGAATTGCAGACGCTTTCGTTTTAATCGACGAGGCGACGAAAAGTCAACATTTGACCGGCGCGGTTTGACTTTTCGCGCGCGCGCGTCACTGCGAGGTGCGCGACGCGTGTCACGGGCAGAACACGCGTTGTCGATCTCGGCGAGTCGGAGATCGAGTCGAACACCGCGGCGCGCGCGTACGTTCGCTCGTATCGAAGAAGGATGCGAGGCGGAAACGTGCACACGCCGCGTCCTTCGTCTTCGACGCCCGATGACTCGTTATACGTCCGCGTGCCGACGTCTCGGCTTCGGCGAAAGGAACATGACGTGCACAGATCGTTACAGAGCCCGTCGGGTCAGACGGCCAAGTTACTCGTCGCCGTGCGCACGCGACCGGCGGAGGTGGCGTCGGAGGGCCACGCGAGAGGAGAACGCGCCGAGCGAAACGCGACGTCCTCGTCGACGCCGAACGCGCGCGCGAGGTACTCCACGAGCAGTACCGCGACGTCAGTGCGATCGTCTCTGAACGTGCGTCGGATGAAGAGCATTTTGCGCGTCGTGAATCGAGACACCGTCGTGGTGATGGATCCGGACGAGGAAAAGGCGTACTTGGACCAAGTCCAACGACGCAGTAAAGCGAGACGGTACACGTTCGACGTCGCGTTCAACGAACTAGCGACGAACGCAGACGTGTACGAAGCGACTGGACAAGGTTTGATATCCGGCGTCGTCAACGGTATGAACTCGACGGTGTTCGCGTACGGTGCGACGGGATCGGGAAAGACGCACACGATGATCGGCAACTACGATGAGCCCGGGATGATGTTCCTTTCGCTCGTCGATATTTTCGCCGAAATCAAGTCACTGCGAAACGATTACGAGTTTGAAGTCACGTGTTCGTATTTGGAGGTGTACAACGAGCTCATATATGATTTACTCGTCGTGGATTCGCCACCGCTCGAGTTGCGCGAAGATCCAGAGCGCGGACCGGTTCCGATGGGACTGACTCGCATCAAAGTTAAAGGTCCGGATGACATCACCAAGCTTTTGCACGAAGGAAACGAACGCAGAAGCATCGATTACACCGAAGCAAACGCGACATCGAGTCGTTCGCACGCCGTTCTGGAGATTAGCGTAAAGCGTTGGGAGAAGTCGACCAACGGCAAAGACAAACACGTCTTGTGCGGTAAACTTTCGCTGGTGGACCTGGCGGGAAGTGAGCGCGCCGCGGATACACAGAACAGCGGGCAGAAACTCCGCGACGGTGCAAACATCAATAAGAGTTTGCTCGCGCTGGCCAACTGCATAAACGCGCTGGGAAGGCACGGTAACTCTAAAGCGAAGGGGCGCATGTACATTCCGTATCGCAACTCCAAGTTGACTCGACTGTTGAAGGATGGATTGTCCGGGAATTCGCGCACAGCCATGATCGCGACCGTGAGCGCGTCGAGCGAGCAGTACAACCACACCATCAACACGCTCAAGTACGCCAATAGAGCCAAGGAGATTAAGACAAACGTCGCGCAGAACGTGGTCATCGCGCGCGAACGTCATCACATCGGCGATTATCAACACGTGATTGACGATTTGCAATCCAAAGTCGCGAGCTTGACGACTCAGCTCGCGAATAAGGAAGAGAAAGCATCTCGCGCCAGTCATCCCTCGGCCGCATCCGGGCATTCGTTTTCAGAGGCGTGGTTGGACGCACTGAGCGATGACATCAATGAAAACGTCGAGGAGCGCATCAACATTCAAAAGGCGTTGTTCGAGCTCGAGGACATCAACAATCAAAACGTGTACGAGCGTTCGGCTCTGAAACGCAGATTGTTGCAGGTGACCGATTCGAACCCAAACAACAGCACTGAGAGGCGAAGTCTGCGCGGTCGAATCGATGACATCGACGAGACCATTCGCGCAAACGAGGCGCTTGGCGCAAAGTACCGCAAAGACGTAGACGCGAATGAACTCGTGCGCGTGGCCATTCAATCACGCATCGACGCCGCGATAGCGGAAGGAAAGTCAACGAGCTTTCTGAGGATTTTATCTCAGTACAGGCTCGTGGGAGTGAAAAATATGGAACTCCATTTCCAACTCGCGATTCGAGATCAAATTATTAGCGAGCAACGCGAGATGATTCGCGGATTGTGGGAGGTGATGTCGCACGCGGGATTGAGCAAGGCGATCGTACAAGACATAGCGTCTCGTGAAGGTATCCGCGTGGACAGCGCCCGCGCGAACATCTCTCTGGGACAAGTCGACGATTCGCACGCCCCGCAAGACGCGCCCATCGCCGGAATTTCTGCGCCAAGCAGCGAGAAATGGCACCGCGCGCCTCGAGCTGAACCGTCACCTCGTCACGCGCGCGGCAAGTCTTTCGAGCACGGAACGGTGCCCGCGAGTCCGCTCGCCGTTCGTCGACACCCGCTCGCGCTCGACGGTGACTTTGGGAAGAGTGGAATGACGTCGCCGGCGAGTCGGTCTCGCATAGACCGCACGCGACCGCTGAGCGCGCGGAGCGTGTCGAGTCATTCGAGCGTCTCGAGGGACTACGTGCGCCCGAACGCGAGAATGAGTCTAAACGATCCGTTGTCGTACATACAGCGTTCGAGCGCGCGACAGAGTCCGCGGCGATCGCCGAGCGAACCGCGCGGCAGTACGCGTCTCATTGAGGCGCGCGCGTCGCGGCGGCAAAAGCCGCCCTAGTTATGTAGAAGCGCGATGTAAACTAATTACTAAGCGAAACGTAGAGCGTGAAAATAATATCTACCGTTGTCTTACAGATTTTAAATTTCGCACTTCTTTTCAGTGCGACGAAGCATGACTCGGAAGACGGGTAAACCTTCGCCGAGCGTCTGCACCTCGCGTTCGCTGGGAACGCCGAGCGGGTTTTCGCTCAACCAGCCACCGTGGACCCAGGTCGATCGCCATCCGTCGTCCTCCGCGTCGGGATCTTCCAGAGGTTCGTCCTTGACGGTTTCAGCCTTGGCGCGTGCCGCCTCCACGTCGTGTAATTCCGGATCCAAGTCGAAACATCCGTCGCAGTACCGCTCAAACTTTTCGCGCATATCCTCAGTCAATTCCTCCACGTCCGACTGCAGGTACACGCGCGTGCCCGGATGCATCTCGCGCGCCAATTGCTCCACCAGCTGCTTTTGCACGATTCGACGCTTCTTGTGCTTGGACTTGAAGTGCGGATCCGGGTGTAAAATCGTCACCAACTCGACCTCGCCTCCGAGCGCGCGATAACTCTTCACCCACTCACCGATGGACACCGTCGCGTTACACGTCGCGAAGTGAATGTTCCCCACGATACCCGACGCCTCACCCCACGACAACCCACGCTCGACGAGCGGTTCCCTGATGTCCACTCCCAACACGTTTCGCTCCGGTTGCCGCTTGGCCAAGAGCAAATCGAACCGCCCCCCCGCGCACCCGATGTCGATCGTCAACGGTTTCATCGCGTCATCGTACACCTCCCGCCACACCGGCGACGGCGCTTGCACCTGAAACCTCGACGACAGCGGATTCACGTGCTGACGCACGCGCACACCCTTCACTTTCCGCGCCGCCTCGTTCAGCTTCAAGTCGCCGTAGACGCCCTCCGACGTCATGAGCAACCCACCGTGTTTCACCGTGAACGCGCGCTTGCCCGTGACGCCGAGCTCGCGAGGGTCTCTGTTCCGCGTTCGCTTGGCGCGCG
>PVBE012723287.1_pt1 | contig 10308 bp, 6 predicted proteins | sample 1631181 | NCBI WGS metagenome assembly PVBE01 (sample SAMN08397723, study PRJNA350692) | Marine metagenome, whole genome shotgun sequencing project. | isolation source: water | place: Pacific Ocean | collected 2012-04 | reverse complement strand
TTAAAACAATTACAAAATTCATTAAACAAGTCACGCAGGCGCGAATAGCGGTGGGGATGTACGATCGCTCCGATATTACCGTCCGTCGCGGTCCGAGCAGCTTTCAGGACGGCAGCTATTTCGGTTGGATGATGGCCATAGTCATCGATAACGGTTATGCCCCGCCACGTGCCAGTGTACGTAAATCGCCGTTTGACTCCGGCAAACCATGCAAGAGACGATTTGACCGTGCTATCTGGAATGCCCATTTCGTTGCCAACGGTAACTGCAGCGAGTGCATTGCACACGTTGTGCTCGCCGAGCATAGGAAGCTCACAGCCCTTTAGCATTCGTTCCTTCCCGCGTGCTCGTTGACCAATCGAGACATCGAATTGTGATCTACCGTTTTTTACGGAATAATTGGAAGCTCGAACGTCCGCTTGCGGATTAAAGCCATATGTAACAATTTTTCGATCAGTAATTTCCCCAACAATCGTTTGCATATCAGGGTCATCGAGACACGCAACGACAAATCCATAAAAGGGCACCTGCGCCATAAAGTTTTGAAATGCTTGTTTCAGAGCATTGAAGTCGCCGTAGTGATCTAGATGTTCAGGATCTAAATTTGTGCACACACAGATTGTTGCAGGCAGGTTGACAAATGTACCATCTGACTCATCCGCCTCGACGACCATCCAGTCGCCTTTGCCGAGGCGTGCATTCGATCCATAGGCATTGATAATGCCGCCATTGATGACCGTGGGATCCAATCCTGCCAGATCGAGCATGGCAGCAATCATAGATGTGGTCGTCGTTTTGCCGTGAGTCCCTGCAACCGCAAGACACCATTTTAGACGCATCAGTTCGGCCAACATTTCGGCACGGCCCAAGATCGGGATAAGCCGCGAGCGGGCCTCCAGGAGCTCGGGATTGCTGGTCTTGACAGCCGACGACATAACAACAACTTCGGCACCGCCTATGTTCTCGGGCTTATGACCGATCGCAACCGGAATTCCCAGTCCCATCAGCCGACGAACATTTGCATTCTCGGTTACGTCGCTACCTTGGACCGGATAGCCAAATATGTGCATGACTTCGGCAATGCCGCTCATGCCGATGCCGCCGATACCTACAAAGTGTGTTACACCAATTTTGAATGGCAGCGTAGGCATCAGGCAGCCTCCCACACCGTCTTGCCGGCGGAAGAACGCGTTGCCAATCGATCTACCAGATCGGCGAGCCGTTGGACTGCGCTCGGTCGACCGAGCGCGCAAGCCGACGCAGCTGCATCTATGAGCGTTTGCGGCGACCCTATAAGGTCGGCGATTTTGTCCGCCAATATACGCGCGGTAAGCTCACGTTCATCAAAGACCCAACCCGCCGATGCTTTGGCAAAGTATGCGGCATTTGCAGCTTGGTCGCCGTCGAGTGCGCTCGCAAGTGGAACCAAAATAGCCGGTCGGCCAATGACCGATAATTCGGACACGGTCGACGCGCCAGAGCGACTAATCACCAAGTGGGACTTTGCAATTCGTTCAGGAAGGTCCTTGAAGAATGTTGCAACCAGAACTTCAAGGCCCAATTTTTCATATGAAGCTCGTATCGCCTCTTCATCTTCCAATCGGCATTGTTGCGTAATCTTCAATCGCCTCCGAAGGGGGGGTGAAAGAAGTTCAATCACCTCTGGAATTAATTCACTAAAGATGCGAGCGCCCTGGCTCCCTCCAAAAATCAACAAACTAATTTCGTCGTCGCCATCCAATGAAGGATAAGGAGCATTCCTCATATCTATGACGGACTGGCGAACGGGATTTCCCGTGATGTCGGACTTCGCAAAGTCCGATTCACGCAAACCCATCGGTTCCGCAATAGATAGAGCGATCGCATCCACGCGGGGCGAGATGAGCAGATTGGCACGGCCCATCACACCATTCTGCTCGTGAATACAGGTAAGCGGAGTACGCAAAATCGCCGCAAACATAGTCGGCAGGGTTGGATACCCGCCAAACCCAATCACGACGCGTGGACGATATTTTCCCAACAATAACCACGCTTGAACAGTGCCGATTGCGAGAAGGAAAATCGCGCGCAATCGGTTGATTATACCGCTCGGTTCTGTTGTTCCGGACATCGTCATATGCAATCGAATTTGTGGAAACTGATCGCGCCACTTGAATCCGCGCTCATCTGTGATCAAAACAATTTTATGTTTCCGACGTTGCAACTCCTCAGCCAAGGCTTGCGCAGGAAATAGGTGACCTCCGGTACCGCCTGACGTAATGACGATTGTCGAGCATTCGCATCCAGCATTAGCCGTCATGTAGTAACCTCGACAGTTAAAGAGCTAATGGTCCAACGCCGAGTCAAGGCAAGTAACATGCCCACACCCAAAGCCATGGCAAGAAGTGACGACCCCCCATAGGATACAAAAGGTAATGTCATGCCCTTGGCTGGCAAAAGACTGAGACTTACTCCTATATTTACAAAGGCCTGAAGTCCAAACATTGTTACAAGGCCACCGGCAGCCAATTGGACAAAATGATCATCGGCAGACATGGCCCGCATCAAACTTCGGGCTACGATAAAACAGAATATTCCGACGATAATAAGGCAGGCGATGAGCCCAAATTCTTCCGCGGCCACCGCAAAAATAAAGTCGGTGTGAGCATCTGGAATATAGTTTTTGACCGTACCCTCTCCCGGACCACGCCCCAATAGGCCGCCAGCACGAAAGGCTTCCACTGCCTTATCAATCTGATAGGTGTCGCCAACAGTCGGGTCGAGATAACGATCAACACGGCTGGCGACATGAGGCAGATAGTAGTATGCCGCAGACACACCCAGTCCAGCCGTAACACCCATACCGACAATCCAGGTAAGGGACATTCCTGCCATAAAAAATATGGTTGTCCAAACTGCCGCCAAAAGCAGGATTTGTCCAAAGTCAGGTTGGCAAAAGAGAAGATAGGCAACAAGTGCAAAAAGCAATGCACTGATTAGATTGCTGGGGACTTTCGGGTTTCTGTTATTTTCAGCAAAGAGCCAGGCCACCAAGACAACAAAAGCCGGTTTTACAAATTCAGAAGCTTGAAACGAAAAGGATCCGATCTTAATCCAACGGCGTGCGCCGTTGATCTCAACGCCAACAAATAGTGTCAAAATCATTAACGCAATACCTACGACAAAAATTATGGCCGACCAACGTCGAACTTGCCTGGGTGTCAAGAGAGACACGGAAAACAAGAGTAATATCGACGGCACCAGATAAATCAGTGTTCTATTCACATAATGGAATGTTGGATAATCGTACTTGAGCGCAATAGCGGGACTTGCCGCCAATGATAAAACAGCACCAATTGCAATCAGGCACACGACAGCAACAGCCGACCAGCGATCAACAGTCCACCACCACTGCGCTAATATCGACCGATCTGTACGATTAAGACTTGTCACGCCGCACTCTCACCGTTTGACGGCATATCCGAAATATCTGTGCAATGAATCTTGTTAACTAGTTTGCGAAAAGTGTCACCTCTCGCCTCAAAATTTCTGAATTGGTCGAAAGAAGAGCAAGCCGGGGAAAGCAATACAGTGCGCACCTCACCACTGGCGTTTCTTGCATCTTTTGATGCTTCGCTGACGGCCACATCCAAAGTCTTGCACTTCATGTGCAATACGTGATCACCCAAGGTCTTTACAAACATTTCCGTTGCTGCGCCAATGAGATACGCCTTTCTTATGAGAGGGAAATAGTCGCGGAGTGTTTCAATTCCGCCGTCCTTCGGAATGCCGCCAAGTATCCAATAAATTCCTTCAAATGCAGATAAAGCGTTCGCTGTTGCTTCCGCATTTGTTGCCTTTGAATCGTTGACGTATTTGACATCACCGATGCGAACAATCTCTTCCAATCTATGGGGAAGACCGGGAAACGAAAGAAGCGCATTACCCAACCGCTTTCGATCTCTCACAAAATTTCGAGTGGCTGCAAACGCCGCCGCGGCATTTTGCCAATTGTGCACTCCAGTCAACGCCACTGCTTGCTTTAAGTCTATAACTTCTGAGCTCGGGCGCATTATGCCATCATACAGAACGCCGTCGATCACGTAGACTCCTCGGCCCAAAGCTTTTCCTACCGATATTGGCACGACGGTCTGGCTATTGCGCGAAGATACCTCCGTACAAATTTCTTTTGTGTACGGATCATCTACACAGACAACGGCAACCCCATCTTGCTCTTGATTTTTGAAAATTTCTTTTTTGACTTTTACATATCCAGACATATCTCCGTGTCTATCAAGATGATCTGCCGACAGATTGATCAAAACAGATACATTGGGCCGAATTGACGGGGTTAGTTCGATTTGAAACGACGACATTTCAAGCACATATATCGCACTGCTTTTGGGAGCAGGCAAATCGAGAATTGGCGTTCCTATATTTCCGGCAGCATAGGCATCAATACCGCAGCAGGAAAACAAATGGGCAATGAGTGCCGTCGTCGTTGACTTGCCATTCGTGCCCGTCACGGCCACCACTTGAAATCGGCCCCCGTCATTCTTCAGTTTTGCAATTGCTCGCACAAATAATTCTACGTCGCCAATAATTTCGATGCCAGCTGCCTTTGCTTTCTTAACAACACTATGGGGTTTGGGATGCGTGAGCGGAATTCCGGGGCTCAAGATGAGTACTGAAAACAGAGACCAATCGGCCTTATAGAGATTATGGAGCGCAATCTCTTCCTTGCTGGCGGCGATACGTGCGTCCTCGCTATCGTCCCACGCATGCACGCGGCTGCCTCCAACCATCAAGGCACGCGCCGCAGCGCGCCCGCTTCGGCCAAGCCCAAACACGGCAACATCTTTATCTTGAAATGACTGGACCGGTATCATTACTACCTTAATTTAAGTGTGGACAGTCCGACTAAAGCCAGAATGACTGCGATTATCCAAAAACGAATGACAATTGTTGGCTCAGCCCAACCCAATTTCTCATAGTGATGATGAATCGGCGCCATGCGAAAAATACGCTTGCCGGTGAGCTTGAATGACACCACTTGCACCATGACCGATACGGTTTCCAGAACAAATAGGCCGCCGATGATCGCCAAAACAATTTCGTGCTTGACAGCAACGCTGATTGCCCCAAGCGCGCCACCCAAAGAAAGCGAGCCCGTATCACCCATAAAGACCATCGCGGGCGGTGTGTTAAACCAGAGAAACCCAAGACCAGCTCCAACAAGCGCGCCGCAAAAAACGGAAAGTTCCGCCGAGCCGGATACAAAAGTGATTTGGAGATACTCGGAAAAAATAGTGTTGCCAATGATGTAGCAAATTATGCCAAAACTGGCCGCAGCAATCATGACGGGAACAATGGCCAAGCCATCCAGACCATCGGTGAGGTTTACAGCATTAGATGCGCCAACGATGACAAATGCCGCAAAAGCGACGAAGAACCAACCAAGATAGATTGATACGTCCTTTAAAAATGGGAGCGCGACTTGAGCGGCTTGCTTGCCCAGCATGCCTTCTTCGGCGCCTGATATATCCATGATCCAAAGTGTCGCAATTCCTGCAAGTACAAATTCTATCAATAATCTCAGCCGCACAGGTACGCCGGAGCTTGCTCCTCTGGTTACCTTTGCATAGTCATCGATGAAGCCGATGAAGCCGAACCCCATCGTTACCATAAGAACCACCCAGACATATTGATTTGACAGATTGCCCCACAGCAACGTCGCCAAAAATACTCCCAATAAGATCATGATGCCGCCCATGGTTGGCGTACCTTTTTTTTCAACAATGTGTGTTTCAGGCCCGTCTTCACGAATAGGTTGACCCGCTCCCTGCTTTGACTTCAGCCATCTGATAATCCAGGGGCCAAAAACAAAACAAACAAACATTGCGGTGAGAGTCGCCGCACCGCTTCTGAACGTGATGTAGCGGATCACGTTAAACAGCGGAAACTGATCGCTTAGGGGTACCAGAAACTCATAAAGCATTATGATAGCCCCCCGCCTTCACGATATCCCCCGAATGCCGCTCACCAGCCTGCGTAATCATAGCATCGACAACGATACGCATTTGGCTGCCGAGAGATCCTTTGACCATGACGACGTCCCCCGCACGGATGGTGGCCAAGACAGGCTCAGCCAGGTCTTCCGGTGTGGCGCCATAGTCGCCGCGAAGGGCAGTGTCCAATCGACTCCACAAATTTTTCATGAGCGGACCGGACAGGAAGACGAGATCAACTTGAGAATCTGCAAGATGGCGGTAAACCTCGGCGTGGAACTCAGGTCCACGATCTCCCAACTCCAACATGTCGCCGAGGACGACGATGCGGCGCCCCCCCGAGTCCAAAGGGCGCTCCCCTAGCGATTTGATTGCCGCCCTCATAGAAGCCGGATTTGCATTATAACTTTCATCAATGAGCGTTACGGTTCCGTCAGCCAGTTTGATGATATGCGTCTTTCCGCGTCCAGTCGGGACACGCATTTCTAAAAGCGCCTGTGCGGCGCGAGATATATTAGCACCAACCGCTTGGACAGCCGCTAACACAGCCAAACTGTTCATTACCCAATGACTGCCAAAGACGGACAGCTCGTACGAAATGTGCTCACCAAAAACATCGGCTTCAACAAGACTACCGGTCTTGGACAGTTTCATATCGATAAGCCGTACATCAGCGTTAGATGAATGACCAAAGACGATCAAAGCCTTCGCTCCACAGCAACGCGCACGTTCCGTCAATCTCTGCAAATGTGGCGAATCCCCATTGAGGATTGCTACGGCCGGCGAAACGAGTCCTTCAAAAATCTCTCCCTTGGCATCGGCGATGTCTTCAACCGATGCAAAGAACTCAAGATGAACTGGTTCGATGGTCGTAATGATCGCCACATGTGGTGAGACGAGACGGGTCAATGGACTGATTTCACCCGCATGATTCATGCCGATTTCAAAAATGCCGTACTTGGTATCGGCAGGCATCCGCGCCAAAGTCAGTGGAACGCCCCAAAGATTGTTGTATGACGCAGCTGACGCGTGCGCTTTGGCCTGGGTGCCAAAGACGAGCTTGAGCATCTCCTTGGTGCCTGTTTTGCCGACACTTCCCGTAACTGCAATACGCTGGGCCGCACACCTTTCGCGCCCGGCAACAGCAAGGTTATTCAAAGCGTCGAATGTATTGGCAACGCTCAGATAGGCCCGCGAAGTCTCATACTTCGGCAGAGCAGACGATACAACAGCAGCAGCAGCTCCGTTTTGGAATGCAGCGGGAACGTAGTCATGCGCGTCGCGATGCGGCCCCTTTAGCGCAACAAATAAATCACCGTTCTCGATTGTACGACTATCAATCGAGACGCCAGTGGCATTCCAAGTCTCCTGGCCTTTCAAAGTACCAGCCGTGGCATCTCTCGCTTCGGTTGCACTCCACAAGGGCTGTTCCATCAAAGAGACCCCCCTTGTGCAATGAGGGCGCGTTGTACTTCTTTTTCATCGCTGAACGGAATGATTTTGTCGCCGACTATCTGAACGGTTTCATGACCCTTACCGGCGACAACGAGGACGTCTCCTTCTTGTAGCAGCGTGATGGCATACTCAATCGCTGCCGCACGACCGCTGATCTCAATCGCCTCAGGGTTTGCTGCAAGTATTTCCGCGCGTATCTCTGCCGCATCTTCGGTCCGCGGATTATCATCTGTGACAACCACATTGTCTGCATATTGTTTAGCCACTAAAGCCATAAGAGGGCGTTTTTGGCGGTCACGATCGCCGCCTACTCCAAATAACACATGGAGTGTCCCGACGGTGTGCAATCGAACGGCAGACAAGACGTTCTTAAGCGCATCCGGCGTATGAGCGTAGTCGACGAAGACAGGGGCACCGTTCCGGCTTTGACCGATATGCTGAAGGCGCCCTGGGACCCCATCCGAATACTTCAACGCCTCAAACACCAATGCGGCGTCGGCGCCGCAGGCGATGACCAGGCCTGCCGCCATCAGAGCATTGGATATCTGAAAGTCACCAACCAAGGGTAAGTTGATGTCATAGTTCCGCTGAGCATGAGTGATACGCAGCCGCTGCCCATGGGCGGATGTGCTCTGCGAAATGAGTTTGATATTTTCTCCCTTCGGCGACGCAGCCGAGCCAACTTCGATCAAACGCTGACCTCGGTTCACCACTGCATTTTTGATATCAGACGCTTTATCATCATCGACATTTATGACGGCTACGCCTGACGGCGACAGTAATTCAACAAACAATCTGAGCTTGGACAGAAAGTAATGGTCAAGGTCCTTGTGATAATCGAGATGATCTTGACTAAAATTCGTAAATGCAGCTGCCGTCAACTCAAGTCCATCAAGGCGATACTGATCAAGACCGTGACTTGAAGCCTCAATAGCAAGATAGTCGACACCTTCTGCAACGAGATCTTTAAGAATCTGATGGATCTTTACAGGATCGGGGGTTGTCAATGACGCGCTTTCATGGTGACCGGGCGCACTCAATCCTAATGTTCCCAAGCTAGCCGCTCGACAGTTAAGCCGGCTCCATATTTGACGCGTGAAGTTTGCGACCGATGTCTTACCGTTGGTGCCTGTAATCGCCGCAATTACTTTTGGCTGATCACAAAAAAATCTGGCTGCTAGTAGGCTGAAGCGCTGTCTTGGATTTCTGTCCCGCAAGACAGTTACGGCATCGCGGCTCTCAATATTGGAAATGTACGATTCTAAATTGATATCGTGGGGGACGAGAAGAGCAGCAGCGCCCCTTTTGATCGCCTGCGAAATGAAAGCACAGCCGTCCTGATAAAATCCTGGCAACGCAGCAAAAAGATAGCCGGGCATGACATTACGACTGTCCGCCGTCAAACCTTTTATTTCCGCATCGGATTCTGCAGCAAATTCTAGACTATCTCCAACGAGCGCGGACAATCTCATCATTCCATTCGAAGGCTCAAGGCACGCTAAGCATTGCCTGCTGAAGGCCAGCCGGATTTTCACGGACAGGAACAATCCCCAAGATCGGACCGCTCCGTTTGATTACGCCACCTGCCACGGGCGCTGCCGTCCATCCTGCCGTCACAAATCCGTAAGTGTCTGGAGTTACGTGTGGCTCATCCAACATAACAAACACAACATACCTTGGATCTTGGGTCGGAAATGTGGCAACAAAAGACGTGAGTAGGGTATTTCTGCTATATCCTCCGGCGTGGCTTTTTTCGGCAGTCCCTGTCTTGCCGCCGACATCATAGCCGACGACATCAGCTTTTCTGCCCGTGCCGTCCGTTACAACCATTCGAAGTAGCGAACGCATTTTCCGGCTCGTCACAGGCGAAATAACCTGTTTTGCTTCTGTTGGATCGAGCCCTTCACGCCGAATGATCGTTGGCTTGTACAACACCCCGCCATTGACCAGGGCGGCTGCGGCCGTTGCTAATTGCAGTGGGGATATGGCGATACCATGGCCATAAGCAATCGTGGCCGCCCGAATTTCGCGCCACTCATTCGGTATGTTCGGGATACCCACCTCAGGCAATTCAATTGGAGATCGATCGAACAGACCTAGTTTTCGCAAAAAGTCCCGGTGATACGTGATGCCGACATCGCGCGCAATTTTTACCGACCCGATATTGGAGGAATAGACAAATATTTCGGGCACGGTCAGCCAACGATTTTCTCCATGAAAATCGTTGATCGTATATCGCGCAATACGAAGCGGCTTCGAGGTATCATAGCCATCGGTCAGTTCCACTGAACCGGATTCCAGCGCCATGGCCAGCGTAAACATCTTAAAAACGGAGCCCATCTCATAGAGGCCCTTGGTTACTTGATTGAAGCGATGTCGGGCCGGCGCTGCCATTGGATCGTTTGGATTAAAATGCGGCAGTGACACGAGCGCGACAACTTCACCGCTAGTCACATCAAGCACGACACCCGCTGCACCCTTAGCCTCAAATTTTTCCATCGCTTTCGCAAGCTCATCCTGCAAAACATGTTGGATGCGCATGTCTAACGACAAGACGATCGGCCGTCCATTTTGACCGGCGGCCATGATCTCTTCGTTGAGTGATAATTCGACACCGGAGATGCCATTATTGTCAGCATCGACATACCCGATGATATGAGCCGCGTCTGAGCCCCTTGGATAATAGCGCCGTTCCTGGCGTGGAAATTCCAGTCCGGGTAAGCCCAATGTAAATACGGCTTGTTTTTCCATAGGCGTTAGGTGCCGCAATAGCTGCACATACCGACGCTCCAATTTGAGTCGCCGCAATATTTTGGACTCATCAAGACTTTGAATCTTTCGCTTTAGCTCTTTAGCCGTGTGCTCA
>PVBE011727873.1_pt1 | contig 10308 bp, 6 predicted proteins | sample 1631181 | NCBI WGS metagenome assembly PVBE01 (sample SAMN08397723, study PRJNA350692) | Marine metagenome, whole genome shotgun sequencing project. | isolation source: water | place: Pacific Ocean | collected 2012-04 | reverse complement strand
CGATGAATTACGGGGACGTAGCCAGGGGCGCCGCACCAGACCCAGGTCGTGGAGAGCGGCAAGTTGAGGGCCTGATCTGTTGCGGCTTCGAGATGCGGGCCGCTCGGCGTCGCCGGATCCCACTCGGGGGCGGGGGTGTCAGCCCCGGACACGACGGTCGCCTTGAGGCGATGGTCTGTGAGCCCATCCATCACGATGAGGGACAATGGTCCCCCGTCGCCCGCGTCGACAAATTCGAAAACCGGCGCCATCACCGGCGCCGGGGGCGGCGGTGGAGTCACCTTTAGAGAGGGTCGCCAGCGGGCACCCAGCGCCAGGAGAGCCACCAGACTGAGGCCTAAAGGCACGGCCTGCCATGCGACCGATGGCGGGGGGGGCGCCGGGAGTTCGACGCTCACCTCTGGTGTTATGGCGTCCGCCCACCCTGAAATCAACGGCGCGACGGTCCCTTGGAAGGTGTGTCGACCCTCCGGGAGATCGTCCCGGGCCACCACGAACTGCGCGACGCCCCCTTCGACTCGATTTTGACTGGCCTCCGGCTCGCCGTTCATCGTCAGCGTAACCCGCGCCGGCGGCGCTGAGTCCGGTGTGGGACCGAAGCGGATCTCCAAGGACAGCGGCGACGCATTCGCCGGCGGGCTGGGACTGGTCACTTGGAGAACTGCAGGCGTCGGCTGGACGCTCTCGATGGTGAATCGACTCTCTCGGCCTCGATACACGTCGTTTTCGATCACTTGGACCGTCAACTCGTGGAGTCCCGGCGGCAACGGCGGAATCGTTAAGGTCGCGCGGCCGTCGTCGCCGGTCTCGCGGACCACGCTTCGATTATCCTTCAGGGGTGTGCGGAGGAGCACGCGCTTGGCCGGCTCATCACCGCTCATTGCGCGGAGGCGCAGGCTCACCGGCGGACCCGTCCGGACTTTGGCGCTGGAGGTCAAGCTGAGGGACACCGCTCGGCGTCCGGCGAAGAAGGCGATTTCAGCCTCGGCGCCGGCGAGCAGCGGCGTCCCTCGAAAGGCAACCCTCGCGCGCCGGGACCCTCGACCTCTCACCGTTAACGTGCGGCGAAACCGGCCGCTGCCATCGGTGCGAGCGGTGATCGGCTTGTCTTGACCGATGGAGATGGTCACCGCCTGCCCGGCCACCGCGTGCCCCAGGTTGTCCACCAGTCCACCCTCTATCCGAACCCGCCGACCCGTGACGTCGGTTCGCAGACCGTCTATTTGGGCGCGCGCTCTGACGGAGATGGTGGATTGAGCCGGGGCGAGCGTTGGCGTCGAGACCAGCAGCATCAGAGCGCAGAGGGGGAGTCGAACCATGCCGATGAGGGTACGGCGGTTGGCGCAGCATGGGCAATGCCCGCGACGGCTGGTGCCGGGGCATGTCCGTCGGAATCATCGGTGGTCGGCGAAGAGTGTGGCACTGTGGGCAGATGGCGGGGCGCTCTCCCTACATCTCGATGATTCTCACACTCGGCGTCTGGTGCGGGCTCTTCGGGTTGCTCTTGATCGGCCACGGCCGGGGCGTCGAAGTGTCGCCCCGGTTGGGCTTCACCCTCGCTTTCGTGGGCGTGAGCGCGGCGGTCGTGACGGCGGTCTTGGCCACCGCCGCGACCGAGGCTTCGCCCCGCGCGATCTTTGTCGGTTTGGGCGTGGGTTTGACGGCGTTGATCTGGGGAGGGCGCTGGGCGCCCACCTCGGCGGCGAGCGCCTTGGCTGTGGGAGCCGGGATGCTCCTCGTCAGCGCACGCATCGGCGTCGCCATCGGCGGCCGGGTTACGCTGGCGCGCTATGTGTGGCCCCTCGTGATCGTGGCCGTGGGCGCAGATCTATGGAGTGTCACTGCCCCCTCGGGTCTCACGCGGCAGGCCATCGTCGACGCACCGCCGTCGGACGGGATCAGCGTCTTTCTCTTGACGGTGCCCGTCCCCGGGGGTGGCCTGGATGGGATCCTGGGGCTGGGAGACATCATCTTCTCCGGGTTCCTGCTGGGGCTCGCTCACCGTTGCGGCCTCTCGCTTCGTCGCGCCGTCTTCGGTTTGGCGCTGGGCCTGGCGGCGTGTCTCCTCTTTCTCCTGCTGCTGGCTCTACCCGCGCCTGCCCTGGTCTTCATCGGGCCGGCCTTCGCCTTGGCGCTTGGATCCGCGGTGAAGCCGCAGCCGAACGAGGTGGCCCAAGGGCTGGTCTTCGTGGGGTTGATTTGGGCGATTGGTGCGTTGCTTTAGCGCGTTTTAGTCGGTTGACCGGGAGCGCCGCTCGGCACCGGACCCATGGCCGTTTCATGTTCGGACGGGGCGCCTTTCGTGTGACTGGCGAGGGTGCTATATCGGCGCCCGCCCCATGAAGCTCAAACGACTCGATATCCACGGCTTTAAGTCGTTCTACCACCGGACCACCATCTCCTTCGATGACGGGATCACGGGTGTGGTCGGACCCAATGGGTGCGGCAAGTCCAACGTCGTGGACGCCATCAAATGGGTCATGGGAGAGCAAGGGGCGCGAACCCTGCGCGGCGGCGCCATGGACGACGTGGTCTTCGCCGGAAGTGAGCGTCGAGGCGCCTTGGGCATCAGCGAGGTTCGGCTGACCTTCGACAATGACGGATCCATCGAGGTCCCGGCGCCGTGGCGCGATGTGGCCGAGATCGCGGTCGAGCGACGCCTGGAGCGCACCAAAGGCTCCGAGTATTTCATCAACAAAAAGCGATGCCGACTGGCCGATGTGGTGGACCTCGTGGCCGGTACTGGGGTGGGGAGCGGGCGCGGTCAGCGGGCCTACGCCATCATCGAGCAGGGCCGGATCGGGCAGATCGTGGGCGCGCGAGCCGATGAGCGGCGGCTCTTGATCGAAGAAGCGGCCGGCGTGACGCGCTACCGGGCCCGCCGAACGCTCGCTGAGCGAAAGATGAAGGATACGCGCGGCCACTTGGAGCGGGTGGACGACATCGTCGGCGAAGTGGGTCGCCAGCTACAGAGCCTGCGCCGGCAGGCGCGGAAAGCAGAGCGGTTCACAGAATACCGAGTGGAGGCCAAGACCATCGCGCTTCGCGTGGCGGCCGAAGAGATCGCCACGATCCGCACAGCCTTGGAGGCGGCGGGGGCGCTCTTGGAGCAGCGTCTCGCCGAAGAGCGCGACCGCCAGGTTAACCTCGAGGCGGCGGAGACCAATCGGGTCGCCCTCGAGGTGGCCGCCGAGACCGCAAAGGGGCGTGCGGCGGAGGTGGCCGACGGCCTGCGGCGCGCGGAGGAGACCGTCCGCCTCACCGAGAGCCGACTGGAAGCCTGCAGCCGGGAGCGTGAGGGGTTGGTGGCCCAAGAGACCCGCGCCAAGCGGGACCTCTCGGTGGGTGAAACTCGGCTGGCGACCTTGGCCAAGGAGATCGAAGAGGGGCAATCCAACGCCGCAGCGCTGCAGTCCTCCGCCGACGCGGCCGCTTCGGCGTTGGCCACTGCCGATGAGCGAAGAGAGAGCGCAGCGCGGGCCGTGCTGGATGCGCGTGCTCGGGTCGAAGGGCTCAAGCGCGAGGACGCCGAGGAGATGGCGCGCGTGGCTCAGGCGCGGGCGGACGTGGCCCTCGCTCAAGCGCGAATTCGAGACGCCACCGCGCGCCTCACGGCCTTGGCAGAAGAGCACACTGCGCATCTGTTGGCAGTGGACACGCTGGGCAGCAAGATGGCCGCTCAGGCGCAGGCCGCCAAGGGGGCCCAAGTCGCTGTGGCCGACGCCGAGGCGGCGACGGTTCAGGCTCGAGGTGAGATCGAGGCCGCCGGTGGAGGACGCCGAACGGCCGAACGTCGGGAACGAGACGCCCGAGAGCAGCTTATCGGGGTTCGCTCACGGCTCGAGAGTCTGCGTGAACTCGAGGCGCGCCGGGAAGACCTGGGAGAGGCGGCCCGCGCCCTGCTGGAGTCAGGGCTGGACGGTGTCGTCGGTGCGGTGCCCGAGCTCTTCACCGTTGACGCCGAGTTTGAAGACGCGGTCACCGCGGCCCTCGGTGCGCGGATCAAGGGGGTTGTCGCCGAGGACGCCGCGACGGCACGCAGGGCCCTCGATTTTCTCGAAGACAATGAACATGGTCGCGCGCTGGTGGTGGCTCTGGCAGGGGCTGAAGGGCCGCCGACCAAGCCCGTGGATGTGGACGGCGTAGTGGGGGTCTTGGCCGATTTGATCGGCGCTTCGCCCCTGGCGTCGATGCTCCTCGACGGCGCGGTGTTGGTGGCTGACCTCGACGCGGCGGAGGCGTTGGTTCGGGGCGGTCATCGCGGTCTGGTGGTGACGCGGTCCGGGGTCACCGTTCATGACGGCGCGCTTTGGACCGGCGGCGGAGTAGGCCCGGACTCGAGCCCGCTCCGGCGCCGGCGCGAGATTCGGGATCTCGAGGCTCGGGAGGCTGAGCTGGCGACCGAGGTGACGCACCTCGCCGAGGTGTTGACCGCGGCGTGTGACGCAGAGGCGCGCGCCCGTGAGGCCCTCGAGGCGGGGTTGGAGGCTGCGCGCCGGGCGGCGGCGTTGGCGGCAGAGGCGGGCCGGGCCAAGGAGGCCCTCGACGCCGAATCGACTCAATTGTCGACGCGGGGAGCGGACATCACGGCGCAGCGAATCGCTTTCGAGGCCGCCCGCGAGCGGGACGAAGTGGCGGCAAAGACCGCCGAAGAGGCCGTGAAGGTCGCCGAGGCGGCCCAGAGCGATCGTCGCAAAGCCATCGCCGAAGCGGGGGCTCTCGCCGCCGATGCCGAGGGTAAACGTGAGGCCGCAGTGGGCGCTTTTCACGAGGCGAAGACCGCGGCCGCTACCGTGACCGAGCGTATCGCGTCGGGGAGGGCGCTGCTCAGTCGACTCCGCCGACAGACGGAGGACATCGAGCAGCGGATGACGGTGGCCAAGACCGTCGGGGTGGAGATCGGCGATGAATTCCAGACCCTGGCCGAGCGCGAGACGGCGGAGCGTAAACGTGGTGAGGAGGCCCAGGGTCTGGCCGCCGAAAAGGCGGCCGATTTGGCCGAGGCTCGCGCCGCTTCGGACCTCGCGGTGGTCGCGTCCTTGGGGGGGCGAGAGACCGTGCAGGGGGCCCGGGAGGTGGCGAAGTCGGCACGAGATGCGGTGGGCGAGGCGCGACTCGCTCAAGAGCGCAGTGTGGTGCAGCTCGAGGGGCTCCAGATGCGGGTCACCGAGCGTTTTCAAATGACCCTCGATGCCCTCGCCCAGCAATGCGCGGAGGCGCCCCCTCTGGAGGCGCTCGACCGGGCGCGTTTGGCTCAACTGGAGTCACTCATCGACCGGATCGGAGAGGTTCATCTCGGCGCCGTTCAAGAGTGCCGCGAAGCGGAGGAACGCCATGGTTTCCTGGAAGGACAGCGAGACGATCTGCTGGCGGGACTGGCGGATCTCGAGGGGGCCATCGCGGAGATGAACCGGGAGTCGCGCCGTCTATTCGCGGAGACCTTCGAGATCGTAAACGGCCATTTTCAACGTATTTTTCCCCGGCTCTTTCGGGGGGGCTCGGCAGAGTTGGTACTCACTGACCCCACGAATCTCCTCGAGACCGGCGTCGAGATGCACGTCTCCCCCCCCGGAAAAAAAGTCCAGAACGTCACCCTGCTCAGCGGTGGGGAGAAGGCGATGTGCGCTTTGGCGCTTATCTTCGCGGTTTTTCATTTCAAGCCGAGTCCATTTTGTCTACTCGACGAGGTTGACGCCCCCCTCGACGATGCCAATATTGGCCGCTTCAATGAGGTCATTCGCGAGATGGCCCACGGGAGCCAGGTGGTGCTGGTGACGCACAATAAGCGCACCATGGAGATCGCCGACGCTCTCTACGGCGTGACCATGGAGGAGCCCGGTGTGAGCAAGCTCGTGGGCGTCAAAATGACCTGAGTGATGGAGCCGAAGAATGGGTGAACAGATCGCATATTTGCTCGGTCAGGTAGTGATCGCACAGCAGATCACGCCGGAGGGGTCGGACTCACCGGCGAGATATATCATCCCGGCCATCGTCGGTGTGGCGGTGCTGGTGCTGATTTTCAAGGGGATGGGCAGCAAGAGCGCAGACGCGCTGCCGCCGTCACCCGAGGGACCGGTCTTCGAAGGGACCCCTAAGACCAAGGACGAGATCGAGGCCGAGGCCCGGCGCGTCTTCGAGATTCCCAAGGTCTTGGTGGGCGAATCCGATGAGGGCGAATCCCGTCACCACGTCCAGATTACGCGGACGCAGAGGGAGGTGGAGACCACGCGCTCGGCGCCCGCCGGTTCCCCCGATTCCTCGGAGGGCGTCGCGCCGACGGACAAAGAGGGGGACGGCCCGCCGAAGCCTAAGGTCGAGCGGGCCGGGAAGACCCTCCGGGAGGGGTTGGCCCGCACCCATGACGGGTTCGTCAAGAAGCTGGGCAAACTCTTCGGCACCGCGAAGAGCATCGACGACGATCTCTTGGGTGACCTCGAGGAGGCGCTGTTCATGGCTGACATCGGGGTTCGCACCAGTCAGAAGCTCATGGACCGCGTCCACGAGGGTCTGGGCAAGAAGGCCCTCTCGGATCCCAAGAAGGTTTGGAGCCACCTCAAAGACGAGATCACCGAGATGTTGGTGGTGGATTCGAAGCCCCTCGATTTGGACCGTGCGAAGCCCATGGTGATCATGGTGGTGGGGGTCAACGGCGCAGGGAAGACCACCACGATCGGGAAGCTCGCCCGCAAGTTCACCGACGACGGCAAGAAGGTGCTCTTGGCCGCCGGCGACACCTTCCGTGCCGCCGCGGTAGAGCAGCTGGAGGTGTGGGGCGATCGGGCCGGGGTCCCCGTTGTGCGCGGCGCGGACAGACAAGATCCGTCCAGCGTGATCTTCGACGCGTGTAAGCGCGCCGTCGACGAAGGCTACGATGTGTGCATCGCGGACACCGCCGGTCGTCTGCAGGCGAAGAAGGAGCTGATGGACGAGCTCCGGAAGGTCCACCGCGTCATTGGAAAGGCGGTCCCGGGCGGGCCCCACGAGGTCTGGCTCGTCCTGGACTCCACCAATGGGCAGAACGCCATCAGTCAAGCCAAGGAGTTCACCCAGACCGTGGACGTATCGGGGCTCGTGCTGACCAAGCTCGACGGGACCGCCAAGGGGGGCGTGGTGATCGGGATCTCCGACGAGATGTCGCTCCCCGTGCGCTATATCGGGATCGGTGAGCAAGTCGAGGACCTACGCACCTTCGACCCCGCCGCCTTCGCCGACGCGCTCTTTGCCGTCGAGTAAATGAGGTTCCGGGGGATCCTGGACGAATGCCCCAAGGGCGGGAACCGGCTCTGCGCAGCGCGGCGCGGCGGCCCGGGTTTTTATTGTAGGTGGTATGTGGGCGTGCTAGTAACCTCGGGTCTCGTTTTATCGGTGTGGAATCAATGAGATCGCTCCCTTTTTCAGCGGTGTTCCTGACCTGTCTCTTCTGGGCCGGGACGGCTTCCGCTCAAGACGTAGACTTCGACTTCAGCCCCGAAGAAACCAGCGGCGGTGACGCCGGCGATGACGGCGGTGAGTTGACCTTCGAAGAGATCGACACGGCCAAAGAGGCCGCTCAGGTCGAGAAGGCCCGTAAGGCGGAGATCGATCTGATTCGGGTGATTCAGCGTCGCCCCTTCCTCCGCCGAAAGCGGGTCGAGTTGGCGCCGATGCTCGGGACCAACGTCAACGACGCGTTGGTGAGCATTTTCGTGGCCGGCGGGGCCCTCAACTATCACCTCAGCGAGGTGATGAGCATCGGCCTCAGCGGGAGCTACTCCCTGGGCAGCGAGACAGACCTCTTCGATCGCGTGATCGAGGACTACGAGTTGTTCCCGGAGATCTCGAAGGTCCGCTGGTCGGCCAGCCTCGATTTTCAGTACGCCTTCATGTACGGCAAGTTCGCTCTGTTCAACACCTGGATTATCCCCTGGGATACCTACGGTGTACTCGGCGCGGGGGTGACCCAGACCGAGTTGGCGGTACACCCGAGCCTGTCCATGGGGATCGGTCAGCGATATTTCATGAACCGCTGGTTTACCCTCAACATCGAGGTCAGGGACAACGTCTATAACGAGGACTATCCGGGCGGGAGCTCCATCGTGAACAACATCATGTTCACCACGGGCGTGAGCTTCTTCATTCCGCCCAGCTTCGAGTATCGGATGCTTAAGTGAGGCGGTCGCAGATGAGAGGACCTATCCCCGCAGAGCGTCGAATCACGGGCGGCCTTGGCGTGGCGGTGGCGCTCGTTGCGACCATCCTGTCTGCCACCCCGGCTTTCGCCGCGAGTATGCAGGGCCCCAAGCGGAGCGCCCTCGAACTTCTGGAGGATGGTGACGCTGTTCGGAAGCGGCTGCTGCTCCGAGAGGGACGCTTCAGCGTGGCCCCGAGCATTGGGTTCACCCTCAACGATGCGTTCAGCCGAACCGCGCTCTTTGGTGCAGCGGTGCGATACAATTTTAGTGACACCCTCGCCTTGGGCGGCAGCTACCACTACGGGATGGCTTTTGACTCTGCCCTCGCTGAAGAGATCGCCGCCAAGCGACCGGGCAAAGTGGCGCAGGCGGGCTTCTCGAGTGTGTCCCAAATCGTCACCGCCGAGCTGGGCTATACGCCGCTCTTCGGCAAACTGGCCCTCTTCAACCGACTGGCCTTCAACTACGATATCCAGGCCATCGTCGGCGGCGGATTGAGCCTCCTGGATGGAGACGGGGACCTAGGCAGCGCGGCGCCCATGCTCGTGGTGGGGGTCGGTGCTCGCGCCTATCTCAAGAACGGGATGGGTTTCACTATGCAGATTCGCGATCACATCTACTCGTCTGCGCTCAACGCGGTGGTCCCGCTCACGGGTGAGCCCGGGTCTGCACCGGTGGCGGAGGCTGAATTCCGCAGCAACTTCGCCCTCATGGTGGGGGTCGAGTTCATCTTCCCGCAGGACCCCAAGATCGGCGACTGAGCCGGTGCATTCACTGGGCAGCGCTCTATTCGGCTCCGCTCTAAGGCGTTGGTCGACCTGCGTCGTCTCCAATCTCCTTTTTTATGCTGGTGGTAGCGCGCTCCAACACTATGTCTTGGAGGTCAGCGCGGCGCCCGGGTTCGCCTTGGGTCTCGTGTTCCTCTGGGTCCTCATGGGTCTCATCAACGGCCTGGTGACCACCATCACCTTGGGTGATCTGATCCTCTTTGACGGCTTCCTAGAGGACTTCCTCCGGGATGAGATGGCCGAGTTGGACGCCAAGATTATGGGCGAAGTCCCCGACACGGAGGACGAGGACATCGACGCCCTCGTCCGCACCGGCAGCGGGATGCGCTTCATCATGGTTTTGTTGGTCATCACGCTGGTGCATCTCGGCGTGGCCAACGAGATCCCGGGCGGCTTCATGGGGCGCTACACGCACCCTGGGGTGGCGCTCACCAATCTACGCAATGATGACCCCATGCTGCGCCGCCGCGGCATTGACCTCATCGCCAATCGGTTGGACTTCACGATCACGCCCGCGGTGGAGAAGGCGGTGCTTACGGCGCTCGCTGACCCCGACGATGGGGTGACGGCGCGGGCCACCTTCGTCGCCGGGATCCTGGACTTGGAGGCCGCGGTTGAGCCCATCGGGCGCTTGGCCGTCGAGAAGCCCTCACTGACCTTCACCTCTCTCATCTCACTGGGACAGCTGGACAGCCCCCAGTCTCGAGTCATCGCCAAACGCCTGGTCAAAGAGAAGGCGGTGCAGGAAGAGCCTCAAGCGCTCGCCCTCATGTTGGGTCTCCTGAAGGTGCCCCTCGTGGACCAGTTGGTCGCGATCTATAAGGCGCATCCCCAGGACGAAGACATCCGCGTGGCCGCCATCTGGGCGCTCGGGGAAATGCGCGACAGCCGAATGCTCAAGGTGGTGGTCTCCGCGCTTCAAGATTCCGCATTGGCCGTTCGATGTGCAGCCGCCCACGGCCTCGAGAAGATGGTGGTCCTCGAGAGCTCGGAGCCGCTCCGGGCCGCGTTCGTCGCGGGTGACCCGTATGATGTTTGCCCGGAGAAAAATCTCCCGGTGCAAGAGGGCGGTCCGATCGTCCACTTGGTGAAGAAGCGCTCCTATATGTTCGGCCTCATCCGCGCCTTGGCCACCACGGACGATCCCCGACTGCTTCGGTGGCTGGTGGATCACCAGGACGACACACCGGACTATCGCACCAAGATGTTCATGAAGAAGGTGTGGGAGCGTCTCAAGGAAAAGGACGCCAGAGGCGAGCTCAACAAGCTCAAACTGCGTTTACGACAGAAACGAAGACAAGTTCATTCCTCATAGCCCCGGTCTGCGTATAACAAATAGTACGGGCTGG
>PVBE010129996.1_pt1 | contig 10308 bp, 12 predicted proteins | sample 1631181 | NCBI WGS metagenome assembly PVBE01 (sample SAMN08397723, study PRJNA350692) | Marine metagenome, whole genome shotgun sequencing project. | isolation source: water | place: Pacific Ocean | collected 2012-04 | reverse complement strand
GCCGACCCGCACCGCCCGTGCATACGCCGCCGTGGCTTCGGTGCCGTCGAAGACATCTTGTCGCCGCATGATTTGTTTCCTCTTTATTCTTCGCTGTTGGACCTCCCTATCTCGCATGATCGGGGAGGTCTCTGCTAGGCTTCACTCGTCGACAACACGGAAAATGGGGAGACGGCGATGGATCTGGGACTCGCGGGCTTGAGGGCAGTGGTGACGGGCGGCACGCGAGGGATCGGCCGCGCCATCGTCGATCGTTTGGCGGCGGAAGGCTGCAACGTCGCACTTTGTGCCCGCAATGCCGACGAAGTGGCGGCGACGGTGGCGACAATAGAGAGCATGGGCGTCAAAGCGACCGGCGCCGCGGTCGACGTCGCCGACGGCGAAGTGTTGAAAGCCTGGATCGAGACCGCGGCCGAAACGCTGGGCGGTATCGACATCCTGGTCTCCAACGTCAGCGCGATGGGCAGTACGCTCGGCGACGAGGGCTGGCGGCGCGGCTTGGATATCGATCTCTTGGGCACGGTGCACGCGGTCGAGGCGGCAATGCCCTGTCTCGAGAAATCCGACGCCGGCTCGATCGTCACGATTTCCAGTATCGAGGCGCTTGAAGCCTTCGGCGGCGTGCGTCCCTACAACGCAATCAAGGCAGCCTTGATCACCTATACCTCGAACCTGGCATCGGAGCAGGCCGGGAGCGGCATTCGCGCCAACACGGTCTCGCCCGGCACCATCTTTTTCGAGGATGGGGCTTGGGGCAAACGCCAGCGCGAGCAACCGGATCTCTTCAACATGGCGCTGTCGCGCAATCCGATGGGGCGGATGGGCAGCCCGGAAGAGGTTGCGAACGCCGCCGTCTTTCTGGCCAGCCCGGCGGCGAGCTTCATCACCGGCGCCAACCTGGTCGTCGACGGTGCGTTCACGCAACGCGTGCAATTCTGAGGAGCCGACCTCGCATGGAAATGTCCGACATTCCATTCGCCGTCGCCGCCTGGGACGATGTGCCGGTGACCGAGCATGCCGGCGAGAGGGGCCGAGCGCTCTGGCGGACCCGGCAGTTCGGCCAGATCCGCGTCCGGATGGTCGAATACACCGCCGGCTACCTGGCCGATCACTGGTGCAGCAAGGGCCATGTTCTGTTGGTGCTGGAGGGCGAGTTGGATACCGAGCTGGAAGACGGCCGCCAATTCACGCTTTCTCCCGGCATGTCCTATCAGGTAGCGGACGGTGCCGAGGCGCACCGCTCCGCCACCCGGGGCGGAGCAAAGCTCTTTATCGTCGACTGAGCCTCAGCGCGCCAACACCCGGCGGGCCGCGGCTTCGGCGGCGGTCGTGGCGTCGCCGACGGCTTGCGTCAGCCGGCCGCCGTAGCCGGCACGGGCGGCCCCGATGGCGAAGACGCCGGGTATCGAGGTTTCGCAAACGGCATCGACCGCGAGCTCGCCATCCGTAAGCTGGGCTTTCGGCACGAGATCGAGATTGGGCGCCACGCCGACGAAAACGAAGACGCCGGTGCAGGCCAGCTCTTCCATCTCGCCGCTCGCCCGGTTGCGGAGACACAGGCCCTCGACCGCATCGCCGCCGACGATCGCCTCGACCTCGCTGTCCCAGCGAAAGCGAAAGGCTTCGTGTTCGGCGGCACGGGCGACGTAGTGCTGGCGTGCCCGAAGCCGGCTACCGCGATGCACCAGCGTCACCGTGCGACAGCTCTCGGCCAAATGCAGCGCCTCCTGCAAGGCGGCGTCACCACCGCCGACCACCACCACGTCCTGGTCGCGGAAGAAGCCGGCATCGCAGAAAGCACACTGCGAGACGCCCCGGCCCTGTAACTCGTCCTCGCCGGGGATGCCGAGCCGCTTCAGGCGACCACCGGTGGCGAGGATGATCGCGGATGCGGCGTATCGGCCTTGCCCGGTTACCACCGCCTTGACCTCGCCCTCGAAGGCGATCTCCGTCACCGCCTCGGCGCATAGCTCGACGCCGAGGTCCAAATTCTCCTCAAGTAGGCGCGCCGCCAACTCGGCCCCCGATAGGACGGCACCGGAAGGATAGCCGTCGACTGCGCCGACGTTGAGCACCAGACCGCCATGCAGGTTTTCCTCGAAACAGGCGACCCGGCAGCCCGAAAGCCCGGCATGATGCGCCGCCGTCAGCCCGGCGATGCCACCGCCGACGACGATGATGTCGTGCGTTACCCTCATGGCGCTGCTCCCGTCGGTTCCTCGATGCGCTTGGCGACCCGGCAGGGCGGGAAGCCCCAGGAGGGGAAATAGGCGCATTGCGGGATCGGGATATCGCCGCCGGCGACGACGATGGTGATGTCATCTGGGTCGGCGACGGCGGGGATCGCGCCCGCTTCCGCCGCCGCCCGGACCCAGTCCGGCCAACGATCGGTCTCGATTAGGCGTTGCTTCAGCCAGGTCCGCCGCCAGGCTTCGGCCGGCATCCGTCCCTGTTCGAAGAGATACTGCTTGGCGGCGGCCTTGTCCCAGCCTTGTTTCGCCAGCTCCTCGGCGACGAAGGGTGCCAACACGACGCTCACCTTGCCGCTGTTCAGCATAGAGAAGCCGGACGCGGCGGAGCCCATGACGCTGGCGAGATCGTCGAGGCCGCCGGTGACGTTGATTACCGATTCCGCTCGGCCGAGCACGACGATGCTGTCCTCCGCCGCGAAACCCAGCTCCTGCCGGAGCGACGGCCACGGGCTCCGGCCCTCGTCCTCGGCGAAGCAGAGCGTATAGCGCCCGGGATGACCGAGGCCGGCGAAGGAGACCGCGGCCGGCCAGCCGCCGCCGATATTGTGCATCACGAGACGGAGGGCGCGGCCGATCGTAGCATTGGCGCGCCAACCGGGGCCGAGGGCGCCAAAACCGGCGTTGATGTCGAGTGCCGCTGCGATCGGGCCGCTGACGATCAGCAGCGGCGCCACGTTCTCGTCTGTCGTCTGCACGCCGCGCAGGTTGAACTCGGGCTCGGCCAAGGCCTCGACCGCGGCCAGCAGGACGGGAAAATGCGAAGGCTCGCAGCCCGCCATCACCGCGTTCGCGGCCACTTTTTCCAAGGTTGCCAAGCCTAGCAACGGTTCTAGCGGGGCGATGATTTCGCCCGGCAGTCGCGTGGCTTGGCGCAGCATCGCCTCGACCCGACCCAGCGTCGGCGGCACCACCGGCAGGCCATCGGTCCAGCCGCGCCGATAGTAGAGATCGCCGGCCTCGCGTGCCGGATCGTCGCCCCGCACCACCTCGACGCGCTGGCGGGGAAACTGGCCGACCAGGTCGAGCCGGGCATCGAGCCCGCGTTCCGCCACCCGCTCGGCCAGGACGTCGTCGATCCAGCCGCCGTCCCGGCGTTCGGCCGACGGCGTCAGCAGCCAGAGCGCCGCCCCCGCCACCACCTCACATCTCGCGCGCCGCCGCCAGGCGACTGGACCAGTCGTCCGGCAGCCGGACCCGCTTGCTGGTCGAATAGCCCAACATGCCGTTATGCGCAAAAACGAAGGCGTTGGTCCGCAACGGATCGCCGGCGACCGCGATCATGAAGTCGTCCGGCCGGACCACGATCGGCACCAGGCGATCGGGATCGGAGGATTCCGCGAAGATCCGATCCGCCTTGCCCAAGTTCACGAGGTCGACCAGGGTCCGCCGCCCGGGCACCAGGTTGGTCCACTCGCCGATATACTTCTCGAACTTCGCCGCCGGCATGCGGGCATGCTCGAAGAAGTATTGTTTGACGTCCGCTTTCGACCAGCCGGACTTGGCGATGGTCTCGGCCAGTACCGGGCTCAACACCAGCAACGGTCGGTAGGTGCCTTGCGCCACGCCGACGGTGAAGCAGAGCTGCCAGCCGGTCTGCTTCACCAGCGCGTCGGCCAGGTAAGGCAGCATTTCCTCCGCCTTCGAGCCGTAGACCGAGGTGATGACGTCGCCACCGGTGAAGCGTGAGACGGTGATCGCGCTCTCACCGGCATCGATGCCCTCGTCGGCGGCGATGGTCGGCCAATCGATCTTCGCCAGCACGGCTTCGTTCTCCGCCAGCGCCACCCGCCAAGTGCCGCCATAGGTGCCCTTGTCGGTCTGATGCGGCAGAAATCCGGCGATGTTGCGAAGACAAAGCCGCCAGAAGCGCCCGATCGAGGTATTGGCCTGGAAACCGTCGCGCAGCACGCCCTGCTCATAGTTGAAGCCGAGGTCGCGGATGATTGGCCCGTTGACGATGACCAGGGTCTCGGCACCCGGCGTATTGCCCGAATGCTCGACGCCGTATCCCGGATCCGCCATCGCTTCGACCAACGCCAGCAGCACCGGCATGTATTCGGGCCGGCAGCCCGCCATGACGCCGTTGACGGCAACGTTCCAGGGCGTCGCCGAGCGGTTGTCGGGCGGCAGCGCGCCGATCACCTCGTCGGGATCGCAATCCGTGAAGGCGAGAAAAGCCGCGACCTTTCCCGCCGTCGGCGGCACCACCGGCAGACCGTCGCTCCAGCCGTTCTCATAGTAGAGCCGGTTCACTTCCTCAAAGCTGCCCTCGAAAACGATGTCCTTGGGCCCCGGCTCGTTGACGACAACGGCGTCGGCCGGCGTCGTCAGTAGATTGTCGACGACCCGATCTAGGGTAACGGAGAGGATGTTGTCGCGAAGCTCGTTGTCGTTCTGTCCGTCGACATGCCCCGGCACCAGGGCCACCGGCAGGTTGCCCATGCCCATGCCGACCGCGGTCGTCGCCGCTTGGCCGAGAAACCCTTCGCAAACCAGTGACGAGGTCGGCACCCCCGCCGCTTCGGCCACCGCGCTCGCCCGCAACACGGCGGGCGTGCAGCTGCCTCAGCAGCCCATGCCGGAGATCACGGCGTCGACGCCGAGCGCCTTCAGCCGTGCCGGCAATTCCTCGAGGATCTTGGTCTCGTCCTCGCCGTGGGTGGAGCCGAATTCCTCGTAGCTGACGAACTCGATTCCGGGGTATCGGGCCCGCATCTCCTCCTCCAGCAGGGCGAAGATCTCGTCGCCCCGGAAGAGATAGTCCCAAAGCTGGCAGACCTTCTTGCCATCCAGGCTGTCGAGGCGCGGCGCCAGCGCCGTCACCTCGATCGTCTTCTCGCCGCGCGGCCAGAGCACCTGGTAGCCGCCGGCATCGTTTGCCATCGCCATCGCGTCGTTCCCTCCGAACGTCAGAGCCGATCCGAGCTTAGCGAAGCCCCGGCGCGGGGACTAGTCCCGTAGCGGCCACCCTTCACGTCTTCGTGACCAGGCGCCACTGCGGCGTTGCCTTGGGGCTGGCGCGGCTGGCAGAATTCGCCTAGTGAAACCGATTCCACGCGGCTCGTGACGGCATCGACCGACGCGGTGCCGTCGGGCTTAGCGTTTCAGTACCGCCGACGGCCGACCCTTTCGACGTGCCATTTCGATCCGTAACGTCTGCATTGGAGGGGAATGATGGGCATGTTTAGCAGCATTCGGAAAATTACCCGCGCCTGGCTCGGAGCCGGCTTCGACCTCGCCGCTTTCGTCGGCCTCGGTGCCGGCGCCGTCGAGGCGGCACCGCAGGCACTGGCCCTGGTCGCGACGACGGGAGAGGTCGTCTTCAAGTGCGAGGGCGAGAGTTGCGGCTCACCGGCCTGAATTCAGACGGCAAGGTGGTGCTGCTGGACAGCGGCGAATACCTCGAATTCAAGACCGCCCGCACGCACGTGGCGATGCGGGTCAGCATCCCGCGTAGCCGGTTGCGGGCCCTCGGCCTCGACGAGGTCCGGATCAGCGTCGGCGAGAACGTCGCCCTGCTGCCGCTGCCCGTGGCCGGTGACGACGATCCCCACGATGCGAGCGACGTCATGTTGCTGACCGGCTCGCTGCGCCGGCTCGGGGCCCGGCTGATCGATCGGAACCGCAAGCACATGGTCGCCGCCCGCCTGACCAGTCGGATGATCAACGACCTGCCGCCAGACGGCTGGGTCGAGACCAAGAAGAACGACCGGCTCTGGCAGGAGACGTTGCAAGCGACCGCGGGCCAGAGCCTGCCGGCGGATGCCGTCGATCTGGCCCGCCGGGCGGTCGAGTTTTGTCACTTCGCGGTCAGCAGCAGAACCTATCGCGGCATGCAGGGCTGCCTGCAATCGGAGCATGACGACTTCCTGAAGATCCTGAACTCGAACTATTTCTCCGCCGTCAACACCGGTAGCTGAGGAATAGTGCGCCGCCCCTCGCCCAGCCGAGGGGCGGCCGTTCTCGTGGCCGTTGCCATGGCGATTGCCGCCGGGTTCGGGCGAACGGCGGCGGCGCAAGGCTCGGTCGCGGACCCCACCGCTATCTGCTTCGAGGGCACCGGCAATCCCGAACTCGATATCCACTATTGCAGCTTGGCGATCGAGGCCAGCGAATCCGAAAGCATGGAACGCGCCACCCTGCTGGCGCTGCGCGGGCGGGCCTACAACCGCGTCCTCCGTCACGACCGCGCCATCGCCGATTTCGATCTGGCGCTCCGTCTCAATCCGCTTTCCGCCCTGGCCTTGAACAATCGCGGCCTGGCGCTGCACGCCAAGGGCGACTACGGATCGGCGATCGGTGATTTCGATGCGGCGATCGCCCTCTTCCCGCGGTACTACGACGCCTTCCGCAATCGCGGCACGGCGCGCTTCTTCGCCGATGACGTCAAAGCCGCCGCGGCCGACTACGACGACGCCATCGGCATCTACGCCCGGGACCCCGGTGTCTTCGTGCTGAGGGGCCTCGCACGATATTTCGCGGACGATTCCAGGGCCGCTGTCCAGGATCTAGAAACGGCCCAGCGCATGTCCTACGCCTATCCCTATCTCGATCTCTGGCTCTTTTTGGCCCGCCGGGCGGATGGTAGCAACGGCCGCGAAGCACTGCGCGCCAGCCTCGACGCGTGGGAAACCGACGCCTGGCCCCGCCCCTTGGTGGACCGCTTTCTCGGCCGCGCCTCGACGGTGGAGGTGCTGGCGGCACTCGCTGCCATGCCGGCGCCGTTTCGCGCCATGCGTGCCGTAGCAACGCGCTTCTTTCTGGCCGAGCACGATCGCCTAGAAGGCATGCCGGTGGCAGCACGGCGACACTTGGAAGCCGCCCTCGCCGCCGACGGTCCACGCCCCATCGAATGGGCCGGCGCCAAGGCGGCACTGGCCCGCCTCGAAAACTAGCCTGGTATTCAGTGCTCGCCGGCCGGTGCTATGTTGCGGCCAAGCACGCGTAGACAGGCAACCAAGGGCATTCGATGGAATACGGGCTTTTCAATCTCTCCATGCGCCGTTCGCCGGAACGGACGCCGGCCGAGATCATTCTGGAAACCGTGGCCGAGGTACGGCTGGCCGAAGAAATCGGCTTCGACGTGGCGTGGATCGCCGAGCACCACTTCGCCAATCTGTCGCTCTCGCCCTCGCCGTTGTTGCTGGCGGCGCACCTGGCCGGCGCGACGGAACGGATCGGCCTTGGCAGCGGCGTCGTCGTCTTGCCGCTCTACCATCCGATGCGGCTTCTGGAGGAGATCGCCTACCTCGACATCGTCAGCCACGGCCGGCTCCACCTCGGCATCGGCGCCGGCAGCCAGAACCATGAATTCCGAGGCTTCGGAACCGACGTCGACGATGCCGGCTCCCGCTTCCGGGAGGTCCTCGACATCGTCGACATGGGGCTGGAGGAAGGCCGCGTCGCCTATGACGGCCAGCATTTCCAGGTGCCGGAGACGGCGCTTTCGCTGGCGCCTCGGCCGCGGGCGAAACCGCCGATCTATCTCGCCGGCCTTGCCGGCGACCCGGCGCTGGCCAAGCGCGCCGGCGAACGCGGCTACATCCCTTTCGCTTCGGCGCAGTGGCTGCCGATCGAGGCGGTTGCGAAGAAAAAGGCCGACTATGCCGCCGGCTATGCCGCGGCCGGTCGCGACCCGGCGGCGATGCCTTTCGCCATCCAGCGGATGATCTACGTCACGGACGACAAGAGCGACGCCTTGGACGCCGCCGAGCAGGCCCGCTATACGCACCGCATCGTCGCCAGCGCCAAGAGCGGCACGCCGGTCCTCGACCGCTCCTTCATCCGCGAGGCGGCGGTGCTGGGCGAGGACGAGCCGGAGGTGATTGCCGAAAAGGCGATGATCGGGGATCCCGAGAAGATCGTGGCCATGATCGTCGACGACGCCCGGGCGCTCGATCTCACGCACATGAGTTGCTTCATGGCCTTCGGCGGCCTGGAGCCGGCGCGTGTCCGCCGCTCAATGGAACGTTTCGCAACCGAAGTGATGCCGGCGGTTGCCAAGGCGCTGGACAATGGCGAACGGAAATCTCGCCAACAACTTAGTTGAGTAAACTAGTCTAGATGTATGATTATATGAGGCTTATCGGTTGATAGGTCTCGCCTGGGTGCAGTCGATATTGGCGACGCTCGCGATCGCGTTGGCCTCCCTGGCGCTGTTGCTGCCAGGCCTGAAGGAAGGCTTCTCGTTCGGGGAGATGGGGCTTCTCCTCGGCGGCGCGGTGGTGCTCGCCGGTGTCGGTGTGCTGTGGTGGTACGGCACCGGGCGCTCCCTTGCCCGAGCCGCCGTCGGCCTAGCTATACTAGCGCTACCCTTCCTCGCCAGCCTATGGATTGCGGGACAATACACGGTGGCCCGGATCGGCGGCCTCTGGCTCACCAGCTCGACCGAGATCACGGACTACCAGGAAACCGAGATCGGATGGCCGGGCTTCGATGGTCCGGTCGGCCTCAGGGTCGACATCGAACTCCGCCACGGCATCGCGCCAGGCGGCATCGTCTATTCGCCCGAAATTCGCATGGGGCCCTCCATCTCGGTGCCGCTCAACAAAGCGTTCGCGACGCTGACCTCAGGCGGCGGTTATTTCAAGGATTACCATCTCGACCGCGAGGTCGGCGATTTGACGCTTCTGAAGGTGGTACTGTTTCGCGACTGGCCGGTGGGCGACAAACGACCCCGACGCCTCGACGACAGCGGCCGAAGCCGCTTCAGCTTTCACCTCTTTCCCGGCATCGTCGACCAGTTGACGAGCCCGGATCGGCTCTGCCTCGCCACCATCACACCGGGCCTTCCCGCCTGCCGGGCGGACCAGAAGCCGAAAGACGGCTGCAAGCGGTTCGGGCGACGGGTCGAGAGCCGGCCGATCTATCATGACGGTGGGAACTTGAGCGCGCTCTGGCTCTTCGCGGGTTCGAGCGACATGGTCGGCGATTTGAGCCCGCAACTGACCGAGACCTTGCGGCGGGAGAGCGGCCTGCAGGGAGCGCTGGAGCCGAATGCAGAAACGCCTGGAGCCGGCGGGTCTCGGCCGCGCCGGCTACCAGCTTTGCCCGCCGGGGCCGAAGAGCCATACCGCCTTTCGCCTCTGCTATTGTCGCTAGCGGACGGACTCACTACCGTGCCGGTCTGCCGAACGACCATCGACGGGACATGTCTCAATCGTGAGCGACAGTGACCGAAACCTCGGCCGCGCGCTGCTGGCGCCCGGCAGCATCGCCCTCATCGGCGCCTCGGCCGACATCGCCAAGACGACCTCGCGCCCGCAACGCTATCTGCGCAAGCACGGCTTCGCCGGACCGCTCTATCCGATCAACCCGGGACGGACGGAGGTCTTCGGCGAGCCGGCCTACGCCTTGCCGGACGCGATGCCGGACGGCGTCGAGCACGCCCACATCATGCTGCCGACGGAACGTGTCGTCGAGACAGTCGCCGCTTGTGCCGAGCGCGGCGTCGCCTGTGCCTCGATCCTGGCCGGCGGCTTCGCCGAGGCCGGCGCGTCGGGCCTCGCCCTGCAGCGGGAGCTGTTGGAGGTGGCGGCTCGAGGTGGCATGCGCTTGCTCGGCCCCAACTGCATCGGCGTTATCAACGTCACCGACGGGATCGCGATTTCCGCCAATGCCGTGCTGCAGATGGAAAAGCTGGAACCGGGGCGGGTCGGCCTGGTGTCGCAGAGCGGCAGCCTGATCGGCGCCATCCTGTCGCGTGGCCAGGCCCGGGGCCAGGGCTTCTCGAAACTGGTCTCGGTCGGCAACGAGGCGGACCTGAAATTGGGCGAAGTCGCGGACCTGCTGGTCGACGATGCCGCGACCGAGATCATCCTGCTGTTCCTGGAGACGATCCGCGACGGCGACCGGATCGCGGCGATGGCGGCACGGGCGGCCGCCGCCGGCAAGCCGGTGATCGCCTACAAGCTCGGCTGTCAACGGCGGAGTAAAAATCCACCACTGGGGCGGCGTAAAAATACACCACGGGCGGCTGGGGAGCTTGTCCACGTAGTCCACGGGAGGGCCCCGCGTGCGGGGCGACGTGCCCCTCAACCGGGCTGACGGCGGCCCG
>PVBE010092564.1_pt1 | contig 10308 bp, 7 predicted proteins | sample 1631181 | NCBI WGS metagenome assembly PVBE01 (sample SAMN08397723, study PRJNA350692) | Marine metagenome, whole genome shotgun sequencing project. | isolation source: water | place: Pacific Ocean | collected 2012-04 | reverse complement strand
CCGGCGTCGCCACGGGCACGGCCATGAGCTTGAAGTTGATCGCCCCGTCGTTGGTGCGCATCAGGAAGTGATCGCCGTGGTGGTCGACGCCGTACTCGACGCTCTGCTTGCGCGGGACCAGCACCTTGAACTCGCCGCTTTCGTCGTCCGCCGGCAGGTACTTGATCTCCGAGGTCACCGCCGAGTCCATGCTGACGAACACGTAGGCGTCCGAGCGGCTGCGGCTCATCGTGACGAAGAAGTGATCATCGGGCTCGTGGACGACCACGACGTCCGTCTTGGGGTCCGTGCCCAGCGTGTGGCGGTGCACCTTGTCTGGCCGCATGGCCTCGTCGACGGTGATGTAGAAGATCGTCTTGGAGTCGTTGGCCCACGCCAGGTCGTAGTAGGTGCCCTCCACGGCCTCGGGCAGGTCCTTGCCCGTGTCGAGATCCCGGAAGCGCAGCGTGTACTTCTCGCCCCCTGAGTGATCCACGGAGTAGGCGAGCACCTTGGCGTTGGGGCTCACCGCCAGCGAGCCGACGGCCATGTACTTCCTGCCCTCGGCCAGGGCGTTGCCGTCGAGCATGATCTGCTCGGCCCCCGCCTCCTTCGAGGGGCCCGCGACGCCGCCCGGCTTGCGGCACCACAGCGAGTACGCCTTCCCCTCGACCGTGCGCGAGTAGTACCAGAAGTCCCCCTTTCGGTAGGGCACCTCCGAGTCGTCCTCGACGATGTGCCCGAGCATCTCGTCGTACAGCTGCTTCTGCAGGTCCGCGGTGTGGGCGGTCTTGGACTTGGCGTAGGCGTTCTCCGCCTCCAGGTAGTCGATCACCGCCTTGTCGTCGCGATGCCGCAGCCAGAACCAGTCGTCGTGGAGCTTGTTGCCGTGGATCTCGGTGACGTGGGGCCGGCGCTCGGCCACCGGCGGCTTGGTGGCGTCCTGGGTCACGGCGGAGTCCTTCGCCGGCATGGTGGTCGGCTTGGCGGTCGGGGTGGGCGGCGTCGGGGGCGCGCCGGCGCAGCCGACGGCGACGAATAGGATCATCAGATGGCGCATGGCGCCGGAGGCTAGGCCGTAATCACTGCAGCCGCCAGAGGGCCATCACCAGCCGTTCGCCTTGCAACACCACCACCGCGCCGCTGGGCTCGGAGGTCAGGCGCAGCTCACCGAATGTCTTCTGGAGCTTGGCCGCCAGGATGTCATAGACCTCCTCCGCGTCCTCCTTCTCCGCCTCGTCCTCCACGGCCTCGACGTACCGGAGCACGTGCTCCATGGCCTGGAACAGGTCGCCCTTCTTCTTGTAGGCCATGGTGACCAACGGCGTGAGAGGGGCCAGACGCGTGGACCGCCCGCATTGTCCGAGTCGCCCGAGGACCGGTCAAGCAGACCGGATCGCTGAACAGTGCGGACAACATCTAGACAAGACTACAATACGTTTGCTTATTTCTAGACAATCCGTATTGTCATCCAAATGCGAGACGCCCTCACACTGAATCCGGAGGAGCTTCGGACGGGGATCGGCCACGCAGGCCCCAGCCCGGACTTCGATCTGGAGTGCGTGTTCTGCGGCCAGCGGTACCAGGCCGGCGTGATCTACCGCGACGGCGAGCTGCTGCAGGACGCCCCACGCGCCGCACGCCGGCATGTGCAGTCCGCCCACGGGGGACCGTTCGTGGCGCTGCTCGCCCAGGGCAAGGAGGTCCACGGCCTGTCAGACGTGCAGCAGCGGCTGCTCCGGCTGGCCTACGAGGGGCTCTCCGACCAGGCCGTGGCCCAGGAGCTGGGCGGCCGGGCGGAATCGACCGTCCGCAATCACCGGTTTCAGCTGCGCAAGCGGCGGCGGCAGGGGCGGGCGCTGGACGTGCTGCTCGCGCTGCTCGAGGACGAGGCTCGCCCGACGCCGGCGCCGACCGGGAGCGGATACGTGGAGTTCCACGCCGGCCTGCCGGTGTCCGATGACCGCACGGTCGTCACCGAGGCCGAGTACGAGGCGGTGCTGGCGAGGTTCTTCGAGGACGAGGAGCGCACGCGGCTGGTCCGCTTCCCGAAGAAGCAGAAGCACAAGCTCATCGTGCTGCGGCAGCTGGCCCGCCAGCTGGCGCCTGACCGGCAGTACGCCGAGAGCGAGATCAACCGGTACCTGATGTCCGCGTATGACGACTACGTCACGCTGCGTAGGTACCTGGTCGAGTACCGCTTCCTCGACCGGCACGCCGACGGCAGCGCCTACTGGCGCATCGACGTCCGGTCGTAGGAAGCGGGGCGGGGGCCCGGGGTCCGCCCCCGGGCCCGTGCCCGATCAGTCCATCGGCCAGGGATCTTCAGGCTCAGGCTCGTCGTCCGGCTGGCCCGCCCCGGCGGAGATCAGGTTGCGGATGAACCGCGACAGCACGTCGAGGTCGTCCTCGATGTCCTCATCGTGGTTGGCGTCGTGCCACTGGGTGGCCGCGCCCTCCAGGGACTCCAGCGTCACCAGGGCGCTGTCCAGATCGCCGCGGGCGACGGCCTCGGCGGCGACCCGGAAGCCGCCGTACAGGTTCAGCATCACGAAGGCCTTCTCGGTGGAGACCCTGTAATCCTCCGGGTTCTCGGCCGCCGACAGGATCTGGAAGAAGCCGTCGTCCTCCATGTGATCGGGGTCGAACGGGTACCGGATCTCGACCGTCTGCTCCTCCCGCAGCACCTCGCCGGCGGCGAGGTAGGAAAGCCGCAGCTGGGCCACCTGGCCGGCGTCGCCGTCGGGGCCGATCACGTCCTGCCAGCGACGCAGGGGCATCATCTCCATGAGGATGGCGCCGCCACCGCCCCGGCGACCCTGCTCCTGGTCGTCGTGGGCCATGCGGTGGGCGACCTGCACGCTCGGGATCTCGAGGATCCCGGTGTTGCCCTCGGTGGTCCAAAGGCGCGTGCCGAACACCTCGCGCAGCTCGTACGCGGCGCCGGTGAGCACCTCGACCCGCAGGTCCGTGGCGATGGGAGTCACGAAGTAGTTGAGCTCCTCGACGAAGACCTCCTCGATGGCCGACTCGTTCTCGAGGAAGTAGAAGTTGCCCGCGCCGGTCTCCGACAGGATCCGCAGGAAGGCCGGGTTGGACTCGGCGCCGACGCCGATGGTGGTCAGACCGATGCCCTCGAGCGTGTACGTGGAGGCCATCTCCCGGATGGCGCCCTCGTCGGTCACGCCCACGGTGGGCTCGCCGTCCGACAGCAGGATGACCCGGTTCTGGAACGTGGGGTCGGACCGGCGCTGGACCTGCTGGAAGGCGAGCTCGAGGCCGGCGTGCAGGTTGGTGCCGCCACCGGCGGTCAGGCCGCCGATGGTCTCCGACAGGGCGTCCCACCCCTCCTCCTGGACGGCCTCGTCAATCACGTGGGCGTCGCTACTGTAGGCCACCAGGGTGATCTCGTCGCCGGGGTGCAGGTTGTCGAGCATGAGCTGCAGACCGCTGCGCACGAAGTTGATCTTGCCGTCGCTGCGCATGGAGCCGGACACGTCGACGGCCACGCCGAGGTTGAGCGGCTTGCGCTCCTCCTGCTCCTGGCTGACGCGGGCGTTGAGCCCGAGCTGCATCATGGTACAGCCGGCACCGTTGATGAGGTTGTCCATCGCGCCGAGGCTGGCGTGCAGGCAGATGGCGCCGCCGCAGTCCGCGGGCGGCGTGTCGATCACGTGCTCGTTGAAGAAGCCCACGTCGTCGAGGGTCTCGGGCAGCGGGAGCCCGCCGTCCATGATGATCCGCCGGAAGACGCCAAAGTCCTGGGCGCCGCCCTGGCCGATGCTGACGTCCCGCGTGCCGCCGCCGCCGACGTTGGGGTCGGCCATCTCGCCGTCGGAGTCGGCCTCGTCGGCCGCGCCGCCCTGATCCATGCCCGGCTCGGCCGGAGGCGCGCCTTCGCTGAAGCCGTCGTCGTCACCGCCGCCGCCGTGGCCGCCCGCAGGCCGCCCGGCCGCGGTCCCGCCCCCAGCGCCGTTGGCGTCGCCGATGCCGTCGCCGTCGCTGTCGCCCTGCTCAGCGGCGGGCCCGCCGGCGCCGGCGTCCTTGTTGGCGGAGTCCTCGGACTCCAGCGGAGTGCCGCAGGCCACCAGGAATGCGGCGGCGGTTAGCGAGATTGTCAGATTGGCGAGCTTGTTCAGGCGCATGGTTCCTCCGTATGAGCGCACTGGACGCACCCCAGGACAGGTCTTACAGGTCCCCCTGTTGGGCGTGCTCGGCGCCCTCGCCGGCCCCGCTGCGCTCCTGGATGATCTGGATGACGTGGTGCGGCTGCCGAGGCCGCACATCGACTGGGACTTCTAGCCCTCGCCCTCGCCCTCGCCTTCCCCTTCCCCTTCGCCCTCTCCCTCGCCCTCCCCTTCTCCGCCCACCGGAGGCGGCGGTGGATCCTCGGGTGCCTCTCGGAACACGTTGTTGGCCTCGTAGGTCACCGCGAACGAAAAGGCCGTCTCTTCGTCGAAGGCCGTGATGCTCGACACGAAGCCGCGGTCGGACGTGATCGCATGGACGCCGGGCTGGATCACCCGCCGCGCCCGCATGAACCGGCCGTCACCGACCGGGCGGAAGTCCGCCACACCCAAGGGGAACTGGCCGTCGAGCTCGGCGCGACCTCGGCCGTTGGTGATCTCGATGTAGGTGTGCTCGAGGAAGTTGGGCAGGTTGAACCACCCGCGCGCCGACAGCTGCTCCTGCGGTGGCACCAGCGCCACGGCGGTGTCGCCCACGCCGTTGCCCTCGTGGTCGCGGCTGCCCATCACGCGCAGGACCAGCGCTGAACCGTTGGTTCGGATGAGCACGTCGCCATCGGACTGCAGATCGACGTGCTCGCCGGTGGCCAGGTCCTCGGCGCCGCCGACGTCCGGCAGCGTGGTGACGTCGACCCGATCGGTGCCCGCGACGACCCGCCAGAAGTCCGGACCGTCGCCCTGTCCCCGCGGCTCGGTGCGGGCGCCGATGAACTCGGTGCCCCACGTGCGCAGCGGCGGGATGTGGTGGGCCACGGCGTCGACCGGGGGGGCCGGGTCACCGCCGCCGCCGTCGGCCGGCGCGCGGGCCGCCGCCGCCCCCGCGTAGATCATCACGGGCGCGTCCGAAAAGACCTCGGTCCCCGTCAGATCGCCGTCGACGGCACCGCCGCCAGCGGTCTGCACGTACAGCACCTGCCCCGGGCTGACCTGGACCACGAGGAACTCCCCGGCGCCGGTGGCCGCGGTCCCCTGCCCCGCGGCGATGGCCACGCTCGGCTGGACCTGGACGGTGGCGCGCTGTCTGCCGGGGGCGATGGCGAGCAGCCCGGGCGACGCATCGACCGGCGGCCACATGCCCACGATGTATCGGGTCCCCCAGCCCGCTCGGATGAACCCGCCCTGTGGCGCGGGGATCGGCGCAGGCGGCAGCATGGCCGCGGCGGGGCCGCCGACGACCGGGTCGCCCGCCGCGTCGAAGCCCGTGAGCACGTAGGCGAACACGGGGATGGCGGACTCGATCCGCCACGCCCCCGATTGCACGCCCGAACCCTCGATGAGCTCGCTGTCGAGCACAAACTCGGTGCCCTCGCCCGGTCCGACCTGTTCGGTGGCCACGGGCTCGGCGTCGCCGGCGCCATGGGGTCGGACCACGACCACCACCGGCACCGCCGCCGGGTTGCTGACCATCACCCGGACCACCCCGCCGCCGCCCGTGGGGCCAGGCTCGGGCACGACGAACTCGCAACCCTCGGACAGCCCCAGGGACGCCGCGCGCTCACAGGCGGTCTCGCACCGCCCCAGCCGGCAGGTCTGCAGGGAGATCTGGTCGTCGCAGCGGCGGCCCGCCTCGAACCGCGTGCCCCGCTCGTTGCAGACGCCCACGCTCACCGGATCGAGGCACCGCACCTCGCCGGGGATGCACACCACCGGCTCACACGCCGCGTCCTCCACGCCGGGCTCCTCGCAGAGGAACCCCTGTCCGCAGTTGGCCTCCGCCCAGAACGTCCCGCCGGGCGAGCAGACCTCGATGATGTTGTTGTTGATCTCCTCGTCTTCCACGGCGCGCTGGCAGCGCCGCTCCTCGCTGGCCCGGCAGATCCTCGACCTGCACTGCTGGACGTCGCCGTCCTCCTCGTCCTCGAAGGCCTCGCAGAACTCCTGGGGCTGTCGGGGGCATGGCAGCGGGTCCCAGCCGATGCCCAACAGGTTGCACTCCTCGAGCGAGCGCCGGTTCAGGCAGCGGGTCTCGCCAGGGTCGCAGATGATGGGGCGGCAGCGAGCCTCGTCGCACACGGTGTTCGGCGGGCAGCGGATGTCCACCGGCTCGTCGCCCAGCCCCGGGCACTCCCGGCGGTTCTGCCGATCGACGCACACGGTCACCCCGGGGACGCACTGCACGGGCCTGCACTCGCCCACGCCGCCGCAGACCTGCTCCTCCTCGCAGACGATGGTGTCCCATCCGCTGCAATCGTCGCGACAGACCTGGCGCGAGTTGGGTCCGCCGCAGCGGGTGGAGCCGGGACGGCACTCACAGGGCTCGCAGTGGGAAGGCCCTCCAAACCTGTCGTCTACGCACACCTGGTTGGGCGGGCACTGCAGGCAGTTGCTCGCCGTGCCGGAGTCGTTGCACTCGCAGAGCCGGTCCTGCTCGGCCTGGTCGCACGCGACCTGCCCGGCCTCGCAGACGACCTGCCGGCACTGGTCCCGGTGGCAGGTGGTCCCCTCGGGGCACCCCTGAGGCACCCAGCAGGTGCCGCCGCCCTGGCAGAACTCCACCTGGTCGGGGCCCAGCTCGGGGTTGCAGCGGGTCTCGCGCGGCTCGCACAGGGTCCGCCGGCACTCCGACTCCTCCGCCCCGCAGGTCGGCGGCGAGATGCACTGGGAGCGGCCCGGGCACTCCTCGTCGATCCAGGCCGTGCCGTTGGTGTTGCACTTGCGCACGTGCAGGACGTCCGCGCACTCCGACGCATCGGGCTCGCAGATCCGGCCCTGGCAGAGCCCCTCCAGGCAGACCTGCCCAGCCAGGCAGACCTCGTCGTCCCAACCGCTGCAGTCCGGCAGGCAGTCCCGGCGGACATTGGCGTTCAGGCATTCGAAGGCGCCGGGCTCGCAGGCGCAGCGGACGCAGGCGGCGCCGACGTCCTGCTCCTGGCAGGCGTGGTCCGGTGGGCACGCCCGGTCGATCCACTCCAGGCACGTCGAAGAGCACACGGAGATCTCGTTGGTGTTGCAGCGGACGGCCCCGGGCTCACACAGGCACGGGGGCTTCTCCCCCTCGCCCTCGGCCTCGGCCCCCTCGTCACCGCCCACGCCGTCCACCCCGTCTCCGCCCGGCTCGACCCCCGCGCCGCCGTCTCCGGCAGCCGGGCCCGAGCCGCCGCCTTCCTCGGCGCACCCCGCGGTCCCCAGGGCGAGCACCAACAGCAGCGGGAGCGGCCGTGCCAGGACTACTCGCAAGCCCCGTCCGTGCAGACACGGTCCTGGGGGCAGCGCAGCTCCTCTTCGGAGATGCCCCGGGCGTCACAGACCCAGATGAGCTGCGGATCGTCGTCGTCGCACCGGGCAGCGTCGGGGTCGCAGATGCGGTCCTTGCAGCTGTGGTCGTCGGGATCGCACGACTCGCCCTGGCCGCAGGGCTCGTAGACCCAGTCCGTGCCGTTGTCGTTGCAGACCTGCACGGTCTCGTCGTCGCGGCAGTCCAGGCTGCCGGGCAGACACACGACCGACGAGCAGATGGCGTTGAGCTCGCTCTCCACGCAGATCAGGCCGGGGTTGCACGGCGCCGGCGGCAGCCAGTCGCTGCCCGTCTCGTTGCAGAACTCCCGGGTGTGCTGGTCCTTGCAGTGCGACGTGTTGTGGTTGCAGACCGGCGCGACGCACTCCGCCGTGGCCGGGTGGCAGACCATCCCCGGATCGCACGGCAGCTCAAAGGCGAACGTGCACTCCGGGTCCCACTGCTGGCGGATGTTGGCGCTGTGGCAGAACAGCTCGCCAGGCACGTGGCCGGAGAGGCAGATCAGCTCCTCCTCGCCCTCGCCTTCGCCTTCGCCTTCGCCGCCGTCGTCTCCGCCATCGGCCTCGCCCTCGCCCTCGCCCTCGCCTCCTCCGGCCTCGCCCTCGCCGCCGTTGTCGTCACCATCGCCATCCCCGTCCCCGTCTCCGTCCTGGCCATCGGGCTTGCCGTCCGCACCGCCGACCCCGTCGTCTCCGCCCTGCCCGCCGCCGTCACGGCCCGGACGGTCCTCGCCACAGCCCGCGGCGAGCACCAGGGAGAGGGCGGCGAACAAGGAGATTGCTGGGCGCATTTTGGCTCCGAAGGGGACCGGGGTGAGTCTACTGGACGGCCTGAGGCGAAGCCAACCATCGCGAAGCTCATCCATGCCCACACTCGACTCCCTCGCCCTGGTCGTAGACGAAGACGGCGGCGTCAAGGAGGTGCAGACCCGGCCGTTCGTGGACGGCTCCTGACCTTACCTGGGCCCCAGGCTGACGTAGGATACTCCGCAGCCACTCGGAGGACGCATGGGCCAGGTCCGACTCACGACGATCCTGAAGACCGATCTGAAGGGGTTCTCCGAGCGGGTTGGATTGATCTCGTCGGAGGAGCTGTCTCGCCTTCTGGACGGACAGCGTGACCTGACCGCGGCGATCTTCGTGCGGCATGGGGGCACGATCGTCAAAGGCGAAGGCGACTCGTTCTGGGCTCGCTTCCCGAGCGTCAGCCATGCGGCGTCGGCCGGGCGCGATCTGCAGAAGGAGCTCCGACTCTCGCAGAGCGGCGAGAGCGACGACACCCGCCTCGCCGTCCGAGTCGCCATCACGGTGGGGGACGTGCTGCACCAGGACGACGACATCTTTGGCGACACGGTGAACCTGGCCGCCCGGGTCGAGGGCATCACGCCGGCCGATGAGGTCTACATGAGCCAGGCCGCGTGGCTGGCGCTCCCCCGGTCGGAGTTCAAGACCTCGCTGGTCGGGGACTTCGAGCTCAAGGGCTTCAACCAGCCCCAGCCGATCTACCGGCTCGAGCAGGCCCACCGCACCCGTCTGCTCAAGGACCAGACCATCGTCTTCACGGACATTCAGGGGTTCACCAGATTCGCCGATCGGCATGGCGTCGAGGCGGTGGAGGCGTTGCTGAACTTCTGGGAGACGGCGGCCGAGCAGGAGGCGCGCAAGCGGGGCGGCAGGGTCCGTCAGATCATCGGGGACGAGCTCTTCCTCACCTTTGACGACGCGTCGTCCGCCATTGCGTTCCACGAGGCCCTCGGCGCGGCGTGGAGACGCTTCGTCGCCGAGGACCCCGAGCGCCGCGGTGAGCTTTCGTCCGCGGCGGGCGTCCACCGGGGCGATCTCTATCAGCTTCGCGGCTTCCTGTACGGGCAGGCCGCGAACGTCGCATACGCCTGCGCCTCCACGGCCAGCCGGCTCTCAAGGCAGGGCGACGGACCGCGGAGGCGGCTGCTCGTCTGCTCCGGGGCCGTGGTCAGCCAACTCGAAGGTGAGCCGACGGCGGGGCGCCTGAGCGAGCTGCCGGCGACGGACCATGCAGGGGATTGGGACCCGGGGCGCATGTGGCTGATCGAGGACGACCGCGACCGAATGTAGCTGCGAGGCGCGGGCCCCGACACCTCGCTCATGAGGGAGGCGGCCATCGCCAGGTGGCACACCGGGCGGGAGATGGCGCGCCGTCTTGGGATCAGCCCCTCCACCGCGTGACAGGCCCTCGATCGCCTGGGGCTGCCCAAGCGGGGGCGTCCCCGGGCCGGCGTGCGGGTGCGGGTGGGGAAGGCGCGCTCCCAGGTCGACACGTTCAGGCCTACCCCTGATTGGACGAGACCCCCAGCTGCCCGCACGCCGCCAGCACATCATCCCCCCGCTGCTCCCGCACGCTCGTGGCGACGTCGGCGCCCAGGAGGATGCCCTGGTAGCTTCGGACCCGCGCGGCCGTGGGCCTGCGGTAGGGCGCGGCGGGATGTGGGTTGTAGGGGATCAGGTTGACCTTGCAGCGCAGGTCGACCACCAGTCGGACCAGGCGTCGTGCGTCGTCATCGGTGTCGTTTTCGCCGGCGAGCAGGACGTACTCGAGCGTCAGCCGCCGCCGACGGGCCATCGGGAAGCGCTTGAGGGCGGCGATCAGGTCGGCCAACGGCCAGCGCTTGTTCACCCGCGGCATCAGCCGGTCCCGCTGCTCGTCGGTCGTGGCGTTGATCGACACCGCCAACATGGCGTCGCAGTCCTCCCCGAAGCGCTCGATCCGGTTGGCCATGCCCGCGGTGCTCACCGTGATGCGGCGGCCGGACATGTTGATGCCGTCCTTGTCCGTGAGCAGGTCCAGCGACCGGATCACGGAGTCGTAGTT
>PVBE012816893.1_pt1 | contig 10309 bp, 9 predicted proteins | sample 1631181 | NCBI WGS metagenome assembly PVBE01 (sample SAMN08397723, study PRJNA350692) | Marine metagenome, whole genome shotgun sequencing project. | isolation source: water | place: Pacific Ocean | collected 2012-04 | reverse complement strand
GATAAAACTAAAGGTTATTGTGTGTTAGATCCAAGTGGAACTGATTACAAATCTTGCGCTGCCGGCTGTAAAGGAAGTGGTCCCACTCCCCCTGGACCTGGACCAGCTCCCACTGACTTTGAATGCTCAGATATTCTTACAAATCCGGCTTTAGCGATGAATAACCGATCCGATCTTTACTCTACCTGTACAAAGAAATGTGGAAAGGATTGCTGTCTATGGACAGGATGTATGGCTTGTGGATTTATCAACGGTAAGGTAAACAATCAAAATATTTACCTGGGATTTTTGAATGATCCTGAAAATATGGCTGAATTCTTTTACTTATCTGCTCTAGCAAGTGGAGAAGTAGATAAGTGGAAGAAAGAAAAGAATGGGTCGCCAACTCCTGGGACTGTGCCTATGTTTTCCAATGAAGTTGCACATGATTGGTTAGTTGATCCGAACAAAACAGGGGTAGATTCCGTGCAACGCTTATCAAAATCTAATTTGGTTTCCAACTCAACAGATCCAACTAAACCGTACGCAGTTTACGGAACCACTGCTCTTGATAATCCAGGAGCTGCCAATCTATGCGGAGCAATGAAACACAACTCATTTGGAGGTTATCTCTGTGGAACTTTCGACGGATTCGGTATATGGACATGGGGAAATATGGTAAAGTTTTTGGTAAAATTTGCTGATTTGTGCGAGTTGACCGAGTTAGCCGTTTACGATGCTCAGTTTTTAATGCCTCATTGGTTAAACGAGAAGCTGGATCCGTCGGCGTTCAATCTTAAAAATGGTAAACCTCTCAAACTGCATTTATACTTAGGAGGTTGGCCTAATCTGGCTGCTACCAAAGATAACGACGGCTTATGGACCGACATTTGTACTTTCTGTGGCAATAATCAGGCAGCTATCAAATACGTATACATGGATATTGATGCTTCCGGGTTTAAACCTAAGAATAACTCTTCTTCGTATTTAGTTCCATCAAAGCTTGCAAGTTTGGCAAAGCAGTTAATTAATTCGTATAAAAATCCGAAAACGGACTTAGTTCTTGGAGCTGTAATTACATGTAAACCATTGGATGGATTTTTGATACCAACACCGCAATCTGGAGATCTTTCAGAGGCCCATTACCAACTTACCGGATCTACAAACCCACCCTCGCCTTACGGCACTGACACTAAGACTTATGGACCAAAAGGGCAAGTTCTAAATTATTACAATGAACAACCAGGTGGTTCAAGTGATGATCCCTCGAAATGGAAAAATTTAAGTCAGGGTGCTGGTCTTGCCGGTCGAACTGCGGTCTCTGATATTAAAAGAGGCAAGTATCCTCTTGATATTGCTAACAACGTTTGTATGGGCGTTCCTTATATACTGGCTGATACATCAGATCCTGATTATGTTGCCATGCCAAAGTGGGTAACCAGCGATCTCAAACAAGCTTGTCCGAACGAAATTCAAAATGCTGTATATTTAATGTATTTGGCTAACAAAGCTCTCGAGGGTACCGGTCAGTATTTTCAACGTTTTGTACAAGACGGGGAAAACAACGGCACTGCCACCGCACAATGGTGTGTTTGGTGGAATACTATTATGCATTATATGAAAAATGTTAAAGGCTATAAACTTGGTCAAACGGTTGTCGGGAAAGCAAAAGAGGGGACATTGAATGGGGCAGCTCTATTCCAAACCGCTAAGAAAACAGGTAGTGGAAATCCTTGCGCAGCCGTTGCAGGAGCTCCAAATCTCCAACAGGGCAATATGTTAGCACTTCCGGAGATGTACTGGTACTTTGACGCTCTCAAAAGTCCTATCTCTAAAGTTCTTTCGTCTGGCAACACCAAGCTTACAAATATATTACTAAAAATCATGTCAGCTGATGAAGTGAAGACTTTTCTCAGCAAGGGGGCCGGGTGCGAAGGCTGTGATCATTATCATTTAGGGCCCGGTAGGTCAGCTAGCTGCATAGGAACGGATTCTAACTGTATCAGTCAATTGATAACACAAGCTCCAGGCAGCGGTTGGCCCGGAGACATGAGCTTACCGACGGGTATCATGCCTTGTATCCCAGCCGACGGCAAATGTCATCTTCCTAACTGTGCGGAATGCATGCCTAGATGCGATCCAAAATACAAAACTTGTGTACAAAGCGGTAACAAATGCTCCACCGATGCAGACTGTGCCAAGACAGATCAATACAAATACTGCAAAACATGCAAAAGTGGATTTGTCATGAATAAAGGCGGAACTGGATGTATAGCCAAAGAAGGATACGAGCCTCTTCAACCCAATAAAACTGTTTATTACGTTTTGATCTGGGTAATCGCGGCCCTCCTAGGTACGGGAACTATGGTCTGGAAACGCATTCGAGGAAAAAATCAATATATTCTGATCGGTCTTATCATAGTATTGGCAATCATCCTAACTTTCATGGTATAAGTTCTCCTTAATATTTTAAATGCAAACGCAATTAAAATGCTTTTAATGTCTTTCTACAACTTGATCCGAATTTACATAACGACACAACGCTCCGTAAGGACAACTGTGAACGCTGGATTCAAGATTACAGAAACATTCGTGACGGGGAATTTGATACCGTTCTGGTCTTGGACCAGTGATTAAATCTCGAAACAGACCGCCTAAGTTTAAGTTCCTTGATCTCCAAATAGGATTCTCACGTCGAGATATTATATCGCTTCGCATCAGGGTTCTTGTTTCCGGTACGTTCATAGGAGTTGCCAATCTTGAAAGGGCGTTGCTGTTAGTATTTCCAAGATTTAAGCAAAAACAAGTTTCTCCCAATCTCAAAGAAGAATTACAAATAGGACACGTGCGAGAAACGACGTTTAATCGCGGCAAACTCAACAATGGAAGTCCTTCGTTATCCAGAATGGGTCCAAAAGGATTATCTGTCCACGTTAAGAATGCATTTCGATTCAATCTTGGAACGCTTTCTACCGTCTTGAACGGCATTCCAGGATACATATCGATTCTTTGACAATGTGGACATTGATTATGAATCCGAGGACTACACGCGTCACAAAGAATGAAAACGCACTTTTGACATTTCTGACGGGGATTAAGTTTTGTGTAACAAATACCACAGGGGTCTAGAGCAGGCAAAAATTCCATAATCTTCGCTATAACGACATTCTGATTTTTTAGCGTAGAACGCTTTAGGCCTGCACTTTCCAGGTTAAAATAAATAACTAATTTTGTGAGGATATCACTCATCTGCTCTTTCTTAAAGTGAAGATAATTCGATCAAGCTTTCTTGCATTTCTGTTTTTCCCATTTACATGCTTTATTCTTCTTACAATCAGCTTTCTTTCGAATATTTCCACATCCCTTGGATTTTTTGCTTGTTTTCTTGGATTTTAACTTTACTGGAGCACCTAATTCGAAGCTCCATGTACTTGGAGTTTCCATAGCCCACACTGCATTTGTTAGCACAGACTTATTCATCAGTGGAGCTCCACCAATTCCGCTTTCCAAGGGAACTTCGTATTTCTTGGCCCAAGCAATAGTGATACGGGGATCCATATAATTTACTCGTGAAGTGCTCAAGCTAATGTTCTCTTGTTTTACTTTCAACTGTTGCTTCAGCTTTTTAAGAGCCGCCAAATGAGAAGCTCGTTGTTTAGGTGTTGGCTTTTTAGTTGCAAACTTTTTCGCATATGCCGCTTCTTTTTCATCTATCTTCTTTTGTAATTTTTCCTCGGCCGCTGCGGTGTCTGTCATAGTTTTATGATTCAAAGCCGCAGCGGCGGCTAGATTTGCATCAAAGTAAGCTTCCTTCTTGTCCTCGATGGGATCTGTGGCTTGTATGCTAGCTTCATCGAGCATCTCAGACAAGAGCGTGCTTGCTGTCCATGTCCTGAAAACTTTTGCGGTTAGATCAGGGTTTTTTCCTATGGTCTTCAAATAAGCGTTGAGTTTAGACGGAGTCACGGATTTCCAGATCTGATCCTTTTTCTTTTTGCCTTTACAGGCATTCCGTAAGATTTCGAGAACTGGTTTATCCGCCGTATCGATATCGATCTTTCTTTTGAATGGAATGCTGCTTTTTCCCGTAAAGTCTAGAACAAAAGATTTAGTTTTGATGTCCTTGATATTTCCACATAGAAGAGTGGTCAGACCGGTTGTTCCGGAGCCGTCGTCACCTTCACTGCCCGGTCGGATTGCAACTTTATCCAACAAAAAGACAGCAGCTGCTAGAAGCTTATCTTTGCCTTTATAGCCTTTCCGATAAGCGCTGCGAATCTTTGATATGATCTTCCCAAGCTTACGGGCTTTTTCAAACTTCTCAAAGTCATTATCTCCTACCCAGGGATCGGCATTTCTGTTAATCCGGACGTAAATGTCCTCTTCTGTGATATTATTTTTATATTTCGCCAGCCATGTGGAGTCCTTTTCGACAACGACATCTTTCCATTTTGATTCTCGGCCGTCGGGGCCATACGCCTTCGGTGAGTCTTTCTTAGGAGATAAGTTAAGAGTTATGTCGGTGCTTCTCACGCGTTTTTTAATCTTACCCCTCTTTGGTTGCCCGGATTTGCCGATAAAGATACCGGGTATCTGAATAGCATAGCTAACGGGATAGCTCACATCATCTACTTGGCACCAACCAAATATAGAATCTCGAGCATCTTTGGCAAGTTTCTTGGCTACCCTTTCCGCTTTCTTGGCTTCCTTGTCCATTTCCTTCTTCGCCGCCTCTTTCATTTCAAGATGTTGAACTATTCCTGAGAAGTCGATTGAGCTAAAATCTGGATTCTTTGCCCTCGCTAACTTCGTAATTTTAGCCGCTATCTTTTTCTCGTCGGCATTTCCTTTCTTGAGAATTGTAGCCCAGTCCCGATAGAAATTTTTTTGGAAAACAGCATCCTTAGAAGTTCGGTCGGGTTTACCGAGTCGCTTATCAGCAAACAAACGTTTGGCGAAGAAAACTGCCGCTTCTTCAGCTGATACATACAAAGGCTTGTCCTCTTTTGTACTTAGTTTGACCGGTTTTCCTTCAAATTTTAGCGTCACTTTTTTTGGCAAAGCTTCGTACGGTGGAGGTAAAAAAGGACCATTCTGACGCAAAATCTTCCATTTTGTTTTACCACTCTTTTTCTCACCCATTCTGTCCCACCAGCGACCCGCTGATTTGCCTTCTAACGATTCTAGATCTCTTTTACCACTAGTGAGATGAAATCTAGTTTCTGCTATATTATTAGGTAAGCAACTCAGTAGAGCTGCCACATCTAATGCTATTGCTTTCTCTAGATCTTTCTGTATTTTGGCGTCGGGCTTATCTATTGCTTTCTCAGCTGCCGTCCCTTGCACTTTTTTCTTAAATTCTTTGAGATTCAAATACATTTCTTCGAAATTGGAATTCTCCAAAAGAAATGAAATCCTCTGAGACGGATCGAAGAAAGCTTTTCTGAGAACCCACAAGATTGGTATGGAACTGGTTCGAGCCGAAAATTTACTAGTGTATTTGTTGACACACGTTTTGAAATCGTCCATTTATTCAAAAGTCAACATGTTTTATAACATAATTCGTTTCAAAAAAAGAGCAAATAGATAAATGAAGTTGCTTTTTATTGGAAATTGTACTTTCCGAGATGATACAGACTCAAGAGTCTGCAATCCTTTTAAACCCCTCAGAGGAGAGATGCGAGATGCAGATGCCATTATTATGACGTTGAGAGGTAATATTACCAAAAAGAAAGACTTATCCGAGGTTCAAAGTGTCGGGGAACAGTTAGTTTCTTTAAAGAGACTAATGCCAAACGTCCCGATAATAGTTGATTATAAAAACGAAGACTTATTTACAGGCAACAAAAATGGAAAGAATGACACGTTGAAGTTTCTGACGAAACACGGCTTTATATACACTTCTCAGGTAATAAGACCTCTTCTCTATGGAACTCTGTGCATTTTTAGTTGCATTGAAGATAGGTTAGCTGACAGGAACACGACCAACTATTCAGTACCGATAGAGCTGGATGTTCCGAATCAAATAACACTTTCATATATATCGTACATCAAGTCCTATGTCCTTCCTCTAAGAACAGTTATTGTGAATTTGCGCATAAAGTCATACTCAGGAATACGCCTCCCGACACGAGCTCTAACGTTTAGTAAGTTACTCATTGAATGCGGTGTGGACATTGTACATATTCACGCTTCGTGGTCTAAACCCCTGGACATTTGTAAATCATATAAGAATGGGATTATTATATGTGGTTTAGGAGAGCTCATCAATTGTAGACCCCCTCGTAGAAGATTTGGACCAATTACCTCTGACCTGTGCACAGTCAACACCGTTTCGAAGTACTTTGTCAGTCGTTCTGTTGATAAAAAGACAGTCAACGATTGTGTCATACCAAAGTCTCTGGGGAAACAGCGGCACGGGATTCATCCTTACTAGTCGTCGCAGTCATCTTTTGATGAATGTCTGTTAGTTTTTTCCTCTCTTCATCTTCTTTTGAAAGAAGATTTATAGGTCTCGTAAGGTCGCCACCATCACTTGATAGTGTACGTGGGATTGCAATTGAACTTCTCCTTAGTTTATGTAGTTCAGACATCATCTTTGCTGTCTCGGGATCCACAGGCACGTTCGAGGGACCATGAGGACATGAAGTATCGTATAAACTCCGAATATAGTTGTCAGAATCCTTACAACTACAGGAACCGCAATCCCACCATTTGCAAGTACAATAATAACAGCTACAGACCCTTCTCCACCAAGCACTGTAATAAACGGCCTCGTAAGTATCTAAAATAGTGCTACCCCAATCCGTCATTGCATATCTACCATCCAAGTTCTTTGAATACCAAGGAAATGTATCCTTGATCAATTCCGGGTAAAACTTGGTAAGCTGCCATACGGTAGTTTTGAATTCTTGCGGAGACATTGGTGGATTGGCGGATACCAAACTTGTAATTTGTGTCTCGTATGCTTCTGTGAATTTATCGTAGGGTATTCTTTCCCATGGTGGTTTCGAAAGAATATATTCTATCTTGATGTTTAAGTTTGACACGGACTGAATATATCTATCAATATTTTTAATGCGGTCAACATAATTACACTTCTTTACCCACGCCGCTATCAATGTCGTAATGACGGAGAATGTGCTCAATGATCCTTCCACAGCGTATCCAAGCGTCTCATCTGTTGGACGGACTAGTGATAATGTGGAAGTCATCGTTGATATAACAATGATCAGCCATGACCAAAATCCTTCTTTTCTCTTCAATTGATACAGAAAGAACCAATTAACTATAAAGTGATACTCTAGAATATTTTTCCAATCTTGCAGAGTCCTCTTTTTTCTAGAGTTCCAACCATTTATCTCCTCGGCTTTTTCGTTCGTCACATAAGTATCCGTAAGATATTTGTTGATCTGCACCTTCTTTTGATATTTTTCCTGAACGGGGTTAATTTCTCCCGCTTCTCTGAAATCGTCCAACCTTATCATGTCATCCATGGTAAGCCGAGGCCGGCGTCTGACGCCGGGACGTACCCTCTCATTTTCGCTTTCTATTGTCTCCAGATTTTCGGAGTCCACGCTTGCCATTTATTAAGCATAATAATTGTATTCCGGAGGAATTGGTGGTTCCGATTCAGGCGAAGATCTTTCTACAACTCTTACCAATTTTTCCAAGATCGCTGACATCTCAGCTAGTTGACCAGAGATCAGAGACAGCTGCGTTTTGACTTCTCGTAGCTCCACCTGTTGTTTTTGCTGCTTCAAAGCCAGCATTGCAAATTGATTACCAAGAGTTGCCATCGGAAACGTGGCGGGCGTGTGGTTCATTTTTCTTTTCTTTGACGAATTCATTTGTCTATGGATTAATTCTTATAATTAATAAATGGCTAATACAGTTCCACAGTTTTTTTACAAACATCCAGTCCCTACGAGACTGCCGCCGGGGCAGCGACTTAATGTTTCCACAGCCGCATCTGAACAGAATGGAAGATTCTTCGCAGAACCGGACGGGGATAGGGTTAAGTCTCAAGCGGATACGCTTCCTACAACTGAAGAGATGGTTAACGTTACGGGTCAGTTTAACAATTTAACGAGTTCCGGTTTTAGTAAACTGCCGGCCAGTGAACCCCGATCTCCTCTTTTTGGTTTGTACTTTACAGAGTCATTTGTGTTTACCAGTGCAACAACTGCTCCAAATCCAGATACAGCCCAAATGCCGATTAAAGGTCCTGGTACCTATACCATCACGAACAACAACCCTGCTATCGGTGGACAAGATATTCTCACTGACGTGGTTTTATTTAACAACGGAGGGACAGTTGTCCCCCTTCGATTTCCAGTGCAAAGTGGAAGTGCCGGTTTTTTAATTTTGCTCCCGCCGCAGACTTCTATCAAAGTGGCTATGGATGCTGTTGGAACGATATCAACATTTTTATAAATTCCATAATAAATGTCATATCCTCGATACAATACCATGTCGTATCCAAATCAACTCAGATATCCACAAAGTAGAGCCGGCCTCTATGCGATGAGTAACTGCTATAATGGACTTCTTGTTAATGTAGATCCTGTACCTCACGTAATAGTTCCGTCGTTTGCGGAAACTTCGCTGAGTTTAGCAAATCAAAAATCGCAATGTACTCCTGCACAGTTTTCCCAGGGATGCACTACTTATATGTCTTCAATGAACGGGCAAAATCCCGGAAAGTTCTCATGTCAGCAGAATTTACCAAAGAAAGGAGACTGTAAAATATAAATTTAACTGCTTACAGCATTTAAATTGAGTGTTGTGGGATAGCAAGAAAACATCTACAGCACGCTTCTGTGTCCGCTAAAGCATTATGAGCGTTGAGAACGTTTGTGCCAAAGTAGTGTGTATGTAATTCATCAAGTCTTGGGTATTTTAACCGCCCGTTCTTGTTCAGAGCGCCAACAATATTGATGGTTTTCTTCATTGTACAGAACTCCTTCTTACTCAAATAGCTTGCTAAAAGCTTTTCAAGAGTTGGATCGGGGCTGCCTTCTTGTTGAAGGAGTCGATGGATCTCAGAAAGCAGTATATTCTTGTCGAATTGCAAATTATGGGCAACAAGTGTTTCACATCTCGACAGATCGATGTAGAGGGCTTTCAAAACGCTCAGCAGATCCACACCATCCTTATCGGCGATCTCTTGTGTTATGCCATGGATTTCAGTGGCTTTTGATCGATCGTCAATTACAAAACCATTAGGTTTGATCACGTAATAGTGTTTAGCGAAGGTTTCAGAATCCGAAAACAATATCCACGCGATGCTTACGATCCTACTCCGATCATATTTTTCCAATTTTTCGGGAGGATAATAGTCGCTATACGATTTTCTGGCTGGTAAACCAGTTGTTTCAGTATCAAATGCTAAATACATTTTATTTATCCTCTCTAACCTTTAATTCTGCTTAAAAAGAGCAATATTCAAGAGAAAATGGAGAAAATTGAAGAACAAATCAAAACACAATTCTACAAAGCTTTCGATGATTTACTTACAGAAAGTTTGTCCGGAGATAATCCGGATTGGAGCTGGCTCGTACGATTGTACGGAGAATTACGACAGAGAATTTGCATGCTCACACCCCGACGGTCTGACATTCACAGAGAACTCGCTGAAAACATGGACATTGAACTATTCGAACAAATGGTTACAAATGGCGCGTTTAGGGCACAAGAAATGTGGAATTTAGTTTCATATGTTTTTGATCTTCTGAAGGAAAGAGAAGCACCCGCTAGGAACGCAAATACTACCGAAACAGTCCAAGAGCTCTATGCTTCTTTTAGCAAGGAAGGAGCAACCATAGCAACTTTTGTTCCGGTTTTTCTTAAAACGGCCCACCAAAAGATTGATGAGATTGAACATGACAAACAAGAATTCCTTAAACAGTTCAAGAAATGAAAAAAACCTTTTAGTAATAAAAATGAGTGAGAAATCAAAATCTAGCAATTCCAAATTGTCACTTGGCCTTTTGATAACGGCTTGCGTTTTAGCAGTCGCATTAGGGGTCTGTGTCTTTTTCTTTTGTCAAAAGTCCGAATCATACACCCCTCGGGAACGTTTGGTCAGGAAAGATGCAAGTTTCACAGGCCCGGTACCATTTACGACCGTTTACCCAACTACTGCGGAAACCATAAGACAATCACAAGGGATACATAAAAAGGAGAATCCCTACGCAAGATGTGGGCCTGATTGCCAAAGTAAATCCAAATTCGCTGATCCCAGCGCATACCCAGGACCCTTTTTACCATACTATCCGGTGCTTCCCGCCAATCCAAATCAGGCATCCCCCGCGAGTGATGCTTGGTT
>PVBE011857410.1_pt1 | contig 10309 bp, 9 predicted proteins | sample 1631181 | NCBI WGS metagenome assembly PVBE01 (sample SAMN08397723, study PRJNA350692) | Marine metagenome, whole genome shotgun sequencing project. | isolation source: water | place: Pacific Ocean | collected 2012-04 | reverse complement strand
ATGGGTTCCGCAGATCGCAAGGTCATCCACGACACCGTTTCCGATATCGACGGGGTCGAGACCGAGTCCGAGGGCTCTGACCGGGATCGCCGGGTGGTGATCCGGCCCGTCGGCGACTGAGTACAGCAATGGACGGCGGTGTCGGGCGGGTGCTCGACGCTGCGGTCGACGAGGGCTTCCTTACCGCCGGGGCGGCGTCCGAGGGATTCCGTCACAGTTCCGGCTTCCTTGCCGGCACTCCCCTGCCCGCTGCAGGCCAGTCCGCCGTGGATCTGGGCTCCGGTGGTGGTCTCCCGGGACTGGTTCTGGCGACCCTTACGAACTGCAATTGGTTCCTGGTGGAGCGCAGCGAGCGCCGTTGTCGCTTCCTCGAATGGGCGGCGCGGTCCCTTGAGGTTTTCGACCGCGTGTCGGTTGTGCACGCCGACGCCACGGAGGTGGGACGGGGCGAGCTGCGCGGCTCGGTGACGCTGGTGACGGCGCGGGCATTCGGACCACCGGGCGTCACCATTGAATGTGGGGCGCCCCTCCTGGCCGATGAGGGACACCTGGTCGTGAGCGAACCACCGGAAGATGGACGGGCCCGCTGGCCGGAGGATCCCCTGGGAGAACTGGGCCTCTCCGATGCGGGTGCCTGGGAGCACGAGGGAGCCCGATTTCAGGCATTCCGGTCGGACGGACCCTGTGGCGACCGGTATCCGCGTGCCTGGACGGCAATCGAACGTTCCCCTCTGTTCTGAAACGCTTGGACGCGCCGATCTAAGGCAGGTTGCGCGGACCATGACTTACGCCATTGTCTCCTTGGGCGGGAACAGGAGAGCCACGATTTTGTTGGCGGCGTTCTTCACTTCCTGCGGGTCGTGGTGGTTAGTCGAACGGAGAATCCCTACCAAGGTTCCAGCTTGACCGTAAGCGTGGTGGAGGATCACGCCATCAGGGACCTGGAACGGCGTCTGGTGAGCCGTAACGTTGTCAGCTTCGGAATACCAAGGCACAACCTCGGAATCCTTGTTGTAGGCCTTCTCGGCGATGTGGTCCATAAACATTTCCAGAGACTCGTCATCTAGGCGCTTTAGGAACTCAGCCATGATCTCAAGGGTGTCTTGGATTAGATTTTCGAAACGCTCTTTGAGAACCTCAATGGCATCTTCCACAGTGACATGAAAGGACGAGACGGTGGGGCGAAGAAATCTAAAGAGAAATCTAAAGATGGTGGAGGGATGGAGAATTCTTATGATTGTGCGAACACGAAAACCTTTGCGTTGAATTAGATATATCAGTAGTTTGGGACGAAACGAACCGGAGTTGATTCGAGGTAAACTTGACTTGTGTTTCATTGCCCCTCCTTGGGACAGACCCCATGGTTTAGGGTCGGTGTTCCGAGGGTACGGGTTGGAGGGGACCGAAAGATTCTTGCATTATTACAGGTTTATTTCCAAACTATTCGGTTGAGGATTGATGGGTAAATTGGCTCGATTGAACACTGCGGGATTGCCGGATCGCTAAACGACTTTCACCGAGATCGACATCGTCGAACGAACTTGACGGGTTCCGGACACGATTTGAGTTAATCGGACACGTGCGAACCCGTCGCCAGAAGGGTGTGTACGGAGGCCACGCCGACGGCTACAGAGCCGAAGGGGCGAGGAACGCGGTGGGGAGACGCCGCGTTACTCGTTCTGAATAGTGCAGGGGCCCGAAACTAGATCAGGTTGGACGGAGGTATGGCTCACGCCGCTGGCTGATCGAGAGGGTATTCGTCGGGAACCCGAGAGCCTTTACGCCAGTTACACGCTGGACAGAGCAGCTGAAGATTGTTGAACACGGTTTGGCCATCGCGCGCAACCGGGACAATGTGATCTAGATGAAAGTCGTTTAGCGATCCGGCAATCCCGCAATGTTGGCAGGAGTATTCATCGCGGCGCGCTATGGCGAGACGAAGGCGGCGGCCTATGTAACGGCTTGTCGACATCGGTCTAGTCCGATCTGACTGGAAGTTTCGGTGGCTGGCCAGTAACAGTCGGTAGGGGCAGAAGAGGGTGACCAAGTTTAGTGGCCAACTGGAGGACGAGGGGGCGTAGCAATGCGAACACGACGACTGGCGCTACCAGGTCGTGTTCCAATACCAGCGCGCATAGGTGGCGTCGGCGTCGTCCGACATCACTGATCAGAGACTGCTTCGTTCCAACGAGGACATCGCCAGTTCGTGAGAGTGCTTGTTCGATGTCGATGCCGAGGCTGTCGCGCATGTCCTCGAGGCTCGTCTTGTAAGCGACCACACGACGACCGTCCTCAGGGACAGAGGCCTTGGTGAGTTCCATGACGCGCAGGTTAGGGAACCGATCTGAAGCAGTGACCGCCATGCGCAGGCGGCCGACAATGTCATCCAAGAGTTCAATCGAGTCACCCCGTGAGAGTCCTTGGACGTCCCTTTCGCCGTTGTCCCAGGCGACGTCGGCGATGGTGAAGTCCAGACCCGGACCGGTGAGTTGGCTGAGATAGGCGTTGCCCGCAGATCGTTCTCCGTTGATTGTGGTCCCGTGTGTACGAATGTGGTCTACGCCCACGGATAAGGCGTAAGCACCGAAGTTGACTTTGGAGGGCTGGTCATCGCCCATTATCGAGAAGCTGAGTTGCGCTGTCTTGAGTTCCGGGGTGAGGCGCATTGCTTCTCGCTTCCAGTCACGGAACTCAGGTCGTCGTTCTGCTCTTCCAATCGCCCAACGTTCCTTCCAGTACTGGCTGATCTCATCCAGCGGTCGGCGGATCCTCTCGATGTGGTCGTCTTCACCCTGGAGGAAACGTCGCCAATTTGCGGCGACCGGGGCAATGAATACCTGGCGTCCGATGCCGTGTTGCAAGTGTTGTTGGTCAACACCAAGAAGCTTCAGGCCGGTTCGGATCACCCGGAACTTCCAATTGGCACCTTTCCCGTATTTCGCAGACTGATGGAGTTTCTCGTCGCCGGTCTCCGTGGCCTTCTGTTCAACGAAGTCGCGGAGTTCCTCAAATACCTTGTCGCTGAACTGAAAATGTCCGAAGCCCTTCGTGTAGCCGACCGGGTGCCAAACCCGCTCACCATCCAGGGTGAGCCGGTTGTAGACCGACGAACGGCCAAGTGAAGACGTCGTGGTGAACAAAACTGGAGTCGGGTCTTTCGTTTCGCGGCTGATTTTGGTGACGTTGCCCTCGTACTTGTCAATCAGATAGGCAGCCACGTCAGTAGAGAGGACCGTCAAGGCGACCAACTTGCCGCCCAGCAGTTGTCGGTATGGTTCGACTCCACCTAGGACGAAACCGTCGTACACGTGATACAGGTTCTTGTGGCGCTCGGGGGTGGCCCAACCGATTGCGTGATCGCGCGGTGCCAATCCAATCACCGGGTCACCAAGTGCGAAAATGCCAATCAACTTTCCGTTTTGGCGATCACGAAGCAGGAAACGAGTACGCCTGCCGTAGCCGGCTGAAACAGGCACGGACCATCGCAGGGAAGCGAAACGGAAAAGATCTGCATCGGATTCCGATTCCACCATCACAATTTCGGGGTCGATTGACGCAGGGTCGATCTCGTCACCATTGGCGAACTCGGCAATGACCTGGTCTTCACGACGAACAATGAAGTCACTGGCCTCTGCGAGCAGCCTGACCCGCTGGTCTGCATGCGCAAGCCGCATGTGGTCTTTGGCCACTACAGGGTCTGTTGCCGGGTCGGTCGCGACATCCACGCGGTGTTTCACCGCAGCGATTTCATCCAAAATGCGGTTGCGGAGACGATCTTCCATCAGCAAGTAGGCCAGACCCTAGGTCCCCGAGTGGTCGTGCTTCCACGTGGGGAAAGGGCCCCGCCCGGGAGTGCGGGGCACCGGCCGGTGATAGGCCGGTGCCCCGTATAGGCAGATTTACTCAACTGGCTCTTCCTGGGTGGTCTCGGAATCATCATCAACCTCCCAACCCTCGAGATCGTCCTCTCGAGCTTCTTTCTTGGACGTTGTCCGTTTGAAGATCTGCGGATGCAGGTTGAGTGCGATCGCAAGACGTCGTGACCATTCGGCGCGCTCATTGAGATAGAAGGCTCGTCGTTCACCCGAAGCGTCCAACTCAGTGGTTCCCAAAGCCCACAAGAGGACTTCCAGGGCTGAGCGCACCTCAGCGTCTTCGGGAGAGACCCGGTCATACAAGTCCGTGTAGAACCCGTGTCCCGTATTGATCTTTAGGACCGACTGTGGGCCAATTTGTTCAATCTGGTAGAAGGGCTGGTCGTCGGTCCCTGAGATCAACTCGACTCGGTACGGGCGTTCCTTCATACGCTTCTGTTGCGCTTCTCGGACGACGTCCTCGTCGACACCGGTGTCGGCGGCCACTTCCTTGATGTGTCGGTCTAAGGCCTTTTTGGCCTCCTCCCGCGTTTCAACAGATAGAGGCCGACCGGTGTCGTCCGGGTCGTTGCTTCGCCGCTTCGGGTTGATGGCGTCGACCTTGTCCATGACGACCTCAGATGGCCGCACAGCGCCCTGATCGAGAATCTCTACGTCGCGTTGGTGCTTCCGTGCGGCGCGATCCAGATCCACTTCACGGTATGCCTGTCGGACTGCGGTGATGACGCCAGCGCCATCCAGGGCATCCATGATGCGTGGGTTCAGGACGATGGTCTGTTTGTCGGGCGTTACGCCGAAGATCTCGTCAAGAGATGGTGGGAAATCAATACTGATCGCCACCTGACGCATGTATGGGTTCCATGCACCGAAACCTTCGGGTTGGACCAACTCGATAAAGCGGCCATTGCGTGTCACAAAAATACCGTTGTAATACGTTCGGATCTTCTGACGAACCTTGGGCGGACGGCCCTTATCACCTTTCTTCACCGAGATGGCATAGGCGTCAACGTTCATCCACGAGACGCGTACCGTCACATCGTGCTTGGTGCCCTTGATGTCGGCAATGGGCACGGTCTGGTTGAGCACAGGCGTTGCACCGGGTGCACCAGCGACGTCGTAGTACCGGCAACCCGGCGTTGTGAACAACACGTCGACAGGTTCAACCAGTTCACCTTGGACAAAGATCCGCACAACGTCCTTCCACCCGGCGTAGGTGACACCGAGGTGATCCAGATAGTTGTGGGTGGCTGTCGGGACCTTATTCCACGCGGGTCGGTCCAGGTCTTCCCAGACCACGGCAGTCCTTAGCGCCCCGACACCACCTGCAAAATGCTGTTCGCAGTAGTCGATCAGCCAGAGTGGGAGGGCTTGGTCCTCTTGGAGGTCAGGCGGACAGACATTGCCCTGTTTGTCGCGTGGCAAGTTGTTTAGGTCCAGTTCAACCGAACAAAACGGATCGGTACTGTCAATGCGCGAGAACAGGACAAATCTGGTGCCTCTGTTGACTGACGCCGAGGACAGTCCGTTTCCGAAGCGCCCAAAGGTGTTTCTCCGTCCTTGTCGAGACGATGCACCCCATCGAACTGCATGGCGCATGAACTCCGACATGACTCCGCTTCCATCGTCGAGATGAGCTGTCGCGTCGATGTTCATCTTCTTGTCGACGTGAAACGCAATGTGCACCTGGGTCGCTCCAGCTTCGATCGCGTTGTCGATGAGATCCGCTGATGCGTGAGCATCATCGGTGTATCGCACCGATCGCATCCCCGCGACGACATGCTCGTCGTCAACGAGACCGACACCGTCGCCGTGGCTGGAATCCGAATACTTCTTTTGGCCTTCGAGTTCCTGTTTGATCACGTAATCGCGCTGTTCGCGGTGGAACTCGATGAGCTCATCGGTTTTGGTTGTTGCTGTTTTCTTAGCCATTGTCTTGTTACTCCTGTATCTCTGTTGCACGACGACGGTTGCGCCGTGATATTGACCACCGACAGGGTTGCCGGTGGACGCCTATGCCGCCAGGTCGTTCCCGTCGACGTTGATGTTTGCGGCCTTCCTCCGGTCAGCGAACACCTCGCGGAGCGCGTCCCGACGCCGGTAGGCCTTCATCCTGTCGATACTAAGGACACGTGATGCCGGGTCGGGCTTGTAGCCCATCTCCAACAAAGCGGCAATCTGACGCTGTTCAATCGGGAGATCGGCGAGGACCCTCTCGTGGTCGATCCTGGAGATCACATCGTCTTCGAATGACAATGACTCACACTCGCCACGAAGCCGTGACACGATCTCGCTGTCGTGGTTGCTGCTCCTTCGGGAAAACTCATCGTCATCCAGATAGGAAATAGCCGATTCCAAATCAGACACCGGCTCACGGTTTTGGTGCATTTTTCGATTTGTGATGAACCTAGGGCGGCAGTTTCGGTTGTTCATCAACGTGGTAATGGGGACAAAGTCCTCATCCCAGTCCTGGGACTTCCTGCTAACTAGCAATGCTTCCAACAGCCGGTCGGAGACAATGTCCTCGACGTCGGCATGGTTAAGGTCATGGCCCGAAAGACTCGCCTCTGTCAACCGGATTCGATCTTCAATGAATTCCCGAGTCAGGCCGTCTTCGGGTTTATCGTCGGCCTGGGCAGTGTCACTGCAGTGGGCTGACCGCAGTTCTGTAACTGCGTTCGGGCTGGTTGAAGCTACTTCTTCTTCGGTACTAAATGAAAAATCCACGGGGATCCTCCTAATTTGGGGATCCTCGTGGCGAAAATGCCATGAGATCGATGAACTCTACCGCAGTTCCGAAGGGCGTATTTGCCCCCCGTCGAGGCGGATCAAGGATCCGGTTCGGTTATCAACACCAGTATGGCACACCGATTCGACCCGGGCAAGACGCCTCAGCGTGACGTCCGTCACGCTGAGGCATCCGGCCGGGCTGGCACGGCTACCTACAGGGTCTTAAGAGACCAAGGCGGGCGAACCGCCTGAATGTCTCGCCCGTAGGAGAAAAATCTTAATCGTCGCCGCCGGCTTCGAGTTCCGCCCGGAGGGCCTCCAGGGCCTCCCGGACTTCATCGACCAGCGTATTGGCTTCCCGGCCGGCCTGGTCGATGCTGTTTTTGGCCGTGCTGTGGCTCCGCTTGATCGTCGTCAACCGGTTTAGGGAACGTGCCGCCTTCTCGATCAGGTCCTGGATCTGGCTCGTGTCGAGGTCCCCGCTTTCGGTGGAGGCGAGTTGACGACGCACAACCCACCGGGCCCACATGTAGGCCAGCCACAGGGCGGCATCATCACAATTCTCGTCGAGGACGGCAATCGCCTTGTCGCCGCTGTAGGTGAATGGGACCGCGGTGGGGGCTTCTTTCTGGCTTGAGAAGAGCGCGACAGCGGCCTGGGCATCCCGGTTCCCCAGTGCAGCGTCGAGTTCCTCGTGGGTCTTGTGCATGTTGAGGGGACGTGCCTTGGCCTCGAGCACGAACCGGCCGTCCTTACCGAGGGTGTCCTCACTGTTGAGGGTGACGACCTCGTCTCCCTTCTTGGTTCCGCTGGAACCGAGGTCGGTTCCGACCTTCTCGGCCGTGTCGCCGTGCGCGGCTGCTATGCGGCCTATTTGGTCGTGTACGACGTCTTCGAAGGCGAACCCCTTTGCGGTGCTGACGGCGACCAGAGGGTCGACTGCCGCCTTGACGGCGATCTTCTCGGAGAGACCCTGGACGTCGTCTCGCATCTCCCCGAGTTCCCGGTTGAACTCTTTGACGATGTTGTCCGTCATTTTCTTCAGCGGGCTGTCCTCGCCGTCGGCTGAGACCAACTCCTTGATGGCCGTCACCTGGACTTGGTGGCCGTCGGCCATCACCTGCTCGAATAGGGCGAGAACGCTTTGCTTGGAATCGGGATCGAACGTTGTACCGAGCAGGTCCTCCAGCTTCTGTCGGTGGGCGTCGAGGACGGCGGGCAGGGTGCCCGTCTCCTGGTCGACGAGCGACCGGGTTGCCTCGGCGATCTGGTCGACCGCGGCGCCGACCTGGGCGTCGAAGTGGTCGGACATGGCGTCGAAGCGCCCTCGCACGATGTCGGAGTCGAGGCTCACGTGCGCTGCCCTGACAGATTGGGCGCCGACCCGGAGGCACTGGTGGGTCGCCTCGATCGGGTCGTCCGCGCTTGCGATAAACGCCACCGTATCCGGGTCGCGTTCCTCGAATCCGTCGAGACGGATGGCGTCGTCGCGCACGATGACTGGACTGGTCGATTCCGTGGGATCGGTGATCCCGAGCGGGTGGTTTGACGTGTTTCCGTTGTCGTTCATCTCGTCATTCCTGGTGTGTTTAGCGGTATTCGGCTGGCGATATACCGGGGATATCGGTCGACGGGGGCGGAGTTGGCGCGCCTCATGGTCGGAAGCACCGTTGTTGTACTCAACCACCATCGAATTACAGGCGACGTGTGAACAGCCTCCGGGAAGCCCAAAAGCCGCTCACACGCCACGTGGTTACAGGTATGTGCCTCCAGGCAGTGGGAACTGAGACCCTGATTCGAATCCGACTGGCTCGAGTGAGCCAATCTGACCCGCAGCCTGCATGACCTGTGTCAACTCCTCCACCAGGTGGTATTGGCATGGGTTCATGGCGGCCACCGCACTCAGTGCAGCCATGTAATTCGCTGTTTCGACGCCGCTCTTCACCGCTTCGGCAAACCGGATCAGTTCGTCAAGGGCGTTCTCCAGCACGGAGTACGGACCTGGGCGAATGTCGGCAGTATGGGTATCCATAGGGTTTCCCCTTCATAGTCAGGAGAACCCTCACCCGGTGCAGCACCGTTCAAGACTCGGTCTCCCGGCGGTTCCAGAAGGCGTGTTTGCCCCCCGTTGCGTTCAGCCGAGGATCCTCGATTGGTTTATCGACGGAACTTTGCCTGCTACTGAAGTTCCCAGCGAGCAAGAAAGGCCCACAGGGCCTAGGCGGCCGAACGCCCGGAATGTCTCACACCGGGAGCGATCTTTTGCACATGGAGTGGAAGTGGTAGTACTGGGCGCATGGTGAAGTCGGGCTACGACACCGCCGTCCACGAGGCAGGCCACGCCGTGGTCGGCCTCGTCACGGGCATGGACGTGATCGAACTCTCGATCATCCCTGACGACGAGCGGAACACGACCGGCGGGACCGTCATCGAGGGAGGCGACCAACTTGTCAGGGACGTGGTCGCCGGGGACAGTTGGGGGTTCACGCCCGAGGAGTACGCGGCTGCCTACGGGTGGCTCGACGGCAGGGTGTTGACGACTCTCGCAGGGGCTACCGCTGAACAGCGAGTCACCGGCGAGTGGAACAGTGAAGGTGCCCACAGCGATGTGCTCTTCATCAGCGACATGGTCCAAGTGGCCTACGGCCACCCAGACCCAGACGCCCCGGTCGAGCCAGACCCGCTCCTAGTGGCTCCCGTGCTAGAGGACTACTACGACGAGGAACTGGGCCGGGAGTTCAAGTTTGTGGACGATTACGAGCCGGTGGTCGAGCGAGCACGCGAGCGATGGGGCGACGAGTGCCGGGACATCCTCGAGCAGAACTGGGCGTGGGTGGAAGCAGTCGCCCAGGCGGCCATGGATGGTGACGGGACCGTGACTGGCGACCAGATGAAGGCTCTCCGACCGGAGGACGACTAGGAGTCGCTACCGAGATGCTCGTGCAGCGCTTGAATTGGTCTCAGGAAGAGTCGAAACGATGGCAAAACCCCACGTTGGGGGGTTTTCGGGAGCTCAGTTGGCGTCGAGTTCCCCGGAGAGGTCGGAGAGCCAGCCCTCGAGTTCAATCAGGGCCTGCTTGGCCTCGGTCCGCTGGCGGTCGGACAGGGAGCGGGGTTCGCGGCGGGACAACCGCGTGTCGATGGTGTCCGACCAGGCCCGCAGGAGTTCGGGGAGTGCTCCCCCACCGCTGCCCGCCCGCGGGGTTCCGGAACGTCCGGCACTGGCTCCGTCGCGCAGGAGATGCTCGAGGGAATCCACGGAAACCTTCCAGGGGGAATTCTCGGTCGGGCCCTTGAGGCCCTCAACCCGCTCCTCCTTGAGCCATCGTCGGATCGTGGAGGCCTCGTAGCCGAACCGCCGTGAGGCTTCCTTGAGGGAGACGTACTCGGCCATGGAACTCCGATTGTGGGGTTCGACGCATGGGATTCGCCGGATCGGACGGGTTCCGACATGGTAGCCCGATGGGTAACCATGGGGAGCGATAGTTGCTCATTGGTGTCGTATTCGGCCATCCCGTTTTCCCGGTGGGCAGTTCTGTCGATCACCTGAGCCAGGGGCGGGAAGAGGAGAGGCAGGCAGGAGACGAGGCTCGGAAGGTCCCGGATAGTTCCGAACACTCCGGAGGTTTCCGAAGGGTTCGGAACCGTTCGGATCCGGAGGGTCCCGGATCGGGAAGGCCCCATTCGGGGGAAGGTCGACGCCTTGT
>PVBE012408949.1_pt1 | contig 10310 bp, 7 predicted proteins | sample 1631181 | NCBI WGS metagenome assembly PVBE01 (sample SAMN08397723, study PRJNA350692) | Marine metagenome, whole genome shotgun sequencing project. | isolation source: water | place: Pacific Ocean | collected 2012-04 | reverse complement strand
TGCTGAAGCGGCCGTACTTCCGACGCAGCTTCGGCGACATGTACTCGGGGAACACGCGGCGGGTCAGGGCCGTGCGGAAGCCGTAGTCCGTCGGCGGCAGGGGGGCCATCTCAACCCGATTGAACTCGCCCCGCGGCACGGTGGTGGGACGCGCCTCGCGACGGCCGTGGAAGACGACGAAGCCCTGGTCTTCGGTGTCCGGATACCGCTCGGGGGCGCCCAGGTAGGGAGCCACGTCGAACGCCAGCGCCCCCACCGCGAGCAGCACCATCGCCGCCCGCAGCCGCACGCCCTCGGGGGCCCAGCGGTCGAGCGAGCCGCCGATCGCCAGCGCCGCGAGCACCGACGCGGGGGCGTACAGACGCCACGGGAACATGATCCGGCTGATCACGGGGACCCCGTCCATGACCACCGCGAACGGCCACGTCGCCAACAGCAGGGTGACCACGGCGGCCCCCGCGTAGGCGCGCACAGGGAGCCCATCGCGGTCGTTCGGCCGGCGCGGAGCCCCCAGGCTCAGGAGCGTCAGCATCAGCAGCACACCGCCGAAGTACATCGGCATGCCGGCGCCCGGATCCTCGCGGTCGCCGCGCTTGTAGCGGATGTCGTACCGGCGCCACATCCGCCGCCGGACGGGCTCGTCGATCGTGGCCGCGTACCCCGAGATCTTTGCCCCCGGGGGGGCCAGCTTGTCCACCGCGGTCTGGTCCTGCTCGGCGACGATGGGAAGCCACCACGCGGCGGTCGCGCCGACGGTCAGCGAGGCGCACAGCAGCAGCGTGCTCGCGGCCTTCTTCGTCGGTCGCACCCGGCCGGTCGAGCGCCACAGCCCCCACGCCGTCAGCGGTCCCAGCACCAGCGCGATCTCGATCACCGACAGGATGTGGGTGCCGAGCAGGCCTGCAATGCAGACGCCCAGCACCGCCGGGGCCCGGCCCTGCTCCCCCCGCGCGACCTTCCACGACGCCACCACGATCGGGGGCAGCCAGATGAACGCCAGCAGCTCACCCAGCGCGAACCGGAAGGTCTGGTCCATCAGGTGGTAGGGCGCGAACGCCAGCGCCGCCGCCGCCAGCAGCCCCGCCGGACGCGAGCCTCCCGCCCACCGCAGGGACGCGTAGGTCGTCGCCGCGGTGGCGATCTGCGCGACGACCACGAGGAAGCGAACCGCCTCGATCGGAGAGCCCCCCAGCGCCTGCGCGGGCCACGCAAGCACGTACCCCACCGGGCAGTAGAACTGCAGCAGCGGCATGCCGAGCCCGAGGTACGGATTCCACCGCGGCCACAGGTCGCCATCGAGCACCGAGCGCCACGTCGAGAAGAGCGCCCACGCGTGGTACAGCAGGTCGTGAGCGAAGACGACGCCGGGGCGGAGGTAGTCCTGGGCGCCGACCACGCCCAGCGCGATCAGTCCTCCCGCGACCGCCAGCCGACGGCCTCGACCGGTCCCCTCCCCCAGCAGCGCCAGCGCGCCGAAGCCGAGCACCACCGCGGCGAGTCCGACCATCCCCAGCGTCGACGGGGGGGCCCCCATGGAGAACTCGGTGGTGGCGATCGCGAGGGCGAGGCCCGCCGCGACGGCCGCGAACCAAACCGCGAGCGCACGCCGCCCGGTCACGCGCTGAAGACCTCCGCGAGGCGGCTCGTACCGGCCTCCTGGATTCGGCGCACGCCGTCCGAGAAGAGGCCGATGACTCGCTGCGTGACCGGCCCGGGACGGCCGCCGCCGACGGGGTCGGTCCCCAGCCGAACGACCGGCACGACCTCCTTGACCGACGACGTGATGAACACCTCGTCAGCCGCGCGGAGGCGGGCATCCTCCAAGGGTCCCTCGGTCACGGTGAGGCCAGCGTCCTGGGCCGCGGCGATGGCGAGCGCGCGCGTCACGCCCGGAAGCACGTGCTCGACCCCGGGGGTGTGGATGAGGCCGTCGCGGACCACGAACAGGTTCGACGTCGTCGCCTCCGCCCAGGTCCCGTCCGGCGCCCGCAGCAGCGCCTCACTGGCGCCCTGGGCCCGGGCCTCCCGCAGCGCGAGCACGCCCGCGAGGTAGTTGGAGCTCTTGACGTGCGCCGGCACCGCCGCGTCCTTCTTGAAGGCCCCGGCGGGTAGTCCGACGCCGATGCCGTCCACCCGCGCCCGCTCCGGCCAGCGGGGTTGGGGCTGCGCGAGCACGACCAGGCGGGGCACCTGCGGATCGGGGAGCATCAGGCCGTGCCCGCCGTCGCCGCGGGTGACCATGATGCGAAGCACCGCCTCCCGGTCGGCGGGCCAGTCGGCCAGCACCTCGTCGAGCACGGCGGTGATCTCCGCGTCGGACCAGGGGACCTCGAGGTACAGGGCAGCGGCGGACTTGCGGAGTCGGTCGAGGTGGTCGCCGAGGAGGAACGGGCGTCGCCCGTAGGTGCGCACGCTGTCGAAGCAGCTGTCACCGAGGAGGAATCCGCGATCCGTGATGGGCACGCACGCGTGCTCCAGGGGCGCGAGCCGGCCATCGACCCAGGCGAGGCCGGCGAAGCTCACGTCAGGCTCCGCGGGCGGCTTGCTCCAGCAGCGGGGCGAGTGCCCGGGGGGTGATCCCGCCGACCTCCCGCAGCCACTTGGAGCCATCGCCGGCGACGCTCAGCGCCTCTTCGTTCCAGCGGGCCAGACCCTGGCCGGTGGACGCCTCGAACTTCGGATCGACCCCGACGGCGCGGGCCAGCGTCTCCACCACGTCGCGCTCCCACCAGGTCTCCCCGACGAGGTTCCAGACGGGGCCCGGCGCTTCGGTTCCGGGGGGCTCCTGACCGCCGATGGCGACGGCGAGGGCGTCGACCACGTCTTCCAGGGCGACGAGGCCGAGGTGGTGGCCGCGCTCCCCCACCAGCGGGTACTCCTCGCCGGCCACGAGGCGGCGGACGGTGGAGCGGATCCAGGACGACTCGCGCAAGCCGGTGCCTACGACCATGCCGGGGCGGAGGATCCAGCAAGAGATGTTGGGCTCGGCCATCAGCGCCTGCAGCCGGGCGGCGTCCTCAGCCCACTTCTTGGTGAAGGCGTAGGCCAACGGGCGCGAGTAGACGCGACGGTCGTCCTCCCCGATGACGCCGGCGGCGGGCAGGCTCGGCTCGTACACCGACGTCGACGACAGCAGCACGATCCGCTTCACGCCGGCCCGACGGGCGGCATCGCAGAGGAACAGCGTGCCCGCGGTGGTCGTGCGGAAGTGGCCGGTGACGTCCTTGTCGCCGCCGCGGTAGCAGGCGAGGTGGACGAGCACGTCGGTCCCCTCGGGGATCGCGTTGCGCGCGTCCCCCTCCTGGCTGAGATCGGCCGCGTGGAAGGCGATCGGGAGCCCCACGTCGGCGGGCGGGGTGCGCCCCACGGCGGTCCAGGTGCGGCGATCGCCGAGGCGGGTGCAGAGGCGGCGTCCGATGAACCCGGTAGCGCCGGTGAGGCAGATGTGAAGGGCTGTCATGCACGCCGGATTTATCACGTCGAGGCGGGGGGTGTCGCCCCGTCAGACCCCCTGATACGCTCGCCGCCCTTCCGCACTGAGGAGCCGTCGATGACCGACCTGCGCGAGCGCACGATCGAAGTCCTGTCCCGTCACATGACGATGGATCGGTTCAACTTCCTGCTGGATTTGGACAAGTCCCACGGCGCGTGGCTGACCACCGTCAAGGGTGAAGAGCTTCTGGATTGTTACTCGGCGTTCGCGAGCCTCCCCATCGGCTGGAACCACCCTGCCCTGACGGACCCGGCGTTCGTGCAGCGGCTCGGTACCTACGCGATCAACAAGCCGGCGCTTTCGGACACCTTCACGCCCGAGTTGGCCGACTTCGTCGAGACCTTCTACCGGGTCGGCATCCCCGAGCGGTTCCCCTGGATCTTCTTCATCTCGGGCGGCGCGCTCGCGGTCGAGAACTGCCTGAAGGCGGCGTTTGACTGGAAGGTGCAGAAGAACCTCGCCGCCGGCCGGAAGCCGCTCGGCAGCAAGATCATCCACTTCGAGCACTGCTTCCACGGCCGCACCGGCTACACGATGTCGCTGACGGACAGCCACGATCCGCGCAAGACGAAGTGGTACCCGCAGTTCGACTGGCCGCGCGTGCCGACGCCCGCGCTGCGCTTCCCCGTCAACGACGGCGTGATCGCCGAGGTCGAGGCGGCGGAGGCCCACAGCCTCGCCCGCATCGAGGCGGCGTTCGACGCCAACCCCCACGACATCGCCGGGATCATCCTCGAGCCGATCCAGTGCGAAGGCGGCGACAACCACTTCCGCCCGCAGTTCCTGCAGGCGCTCCGGCGCATCGCGGACGAGCGGGAGGCGCTCCTGATCTTCGACGAGGTGCAGACCGGCATCGGCCTCACCGGCACCTTCTGGGCGTGGCAGGGACTGGGCGTCGAGCCCGACCTCGTCGCGTTCGGCAAGAAGACCCAGGTGTGCGGGCTCTACTCCAGCCGGCGCATCGAAGAGGTCGAGCGCAACGTCTTCGTGGAGCCCAGCCGCATCAACTCCACCTTCGGCGGCAACCTCGTCGACATGATCCGGTTCCAGCGCGTGCTGGAGGTGATCGAAGAGGATGACCTCGTCGGCAACGCCGCCTGCGTGGGCGCGACGTTCAAGTCCGCGCTGCAGGGCCTCGCCGACGAGATGGACGGCTTCGTCACCAACGTGCGCGGCTCGGGGCTGCTCCTGGCGATCGACGTGCCGGACGAGGCGGCTCGCGGCGCGGTCATCTCCAACGCCATGGACGAGGGGCTGTTCGCCCTGAGCTGCGGCTCCCGATCGATCCGGTTCCGCCCCTCGCTGATCTTCACCGAGGACCACGTCGGCGCCGCCATCGAGCGTCTCCGCCCCGCCCTGAAGAAGGCCGCCTCAAGCTCCTGAAATCCCCTCCGATGTAGGGGGTATGGCGTATCAGGAACTCCGAAAACATCTGCGCGTCAAAGCCGGTGGCAAGGCGATTGTCCAGCAAGACGATGGCTCGCGGATTCGATGCACCCTGTACGACATGTCGCTGGGCGGCGCGTACATGATCCGCTCCACGGAGTTCGGACCGCCGGCCGCGCTGGCGATGGGCGAGATCGTCAAGGTGATGATGTTCGACCCCTCGCAGGGCGCCTACGAGCTGGACGCCGAGGTCGTGCGTTTGGAAGCGCTCGACGGCCCCGGCGTCGCGGTCCGGTGGATCCACAAAGAGGCCCAGGTCGCCGCCTTCGAGAACCACATCGAGTGGGAAGCGAAGGAACAGGCAGTGCCCAAGTCGGCGCTCGGTGTGCCGATTCTCCAGTACCCCACGAGCAAGCTCGGCGCGGCGGAGCGGATCACCAAGGCGGTGGTTCCGATCTCCGTCCTCGGGGTCGTGTTCGGACTGATGATGGTCGGAGCCACGTGGATCAAGACCCTCATGAACTCCGGCTAGGTCCCCGCCGCTTCGTTCAGCAAGGGCAGCGCGCGCGCGCCCAGACTCATCAGGAAGGTCGACAGCTGGGGCCCGTTGGGGCGGCCCAGCAGCGCCTCGTAGGCGACCCCGAAGAACGGCCTCTGCTCGATCCCGGCGTCGCAGATGTGGGCGAAGATCCGGCCCTTGAAGTCCTGCTCCGTGAGCACCTCGGTGCCGTCGACGTGAGCCGAGAGGTCGGCCGCCATGCCGGCGAAGACAGCGCGAGAAGCGTCATCGATTTCGAGGTCGGCGGGCACGGCGTCGTTCAGGGCGATGCGCAGCTTGCTGTCGTCGGCGTAGGCGCCCAGCCAGGAGCGCGCCTCGCCCACCCGCAGCGCCGTCTCGGCGTGTCCCCGCCCTTCGGGCAGGTGCCCCATCGCGCGCAGCGTCGCGGTCGCCTCCTCGGCCGTCTCCACGGACTGCCCGACGATGGCGGCGAGGGGGAACTTCACCCGCGCGGGCGCCTCCCGGCCGGCCAGCTCGCCCCGCTCGGGGTAGGTGTAGAAGTGCACGCGGTCGAGCTTGCTGACGAGCGCGTCGGGCTCCTTGGTGACGATGCCGTGGGCCACCCGCTCGGTCCGGTCGTGCTCGTTGTAGAGGTTCACGATGTCCGGGGTCCGGTTGGGGTCGAAGTCGATGACCTTGTTCGGCTCGCTCCGCACCATCAGGAAGCGCATCATCGACGGCGACAGCACCTCGGTGACCTCGGCGAAGCTGACCCCGGCGCCCTTGGACGTACTCATCTTGCGCCCGCCGACGTTGAGGAACTCGTAGCCGTTGCCGGTCCGGTAGCCCGAGGACGGGTACGGCGGCGGGTAGTCGAAGATGTCGACGCTGAACTTGCACGAGGCGGTGCGGGAGCCGCCCTTGCTGAAGTGGTCCTTGCCGGCCCACTCCGCGATCACGCCCTTGGTGATCCACTTGGCGGCCCACTCGACCTTCCACGGGAACTTGCCGCCGCCGCCGAACGGTGACCGCCAGCCCTCGTGGCCGCAGCCGGGGATGTAGGTCCGCTCGTAGGTGACCGGGTCCTTGTAGCTCTGGATGTCGCTGCGGCACTCGTAGCGGATGAGGCCGCGGGCGCCGTCCCACTCCAACGCCCGGGTCGTGCCGATGCGGCCGCACTGTTCGCACAGCGGGGCGAACGGCAGGCGGTGGCTGGCCGGGGTGTCGCCGTACAGCTCGGTGTAGATGCCTTGGATTGCGGCGGTCTGGTCCAGCGCGGTCTGGATGGCGGCGTCGAAGGAGCCGTCCTCGTAGAGCCCGCCGGTGGTCTCCAACCCCGCCTCGATGGCGTACTGGTCGAACAGGTCGGTGCACTGCCGGAAGTAGCAATCGCCGAACGACTCGTAGCCCTCCACGGGCGACGGGATGTGTCGGAACGGCTTGCCCAGGTGCTGGTCCCACTCCTCGCGCGGGAGCCCCGCAGACGGCTTGTCGTAGGGGTCCATGTCGTCGCTGCTGAGCACGAAGTGGGCCGGAGCCCCCTTGCCCCGGAGCGCGCGAGCGATGACGTCGTGGAGGATCCAGCCCCGCGACGAGCCCACGTGGATGATCCCCGACGGCGTCTTCTCGTCGTACACCAGCATTCCCTGGTCGGCGACGATCTGCTGGAGGCGGGGGTGGCGGTCGACGTGCTGGAGGATCTCGTCCGCCATCGCGTCGGCCCAGAACGTTCCCTTGGCGGCCTTCTTGCCCATGACGGGCGTCATTACCTGCAAACGCGGAGAGGCTCAACCTTGGTCGGAAGCCGCCGATGAGGAAATCATGACTACGCGGGGGGGAATTCGCACCAGACTCCTGGGGACGGCGGCCGCCGGCCTGATCTGCGCGTGCACGCCCCCGGAGGCCCCCGAAAGCGCCAGCCTCGCTCTGCTGGACGACGTCTGGTGGACCGAACCCGCCGTCGGGGACGTCCGCGCCAGCGCCTGGGCGGACTTCGAGCCCGATGGCGACCTCGACCTCGCCGTGGTCGAACACAACGGTGCCATTCGCACCTACCGCAACGACGACGGGAGCCTGATCCCGGGCCCCGCGGCGCTGGCCGAGGAGGTCGACGGGGAGAACGGACCGGAGTCCGTGCTCGTGGTTGACCTCGATGCCCCCGGGAGCTTCCGCCCCGAGATCATCGTCGGGGGGGACGCCTCCGATCTCCTAATCTACGACGTCGACGACGAAGGCGGCCTCACCGTCCGGGAGCGTCACGAGGGGCTGATCGACGTCAACGGCCTCGCCGCCGGCGACTTCGACGGCGACCAGCTCCTGGACGTCGCCGTGGCGCGCGACGGCGAGCCCAACGCGGTGCTCCGCAACGTCGGAGGGAGCCTGTCGCTGCCGGACGGCTGGGAGGAGCCAGCCGAGTCCGACGGCATCGAAGAGATCACGCTCGCCGTCGCCTGGGGCGACGTGGACGGCGACGGACGGCCGGATCTCGCCTTCGCCGAGTACGACCGGGGGCCGAGCTTCCGGGTGCTCCGCAACACCGGGGCCGGGAGCTTCGCGCCGCACTGGTCGAGCTCGGACTCGGGCAACGGACGCGGCGTCGCCTGGGCCGATGCCGACGGAGACGGAGACCTCGATCTCGCCGCCGGGACCCGCGCGGACGACCCCTCGCGGATCTACCTCAACGACGGCGGTCAACTGCAGGAGCCGCCCCTCCTGCTCGAGTCGACCGGCAGTCGGTTCGGGGCCGCCTGGGGGGACGGCGACGGCGACGGTCGGCCCGACCTCGTGCTGGCCGGCCCCGACGGCGCGGAGCTGATGGTGAACCTCGGCGGGGGGGACTTCGAGCTCGCAGCCGAGTACGCCCCCCCGGCGGCCGCTCGTACGAAGAGTTCTACGCCCAGGGCGCGGCGGCGTGGGGCGACGTCGACGGGGACGGGGGCGTCGATCTGGCCCTCGCCGGCGGCGAAGACCAGCCGGTCCGAGTCTTCCGCGGCCCCCCCCCGGGGCTGACCTGCGGCGGCAGCGAGGCCATCGACGACGACGCGCCGTGACGGCGATCGCGTGGGGGGACTGGGACAACGACGGCGACCTCGATCTGGCATCCGCCCGGGACGGACACGTCCGCGTCTACCGCACTCACGACGGCGCGGTGGATCCCGAGCCGGTCTGGGGCAGCGAGTCGCTGGGCGCTCCGAGGGATCTCGCGTGGGGCGACATGGACAAGGACGGCGACCTCGACCTCGTCGTGCCCGACGCCGACGGGCAGGTCCACCTGTACGAGAACCACGGCACCGGGCTCGCGTCGGGGCCCCCCGTCTGAAGCGGCGCCGACGGCCTCCGGGTCAGCCGGCTGGCCCTCGCCGATTGGGACCTCAACGGGAGCATCGACATCCTCGCGGTCCGGGACGGCGGCGCGGTCTCGATGACGTCGAACAACACCTCGGCCGCGGACGGCCAGCCGACGATCTGGGCGTTCGACAACCCCTTCCTGCTCGAGGGGCTGGGGATCGGCGACGGCTCCGCCCTGGACCTCGCCGACGTCGACGGAGACGGAGATCTGGACCTCGCCGCGGGGTGGCGGGGAGGCTCGCGCGCGGTCTTGCTCCGGAGCATCGTCGACCTGGGCTACGCCACCCCCGAGGTGGCGTGGACGGCCCCGTTCGAAGAGCCCGTCGAGGACCTCGCGTTCGTCGACCTCGACGCCGACGGGGACATGGACCTGGCGGCCGTGGGAGGCCCCCTTCGGGTCTACGAGAACGTCGACGGCGCGCTGCAGCAGGGCACGCTGTGGCCCGCCGTCGGCACCTCCGGCTCCGCGTTGGCGGTGGGGGACCGCAACGGTGACGGGCGCCTGGAGCTGGCGGTCGCGTTCGGGGCGGGCGGCGGCGACCTGTACGAGAGCATCGACGGCACATTCCAGCGCACCTGGAAGTGGCCCAACGACCAGGTCCTCCCCCCGGACCTGGCGTGGGCGGACGTCGACCGCAACGGGACCCCCGACCTCGCCGCCGCGACGGGCGGCGGCGTCCAGCTCTGCCTCAGCAACGCCGGTGGCACCCCCGGCCTGACCGACCACCCGACGCGGATCGTCGTGCTCCCGTCCCATGACGAGGCCGTCGCGGGCGAGGGGCATGGCTCCCTCGGCACGGCGGTGGGCGAACACCACCGGGTGCGCTACCTGCTGATCGACCCCGAGTCCGATCCCGTCCCCCGGGTCTCCTATCAGGTCTCCATCGATGACGGCGCGACCTGGCAGAACGGAGGCATGAACACCCACACGCCGGGCATCACGAACCTCTCCTCGAGCCCCGAGGGCGTCGAGCACGACTTCGGCTGGATCTGGCTCGCCGCGGGGACCCACCACCGGGCCCGGCTCCGCGTGATCGCCGAGGGACTCGACAGCCGCACCGTGGCAGGCCTCCCCCAGCACGCGCAGGCGGCCGGCATCTCGCCCGCCTTCCGGCTGGACGGCGGCTGCTTCCCCCCCGCGTTCGGCAAGGACGAAGACGGGGATGGCTTCACCCCCTGCGACGAGATCCCCGACTGCAACGTCGGCGAAGCCGAGGTCTACCCGGGCGCGTCCGAACTCTGCGATGGTCGAGACAACGACTGCGACGGTGCCATCCCCGCCTCCGAGATCGACGCGGACGAGGACGGGGAGCTGGACTGCGTCGGTGCCTGCGACGAGACCGCGACCAACGGCGCCTTCCGGTTCGCCGAAGCCGAGACCTGCGACGACGGCATCGACAGCGACTGCGATGGCGCCGGAGGGCCCGACGCAGGCGAGGATCCCGAGTGCTGGGACGAGGGCTGCAGCTGCTCCAGTTCGGGAGGCGGCAGCGCCTCCTGGGCTGGTGGGGCTCGCGGCGCTGCTCAGAGGCCGGCGTCGGAGGGGCAGGCCGAGCACTCCAGGATCGTCCACTCCAGCAGCGC
>PVBE012395736.1_pt1 | contig 10310 bp, 6 predicted proteins | sample 1631181 | NCBI WGS metagenome assembly PVBE01 (sample SAMN08397723, study PRJNA350692) | Marine metagenome, whole genome shotgun sequencing project. | isolation source: water | place: Pacific Ocean | collected 2012-04 | reverse complement strand
CCCGGGAGCCATGATCATGTAGGTATCGACCTCGACGCGCGGCGCCGTCAGCTCCACGCCGGGCACCCCGTCCTGGATGATGGTGGCGTCGCGCAGCGACACGCCGAGCGATTGCCTGCGGAGCTCGTTGAGCTCGGCGTCGGTCAGGGCGGGGTTGCGCACCAGCACGTTGCGCGGTCCCATGCGCTCGATCATCTCCATCGCCTGCTGCTCCGCCCCGGCGCCGATCGACAGCATGGCGATTACCGCACCGACGCCAAAGATCATGCCGAGCATGGTGAGGATCGACCGCAGCTTGTGGGCCGCCAGGTTGTACAGCGCGCTGAGGATGGATTCGTGAAGGTTCATCTGGTCGTGCCTGCGTCTCTCACGGCGGCCTACCGCCCGCCGGGTGCCTGCAGGCCGGTGGGCTCGCTTGGCTCCGCTTGGTCGACGGGCTGCGGCGCGCGGGTCGGATCCTGCAAGGCGACGCGATCGCCTTCGTCGAGGCCGCTCTCCACTACGACGCGACCGAGGGCTGCCGGGCCCAGGACGATCTCGACGGGCTCGAACCCACGGAGCGATTGACGATAGGCGATCTTGGCGCCGTTCTCGCCCTCGAAAACCGCCTCGCGCGGGATGGTGAGCACGTCATCGAGGTCCTGGATCATCAACGTGGCGCGCACCCGCTGGCCGGGCTTCATGCGCTCCGGGTCGGTCCTTTCCAGCTCGATCTCGACCTCGAAGTACTGCACCGGCGAGAATCGGCTCTTGCGACGCGCCAGAGCCGCCAGGCGTCGCACGCGTCCCTGGAACGTCACGTCGGGATGGGCTTCGACGATGATCTGAGCCGGTGTGTTCGCGCGCAGCCCGCCGGCGTCGGCTTCGAGGACGTAGACATTGGCCTTCATCGAGTTGAGCTGCGGGATCTCGGCGATCGTCTGACGCTGGTGCATCTGCATGCCGACGACCGGCAGGTCGCCGTCGTCGTTCGTGAGCACGAAGATGCCGTCGTGGGGGGCGCGAATCTCGAGCCTGGCGAGGTCGGCCTCCACTTCTTCGATGTCGAGGTCGGCGCGTTCGCGTGTCAGATCGAGGAGCGCCAGCTCGACGGCGCCGAGCTCCTCGCGTATCTCGTGGCTGCGGTTGGCGTTGTCGCGTCGCTGCGTCGCCAGGGTCGAGTCGATCTCCGACTTGATGATCTCCTGGCGCGAGAAGATCTCCGGGTCCTTGCTCTGGAAGGTGCGTGCGTAGTCCAGTTGCCGGTCGGCCATCGCGGCGTCGCGTTCCAGGTTGGCGAGCGCCGTCTCCTCCTGCTGCAGCCGCTGGTCGCGGCGGCGCAGGGTCTGCGCCAGCTCGTCTTGGTTTTCGAGGAGCTGATTGTCGAGATCGGTCGAATCGAACTGCACCAGCAGGTCGCCTTCTCTGACCTCGGTTCCGTCTTCAGCGATCCAGCCGATGTACATCGGCCCGCGGCGGCCTCGCGGCACGATGATCTCGGTGGCCACCTCCGAAGACAGCACGCCGTCGGCGTCGATCCGGTGTACGAACCGGCCGCGAGTGACCTCGGACACCGGTGTTGTCGGTCCGCCGCCAATCGGTCCGACGACCTCGAAGCCGACCCACAAGAGCATCGCCGACGAAACGACCAAGACGATGCTGATCTGCACCTTGCGGCTGGACAGGCGCATGTCAGCCGCCTTCCGGGTGGGTTTCAGCAACCAGATCGCCCGCCTCGAGCCCCCCGAGGACCTCGACCATCGTGGCGTTGCGCCGGCCGAGAGTAACGGCCGTGGCCTCGTGGCCGATCAAGGTGCGGCGGTAGACGATCGGCCCGTCGGCGCTCGGAAACACGGCGCTCGACGGAATCAGCAGAGTGTTGGGGATGCGCGCGGTCTCGATACTCCCCCGAAACCGCATCCCGGGCCGCATGCGGCGCACGTCGATTTCATCGAAGTGCAGCTCGAGGCGCACCGCCTTGAGCGGATTGCGCGAAAAGGATTTGCGCTGCACGGCGCGTGAGATCGACGCGATGGTCCCCGAGTACTCGACCTCCGGGTGGGCGTCGAGCCGGATGTGGAACGGCTGTCCTTCGGCGACCCGCCCGGCGTTGGGCTCGTCGACCTCGCCGCGGCCTACCAGCGAGTTAAGATCCGGCAGCTCGATGATTTCGTTGCCGCGCCAGGCCGAATCGCCCACCTTCATCTTCTGGCCCTGGCGGTCGGCGACGTAGATGACGGTGCCCGATCGCGGCGCACGAACCGTCATCTGCTCGATCGTTCGCTCGATCTCGGCGACGTTGTTTTCAGCCTCGGTACGATTACCCTCCAGCACCCCCCGCCGCGCCGCCCCCGACCTCTCCGCGGCTTGGATCTGCAGCTTCACGGATTCCACTTCGATCTCCGCGAGCTGCAGGTCGAGCCCCGCCTTTTCGAGCTCGCGGGCCGAGCTCAGGTCGACGGGCACTTCTACTTGAAGCTGGGCCTGGCGGAGGCTCGCCTCGGCTTGCGCGAGCCTCAACTCCAAGCCCAAGCGCTGCTGTTCGAGGTTGCGGTCGAGCCTCTCGATGTTCTTCGCCGCCTGCAGCGCACGGGTCTGCCGGTCGCGGAGCTGGAGCTCGAGCGCGGAGGAGTCGAATTCGAGCACCGCGGTGCCGGCGCTCACTTCCTCTCCCTCCGGAGCCATCATCGAGATCTGGAAATCGAACACGCGGCTCTCGGTGCGCGGCGGCGTCAGCATGCTCGAGTCGGTCGATACGACGGTGCCCTCGACGGCGACGGTGATGACGAGATCCCGGGCCTGGGCCTCGGCCCAGGTCAGGCTTTCGTCGTCGCCGAAGCCCGCGAGCCGCAGTGTCACGAGGGCAACCACGAGCACACCGCCGACAATCAGAAGTCGCTTCTTCGTTACGAACTGCATCGACTGCATCCTTGTTCTTTGTTCATTCGCCTATACTGCCGCCGCAGGCGCAACCGCGTGCCCTCGGAGAGCCCCGATCGGATGGCGCATACTTGGGCGCCGCACGAGCCCAGCTCGATACGCCGCCGATCGCCGTTCTCCAGAACCGCGAAAACCTCTTCCTCGCCGAACTCGAGCGCCCTACGGGGCACGAGCAGCTCGTCATCTCGGACAGCGGTGACCACCTCGACCTTCACCGACATACCCGGGCGCATGATCTCGGGATCGGTTTCCTCCAGATCGACCATGATGCGGAAGAAACGCTGCTCCGAGCGCATGTTCAACCACTGCGCCACCGGTGTGATCGAGCGCACGAAACCGGGTATCTGACGCTCGGGGTAAGCGTCGAGCGTGCACACAACGGTCATTCCGGGGGTCACCTTGCCGTCGTCGACGTCCGACATCCGCGTGTCGACCAACATCTCCGAGAGGTCGGGGATGAGCATGAGCTCGGCGCCGTTCCAGGTGCTGTCCCCGACCTCGAACTTGCGCCCCTCGCGGCGGTTGTCGCCGGCCACGGCGATGCCGGCGTACGGCGCCCGCAGCACCATGGTGTCGAGGGCACGCCGCGTCTCTTCGACCTCTCGTTGATCTATCTGCACGTCGATCCGAAGCACGTCGAGCTCGGCCTCCGACCCTTCGACGAGTGCTCTGAAGTCGGCCTCGACCTTGGCGAGGCTGTTCTGCGCCTGCTCGAGCGCGAGCTGGAATTCCTGGTACTCGCGTAGCGACTGCAGGTCTTGGGGTATCGACGAGTCGATCTCCGCCTTGCGCACGTTGATACGCGCCTGCTCGACCTCGAACTCCTTTTGCGCGATCTCGCCGGCGATCTCGGCTTCGCGCTCGTTGAGCTCGTTGATTGTCTCCTCCAGCCCGATCTGTCTGTCGTCGAGCTGGCTGGCGATCTGCGAGGTGTCGAGCTCGACCATGGGGTCGTCCGCCTCGACGTAGGTGCCTTCTTCTACCATCCAGCGGATGACCGGGTCGCGCTGCGGCGACTCCGGCACGACGATGTCGGCTCCGCCGACCGAGCGCAGCTCGCCACTCAGCAGCAGCACTTGGCGGAGTGGACCGCGGCGGGCGACGGCAACATCGGCCGTTGCGTCGATCGCAGCGTGGCTTGTGCCGACGGAGTCCGCGGCAGCCTGTTCGCTGGTACAGCCGGCGACAGAAATCAGGAGGATCGCCGCGCAGGCGACTCCCGCCGCTCCGGTATGGAGATTGGCGCGCATCAGAGAAGGACCTCCCGGCGGGGATTAGCGCCACGCGTGGCGCGCGGCGTGCTGTTGGCGAGTTTGTAGCCCAGCCCGCGAACGGTGACGATGAACTCGGGGTTGCCAGGGTCGACTTCCAGCTTTTGGCGTAGGCGGGCGATGTGGACGTCGACGGTGCGCGTCGTCGGCATGGCGTCATAGCCCCACACCGAGTCGAGCAACTCGTCGCGGCTGAGCACCGCGCCGGCGTTCTCGGCGAACCGCCGCAGGAGCTCCAGCTCCTTGGCCGCGAGCCGCACCGGCTCGCCGGCGCGCCGTGCTTCGGCGCTGCGAAAATCGATGGAGACGTCACCGAACTCGACACCATCGACGGACCGGGATCCTGCGGGTCGCTCGACGCGCCGCAGCAAGGCCCGGATCCTGGCAATCAATTCGATGAACTCGAACGGTTTGGTGAGATAGTCGTCGGCGCCCAGGTCGAGCCCCACGACCTTATCGGTAGCCTCGCCGCGGGCCGTCAGCATCAGGATCGGTGTCTGCAGGCCCTGTCGGCGCAGTCCGCCTGCGATCTCGAATCCGTCTTTGCCGGGCATCATCACATCCAAGATCAACAGGTCGTGGTCGCCGGTCGCCGCCAGCTCCATTCCTTGATCGCCGTCGCTTGCCAACTCGACGTCGAATCCCTCTCTGGTAAGACGATCGGACAAGGCGAGAAGTTGGGCCGCGTCGTCCTCGACGACGAGGATGCTCCGCGATTCCGTGTCGCTATCTCCGTGTCTCACGTCGCACCGCCTCCGTCGCCGGCCGTTTGAAGTTGATCAGGCCCGGCCAGCCTCCCACTCGATTCTCGCACTTCGGCTGCACCGGCCGTCGGCAAGAAAACGCGGAACGTGCTGCCGTCACCGGGATTGGCGCTGACTTCGACGCGGCCCCCGTGGGCGTCGATGATCTCCTTGACGAGACTCAATCCGAGCCCGGACCCTTCTGCTTGCGCCGTACGTGCCGCTCGTCCCCTGAAGAAGGGCTCGAAGACCTGGGACAACTCGGCGGCGTCGATTCCCGGGCCGGCATCCTCGACAGACAATTCGATCTCCCGTTCGCGGCCACCTCCAACCACCCTGGCCGAGAGCCGGATCTCGCCTCGTTCCTCGCTGAACTTCATCGCGTTCGAGACCAGGTTGCGGACCACGGACTGCAGCGCCCTCTCGTCGCCGAGCAGCGGGGGAAGCCCGTCCTCGACACTGACCGTCAGATCGCACCTCTCAACCGCGGCCGGCTTGAGCGCCTTGAGCGCCGCGTCGACGAGGCTGCGCACGTCCACGTCGCACATCTCGTAGCGGTACCGCCCCGATCGAATCGCGGAGAAATGCAGCACACCCTCGACCATGTTGGCCAGGCGGTGGCTCTCCTGATGGATCGTTGCGCCGTAGTGTGCCGCCTGCTCGAGGTCCTGGACGACCCCGTCGGCGAGGTTTTGACTCAGCGACGAGATACCGGCAATCGGCGTTCGCAGCTCGTGCGAGACGCCCGCCACGAATTCCATCTGGCGTGCCGCCAGCCGGCGGGCGCGTTGTGCGGCAACAACGAGGACGCCGACGCTCGCCGCGAGCACGAGGACGACGCCGAAGCTGAACCCGAGATTGTTGCGGCGCAGCTGCGCGACCGCGGCGTCTACGGAGCCGGCACGGTGGGTGACGGCCACCGCCAGAGTCCGATCGCCGCCGTCGTCACGATCGACGACGAACCCTCCGAAGTCACGAAGGTGACGGATGAGGTCGGGCGGCGCCGTGTCGGCGGCTGAACCGTCAGAGGCAGACGCGAAGATGACACCGTCGTCGTCGGCTTCGTCGAAAAGGCGGATTTCGTAGTCGCGCTCGTCGTCGGCGCCGAAATGGTCCCGAACCAGCGCCGGTAGGAACTGCTCGACCATCACATCATGTCGCAAGACGACAACAGCCCAGCTCTTCGAGTTGAGCTGGGTTTGGGCGACGACGAAGGCCATGCCTCGGTCGCCGAGCATGAACGTGAAACTGTCGTCCGCGTGGAAATCTCGGCCACGATGGCTGTTTGCCGACTCGATGAGCGGCCCCTGAATGTCGGTAAGCCATGGTGGCCATTCCGCGGGGTCGAATTGACCATTCTCGAGGGAGATCCGCTCGATACTCAGGCGTTCCGGCGCACCATCTCGCCCTGTCGACCCGGACTCCTGCTTGACCCAGAACGCCTCCGCGATGAGCTCCGGGAGATCGAACGATTCCGCCCACTCGGCGTGGTCCTCGGCTATTTCTCCGCCGGCGCTCCGATTGCGCCGCACGCGAAATGCGTAGAAAAGCCGCTCGAATTCGCCATCGAGGTCGCCGACGAACCGGTCGGTGGAAGCCCGCAGGTTTCGTTCCATCTGCTGCCGCTGAAACTCGCTGAGCTCACCGATCCAGCCGTACTGCAGGGCGGTCAACGCCGCCAGCAGCACGACAATCAACCCCACCAGTCCGGTTGCGCGAGTCGGTTTCGAAAGGGGCATCAGATGGATCCGGGGGAGGCAGTGAGGGTTACAGCAAGAAGCCTAACAATCGGCCACGCTCAAAATGTAACGAGAACGCTACAAGGAAGTTAAATCGCTGAAAAATCTCGCCAAACAGGGCAAATTGGCGCTGATTGAACGTCAAAGTCGTGCCCCGCCAACGATCGCGACCACGGAACGTGGTGCTTTTCGAATAGTGCTATCCTCAGCCCTTCTCAGCGTCTTCCGCGTTTCGGCCGGCCGGCCCTCACGAGCCCGGGCGATCCACTTGCGATGAAGTTTCCCAGCCCGCCGACCAACATCTCGTTTCCCGAGACCGAGCGCGAGGTGATGCGGCGCTGGGAAGAGCGGCGTGCGTTCGAGCGCAGCATCGAGCAGCGGCCGGAAAGCAAGAAGTACAGTTTTTACGACGGACCGCCGTTCGCCACCGGCATGCCGCACTACGGCCACCTGCTGGTGGGCACAATCAAGGACGTGGTGGCGCGCTACTGGACCATGCGCGGATACCGGATCGAGCGCCGCTTCGGCTGGGACTGCCACGGGCTTCCGGTCGAGTTCGAGGTGGAAAAGCAACTCGGCCTCAACGGTCGCAGCGACATCGAAGAATACGGCGTCGACAAGTTCAACGAAACCTGTCGCTCGATCGTGCTCCGTTATGCCGACGATTGGCGCACCATCGTCACCCGCATGGGCCGCTGGGCCGACTTCGACAACGACTACAAGACCATGGACGTCTCCTTCATGGAGAGCGTCTGGCACGTCTTCAAGACGCTGTGGGAGAGGGACCTCATCTACGAGGGTTACCGCGTGGTGCCCTACTCCTGGCGCATCGGCGCGCCGCTGTCGAACTTCGAGGCCAACCTCAACTACAAAGACGTCCAGGACCCTTCGATCACGTTGAAGTTCGAGCTCGCCGAGCCGCTCGGCGACGTTGCCGGCGCCGCCGGGTGGGCCGACACCCCGGTCTACGTGCTCGCCTGGACCACAACGCCCTGGACGCTGCCGTCGAACCTGGCGCTGGCGGTCGATGCCGAGGCGACCTACCTGCTCGTCGAACAGACAGGCGACGCGGGCCACAACGAGGGGGCGCGGGTCGGCGAGCGCTACTTGATCCACGCCGACCGCGTCGAAGCCTACTGGCCGGATGGCGAAGGAATCGAGGTGCTTGCCGAGCTCCAGGGCATCGACCTCGAGGGCCGAAGGTACGTGCCGTTGTTCCCGTTCTTCGCCGAGCGCGAGGCTGAGGGGGCCTTCCGCGCGCTGCCGGCGCCGTTCGTAACGGCAGAAACCGGTACCGGCGTGGTGCACATCGCGCCGGCCTTTGGTGAGGACGACTTCCATTTCGGCAAGGAGCACGGCCTCGAGCCCGCCGACCCGGTCGACGACGAGGGCAAATTCACCGCGGTGATCGAGCCCTATGCGGGCGTCATGGTGAAGGACGCCGACAAGCAGATCATCGCCGACCTCAAGGCGGAGCATAAGATCCTGCGCCACGAGACCTACGAGCACAGCTACCCGTTTTGCTACCGCTCCGACACGCCGCTCATCTACAAGACCATCAGCGCCTGGTACGTGCGCGTCGAGGACTTCAAGGACGAGCTAGTGGCCAACAACCAGCAAATCCGCTGGGTGCCGGCGCATCTCAAAGACGGCCGCATGGGCAAGTGGCTCGAAGGGGCGCGCGACTGGAACATCTCGCGCAATCGTTACTGGGGCAACCCGCTGCCGATCTGGCGCAACCAGGAGACCGGCGAAGTAGTCTGCGTCGGATCGCGTGCCGAGCTCGAAGAGCTCTCGGGTCAGAAGATCGACGACCTGCACAAGCACATCGTCGACCACATCGTCATCCCGTCGCCCACCGGGCAGGGAGAGCTGCGGCGCATCCCCGAAGTGCTCGACTGCTGGTTCGAGTCGGGCTCGATGCCTTACGGGCAGGCGCACTACCCCTTCGACAACAAGGAAGAGTTCGAAACCGGCTTCCCAGCCGACTTCATCGCCGAGGCTGTCGACCAGACACGCGGCTGGTTTTACACGCTGCTGGTGCTGTCGACGGCGCTGTTCGATAAGCCGGCGTACAAGAACGTCATCGTCAACGGCCTGCTGCTCGCCGAAGACGGCCGCAAGATGTCGAAGTCGCTGCAGAACTACCCGGAACCCGCCGAGTTGATCGAACAGCACGGCGCCGACGCCATCCGTATCTACATGCTCGACTCGCCGGCACTGCACGCCGAAGAGCTGCGCTTCGCCGAAGCCGGCGTGCGCGAGATGGTGCGTCGGGTGTTGCTGCCGTGGTGGAACAGCGTGTCCTTCCTGATGACCTACGCCTCCGTCGACGAATGGGACCCCGAGACCGAGTGGTATTACTCAGATGAAAGGGTCGAGCCCACCCACGAGCTCGACGTGTGGATCCGCGCCAAGCTCGAGGAGCTCAAGTACCAGGTGGAGCGCGAGATGGCGGCCTATCGCTTGTACCGCGTCGTCGACCCGCTGCTCGACTTTCTCGACGATCTCACCAACTGGTACATTCGCCGCTCGCGCCGCCGTTTCTGGAAGGCGGAGCACTCCGACGACAAGCTCTGTGCCTACACGACGCTGTATACCGTGATGCTCGAGTTCACCGAGCTGATGGCGCCGTTCATGCCGTTCATGGCCGAGCAGGTCTACGAGCTGTTGCGCGTTACGCCCGAAACGCAGGCGGTCGATTCCGTGCACCTGCGCGATCTGCCCGAGCGTCGTGAGCTGTCCACCGAGGAGTACCAGGTGGAGCACCGCATCGACCTGACCCGCACCATCTGCGAGCTGGGGCGCAGCTTGCGCGAGAAAGCACGCATTCGCACCCGCCAGCCCTTGTCGGTGGTCAAGGTCGGCACCACCAGCTCCAAGGACCGCGAGTGGTTGAAGGCAGGCGAGGACGTCATCCTCGAGGAGCTCAACATCAAGAAGCTGGAGATCCTCGACGATCCCACAAAGCTGGCGACGCCCACGGTGAAGCCCAACATGCCGCGCCTCGGGCCGCGCCTCGGCAAGCAGGTGAAGTCGCTCGCAACCACGCTGACCACGCTGCAGGACATCGACGCCGAGAAGGTACGACAGCTCGCCTCCGGCGAGAGCACCGAGGTCGACGGCGTACAGCTCGACCCCGAGGACGTGCACGTCGAAATGCAGCCCTCCGAAGAGGGAGAGTTGGTGGCGACCTCCGGCAGGCTGGTGGTGACCATCGATACGCACATCACCGACGAGTTGCGCCGCGAGGGCCTGGCCCGCGACCTCGTCAACCGCATCCAGAAGATGCGCAAGGACGCCGACATGAAGGTCGACGACCGCATCGATGTGAGCGTCGTTACGGACAGCAGCGATATCCGCGCCGCGGTGGAGCAGAATCACGATCTGATCGCCGGCGAGACGCTGGTGCGCGACAAGATCGAGCTCGGCACACCGATCGCCAACGTCGAGATGGAGAAGTCCGACAAGATCGAGGGCGAGGACGTGACGATTCAGATCGGCAGGGGCGCATAGATGAGGCGGTCACCGGTGTCGGCGCTCGTTGTGGTGCTGATGGTGGTCATGCTCGGTGTCGGCGCCGGCGTCGCGGTGTCCGGAAGTGGGGCCGCCGCGGCGGGGAATGCCGCGGATGCGGG
>PVBE010909169.1_pt1 | contig 10310 bp, 13 predicted proteins | sample 1631181 | NCBI WGS metagenome assembly PVBE01 (sample SAMN08397723, study PRJNA350692) | Marine metagenome, whole genome shotgun sequencing project. | isolation source: water | place: Pacific Ocean | collected 2012-04 | reverse complement strand
TGCGGCTGTTGCGCGCGCCGACGGCGATGGCGACTATCGATCGCCTGGCGCAGACGCGCTGCCACTGCACCCACGAATGCAATTTCATCATGAACATCCTGTTCAACCCGGGAACCTATCCGGCCCTGGCCCGAGAATACGTGCGGCTCTACGGGGTACCGAGGCTGGCGGCACGTCTAGCCTCTTGAAACAGGCGCCCCTCCGTCCATAGGGCGAGCAGGCTTCGCAGCCCCCCAAACGCCACTTTGCAGTCGTTCACGGTCCTGACGGCCAACAGCCGCTTGAGCAGGAATGATGGGCGCGAATAGAAACGCTTGTAGGCCAGGCGGCGCAAAGCCTGAATCTCTTCCCGGGACATAGTGTGGGGCACGAAGACTGCGCCCTGATAGGTGAAGTCGGTGAGATCGCCGACCAAGCTGCCGTAGTCGTCGAGACTTTCGTAAAGGGGTGTGCCGGGAAACGGCGTCAAGGCATGGAAGCTGGCCAGGTCGGGGGCCAAATCGATGGCGAAGGCGATGCTCTGCAGGGCATCGTCGTAGGTTTCGCCGGGGATGCCGAAGAGGAACGGTGTGGAAACCTTGATTCCCACCTCTTTCGCCGCCCCGACGGCCCGTCGTATGTGGTCGGTGTTGATGCCCTTGCGCAATGTATTGAGGTTCCGCTGCACCCCGCTTTCGGCACCGATGAGGATGGCCCAGCATCCGGCATCCTTCATGGCTCGCAGCAACGGCTTGTCCACTTGATTGGCGCAGGCCGATGCAAACCAGGGAAATTCGAGGCCACGGGCCTTTATCTGATGGGCCATCTCCAGGGCCCGGTCGTAGTCGGCAGTGAAGGAATCGTCGATGAACTTGATTTCGCGGTAGCCCTGCCGCAAACACATCTCGACCTCGTCCAGCACGTCGTCGATAGCGCGGAAGCGAACGCCCTTGACCCCTGCTTCACGGTGGCGGTCGATCTGGTAGCAGAACAAGCAGTGCCGGTCACATCCCCGCGACGTCATGACCACTGCGACCGGCTGTTTTCGGTACATGGCAGGCGGCGGCAGGTAACGGCTCTTCTCGCCCAGCAACTGGCGCGCCGGAATGGCCAGGCTGTCGAGGTCCTCGATCAGGGGCCGGGGCGGATTCCTGACGATCCTGGCACCCTGCCTGAAGATGACGCCGCGTACCCCATCCAGCTCGGCCCCCGAGCACAACCGCTCCACCAGTTCGACGGCCGTCTCTTCGCCCTCGCCCGAAATCACCGCGTCGATGCCGGCGTCATCGTCCTGCAGGCATTGCTCCTGGGCGGCGATCGGGTAGGGCCCCCCGACACAGATGAAGATTCCGGCATCGAGGCGTTTGATGGCAGCCGCGGTGGCGGCCGCTGCTGGCCAGCCGAAGGTGGTGGCGTAGATACCGACGAAAGTAGGCTTCCAGTCCGTCACCCGGTCCAGGATTTCATCGCGCGTCAGGAAGGCGCCATCAATGAAGCGGACCTCATGACCCGCCTTGATCAGGGCGGCTGCGACATAGAGAATTCCCAAAGGCTGCCAGTAGTTGAGCTGCGACCCCGCAGTCCCGGCGGGAAAGATCTGTTCCGGTGTCCAGTCCGGTATGATCAAGGCGCATTTCATGGAGGGCCGGACCGACTGCTCATTCCTTGAGCAGGTTCCGGTAGTACTCTTGCGTTTCACCGTCTACGCCCTGCTCCCCGGGCTCGTCCGAGGCTGCGCCGTATCCCCCTGTCTCGGAGGCCTCGAAGTAGCCGGGCTCGACGCCCGTCTGCGAGGAAATGGCGTAGCCCAGAAGAAACGCCAGCGTACCGGCGGCGGTAACCGTCATGACCCAAAGCCTAGTGCGCACCGATCCTTCTCCCTACCCAGCTAATCCTGCTCCTGGAGCTTGCGATAGTATTCCTCCAGATTTGGCTTTATGTCGGTTTTCGGACCGGCCGACGCAGCACCGCCACCGCCGATGTAGCCAACGCCCACCATGGGCGGCACGCTGTAGCCCATCATGAACCCCGAGAACGCCGCTACGACGAGGACAACGGCCCAAAAGTCGTTTCTCTTCATCGCCCTGCCCTTTCCGATCCGCCCTTTTGAACTAGGCCTTTTGGATCCGCCAACTGAAGCGACCGCCTTCTTGGTTCTGCTCGATGATGTCGTTGCCCATGTTGTCGCACATGGTGGAGATCGATTCGCCCGACGACGGATTATCGAACTGAACCTCAATCACGTCGCCCGAAGCCACCTTCTCAAGAGCCTTCTTGGTGTAAATCTGCGGGTGAGGACAGACATATCCCTTGACGTCCAACAGATAGCTTCCGCTGTCTTGTTTCTCGAATTTCATGGCTTGGTTCACCTCTTTCCCAATGTTGCCGGTGGCTCAGAAGCCGGCGAATTCCTTTTCCATCTTGCGCTGTGTCCACCAGTTGAAGAACTTCACGCCGATATAGGCGCCGCCGATCATGCCCAGGCCGAACAGCCAGCCCGAGACGTCGCCTTGGGATACCCGAACGAAAAAAGCGCCGACGTTGCAGCCCAGGCCGAGCCTGGAGCCGATACCCATCAAGGCGCCGCCGATGATTGCCCAGGTGGCCAGTTCCAGGGTCGGTTTCTTGAATTTGAACTCATTGCTCAGAAGCGCCATCACGGCGGCGCCGCCAATCAGGGCCAGGGACATCCAGTCGGCCGGGTTGACGACCGGGTTGGGGATGCCGTTGGTGAGGCCGAAATAGATGTTGTCCATGTTGTCGGCGCCGAGTTTGCCGAAGACCCAGCCCACCCACTGCGCCTCTTGGGTGGTGACATACCAATAGCCCGGATCGAACACCGTTCCGTTGACCGATATGCCGTAGTCGAAGCCCAACCGTTCCAGCAACGTACCGGCGTTCTTGACCCCGTATTTGATGCGCAGGCCCTGGATAACCAGCATCTGCAGGCCGCAGGCGATCCCGAGGATAAGACCGGCGATGGCGGTTCTCTTGGAGGCCATGATCATGGCCCAGTATCCCGCCAGTTCGTCCTTCAGGGTGAAATGTTCCTGGCCCGCTTTGCGCCGTCTCGACATGTACCCTCGCCGCGACCAGACCACATAGGCAATGACCAGAAAAGCAGCCGCCGGAAGGATCACACCGACCAATAGGTTGCTGGCGAAGGCGCCGACAATGGAGATGTTGGACAGTCCCATCATCGTGGCATAGGTCAGCACCGGTTGGTTCCAGACGTAGCCCGCAAGATACTGGTCGAGCCAGCCGTCGCCGGCGTTGATCACCGGCGGCAGGCCCTTGGCCAGCGCCGCCAAGTGCCAGCTCTCGGGCACCAGTTGGTTGGTCCAGCCGGCGACATCGGCGAACAGCGCCTGGGTGACGCTGATCGATAGCACGACCAGCAGGGCGACGCCGTTACCTTCGCCGGTCTTGTAGAGCGACCCGGAGGCGCAGCCGCCCGCGAAGACCATGCCGACGCCGAAGATGAAGCCGGCGACGACAGCGTGAAAGCTCGTCGGCGCGGCGTGGAAAGTGCTCAAGCCGGTAGCCGTTACGAAGGCGCTGACCAGGGCGAACAGCACGGTGGCGATCATGATCCCCACCGCCATCCGCGGAACCCCGACGGCGAACAGGTCGCGAAAGGCCGAGGCGAAGCAGAAGCGTCCGTATTGCAGGCACATGCCGTAGATGAAGCCGAACCACAGATAGACGGACAGGTAGAGGTAATATTCGCTGTAGAGATAGGTGCCGATGCTGATCACGGCGAAGAAGGCAACGATCACGTGCGCCCACAAACGTTTCGTCCTGATCTCAGCCTCGATCCTGGCGCTCCGGTCCGGGGCGGCGCCTTGGTCCGCGCTGATGGTGCTCTGTGTTGCGATGCCCTCGGTCACTTCATCCCCTCGACGATGTTGCCAGCTGTCCCTGTCGCCAAAAAACACTAATGCGGTTCGTAGATCCTGACGAGTGTCTGATATCTGAAAGCCCGGTCCGACTGGGCGAATTCCCGGGTCAGGTGATAGCCGGTAATGCGGTGCGCGACCACATCGGGTAGGGCCTGGCCGCGGCGCCCGGACAACACCGCGACGGCCGCCGCAGAGGTGGGAGTATTGGCCCCGGAGGTGAGAAAGCGCGGGGCGGGCAGTTCCCAAGTGAAGCGAAGCGGCGATGTTTTCAGCGATTTTGGATCCGCCGGCGCCGTCCCCCCGGACCGCAAAACGACACGTTTGTCTGTAAACAGGTCCAGCAAGGGAACCGATACGGCCGGATTGACGATCGAACCGGGCTGCGGTTGCACGAAAACGTCAACTTGCTGCGCCGCTATGGAATCGAGATAGGCGCCCGCCTGCTGGATGTTCCGGGCGCTCGTGCCCTGCAGGAACGGGAGGTAGACGAAGATTGCCGTGACCAGCATGGCGGCAGCCGTGCAGGCCACCAGATGCCGGCCCAATCTGGCGTTCCCGAGCCCCTCCAGTCCGTAGGCAGCCATCAGGGCGAGCATGGGAAAGATCATCAAGATGTATCTGATCCGCGGCGCCTCGAAGGCCACGACCAGCACCAACAACCAGGCGACGATGGCGAACTTCAAATCCCGTCTCTTGACGGCGAGGTAAAGCGACCAAAGCGCCGCTGCGGCGACGAAGGGGTGGGTCTGGAACAGAAACGTCGAAATCAGGCTCTCGCTCCAGCCTCCCAGCGCCGGCACCTGATAGCTGAGAAGCAGAGCGATCTGTCCGGCCAGGACCTCGCCCTTCCACAGAACGACCGCCCCGACAAGCAGGCCCAGGGCCAGGCAAACGGCGCCGGTCCGGCGGGCGGTCGTTCGCGCCCCACCATCGAGGTGGGTAAGGAAGATCACGGGAACGACGCTGAGCATCAGCCAGTTCGTGTACTTGCAGAGAGCCGCCATCATGATCGCCACCGCCGCCGCCATCAGCCATCCGCCGCCGTACCTCATGGCCTTGATCGTCGTGAATACGGCCAAGGTGAGAAAAAACATCGTCGGCACGTCGACCAGCATCAGCGGCACCTGCGTCAGCAGGTAGGGCATGGCCAGCAGCAGCACCGCAGCGTAGGCCCCGGTGCGAGCGCTCCACAGCGTCCGCCCAATCAGGTAGGTCAGCAAGACGGTGCCGCAAAAGAACGACGTGGAAACGACCTGAATAGCGAATCGCTGCTCGCCCAGGACGCCGAACACAAGACCGTAGATGAACGGCACCAGGGGCAGGTCTGTCCAGGCCGGTATTTCGCCGCCCCAGTGCTGAAAAAAATACCCCGCGCCGTGAAGTTCGAGGGACTTGGCTTGCACGAAATAACGCGCCGCATCGACGTTGACCTCGGGAATCGGCCAGAGTGCAACGGCGGCGAGGAACGATCCGCCAATAAGCGCGGCCGCCTGGAGGCGGACAGGAACCTGCACCCACGACAGAGCCAAACTGGCGGCGATCGCCACCGCCATGGCCAAGAGCAGCGGCCGCACATCGACACCGACGAAGGCCCATTGCCAACTGACCAGGCTATTGTCGTCAAGAGCCCGAAAGATGTAGAGGAGGAGAAACGCCGACAGCGTCAGCAGGGAAACCAAGGCCATCAGGAGGGCGTCGATTTCCACCCCGCCAGGCGATTCCTCGGCCTCAGCCTCGGCCTCGACCGCACTCGCCGTCAGTGGCGCCGGTATCCGCGCCGTCAGCCAATCCAGGCAATTGGCAACCCTACTCACTTGACTTGCCGACCATTTCTATTGCCACGAAATCACCTTGTCGGACTCGACTATCTGGTCGATTATTTCGTCATAAGACAAATCTGTCTTCGAAAGATCGATGATTTCCCTCGTATCTTCTCTTGCCATGGCGTCTATTATTTCCGTGTACAAGGGCTCGTCTCCATCGTTCAGGAGGTGAAGGATCCTCATGACCTTGTCCGATCTTTTCGCTTCATGGCGTCCCCCGGTCCTGGCTCCAATCGCACCCTACAAGACGATCACGCGAGCCGCTTGATGGTTCATCGCGGCATTGTTCAATTGGCTGCCGCTCTCGACGTCGGGCGGCAAGGTGTCGGTATCGATCTCGTATTGCTGCGCACTGTGGTGGCAAAAGCTCATCGAAACGCCTTTGGTGCCGGCCAATGCCACGAACCGTTCGTCCCGCAGCAATCGGGTTCCTGAATCCATGACGAAAATCATCACCTCGTGACCTTTGTTTGCGGCCGCAGCGGTCAGCCCCAGAGCGTGGGCCAGATGCCGGTCGCTGTTCACGAGGAATCCCAGTATCACGCTCGTCCCCTTCCCTGAACCACGGCGAAACCTGCGCCAACGCTCTCTGCGGCCCCCTGCGAGGAGGCGCACGACCACACATTATTCAACAATTCCAAGCGCCTAAAGGGTGCAGACGGGTAAATTCTAAGGGCCGCGCCCAAGGCTTGAAATGATGTAACTGCATCATGCCGGGGATCGCGGGCGCAATCCGACCGGGAATCGACCAACGCCTCCAGAGCGACTCCAATCCGAAGCCGAATTGATCATTCGAATTCGTTTTCAGTAGCACAGGACGTGGTCGTAGGCAGGCAGTTTGCCCGCCATAGCGGCGGTCGCAACGAACTCCAAGCTGGTGTCGTCCTGACGGTTGGAGAACACCTTGACATCCAACTCCTTGAGCAATTCGAGATGCTCGGCGGCAGTACCGCCATCCTGAAGTTCTACGTCCAACAGGTAAACGTCGATCTCGTCGTCCATCAGCGTCAGCCCCAAAGACATTCGCAACGCCTCATCGACACGATTTCGGACTATAACCGCCAGCCTCTTTACCATTGTTGCGCTCTCACCACTTTCCCTGCCTTGCCGGCAGCCGGCTATACCAAGTTGTGGCGGTAGGCGTAGGCAACGGTTTCAGCCTGGCTGTGCACCCCTAGTTTGGCCTGGATATGCTGAATATGGTTGCGCACGGTCACCAGACGGATGCCCAGTACCTGGGACATCACCCTGGCGGACTTGCCTTCCGCCAGCAACTCCAGGATTTCCTGCTGCCGCGGCGTCATCGGCGAATCGCTCCCGTTGCCGGCATCGGCGCGCCCACTGCGTTTGTTCCCGGACAGCCCCTCGGGCTGGGGAAGCAAATTCTCGATGCTGCTCTCGGCGTGGTCCCGGTGCAGGAGGTGGACGCATGACCACTGCCCATTCCCTCGGGAGGGCACCAACATGATGCTCACCGACAGTTTCAACGCCTTCCCATTCGCGTTCGGCAATTGGAGATCGAACGTTTTCGGCCCTTTGCCGCCGTCGATCACCCCCAAGACGCAACAATCCTTTTCGCAGAACCGGTCGCCAACGAGGGTCCTGCCAGCGAGGACATCGTCGCAGGGACGGCCGACGGCCTCCTCCGCCGGAATACCCAAAAGTTGGCTGCAGGCAGAATTCCAGAAGGTGATCCGCTGGCTGCCGTCGACGGCGAACACACCGTCCACGGTCTGGTGCAAGAACTCGGCGATGCTGGGCATGAATGTCAGTCCCCCCTTGTGCCCCATTCTTATTATTACCAAACCGCCGCCTGACTACACCGCAAGGGATATCTTGGCACACCTCACCGGAGAGTGGAACGATTCGTAAGTGCGGGCTAGAGGAAACGGACGAGGCTGCGGAATTATTCCGCAATTTCCAGCCGGGCCTTGCTCTAGTCGTTGCTCTGGCCGAACAGCGGACGCAGATACACGCCTATGACGTTGCCGGGGATGGCGCAGGTGATCCACACCCAACCGTGCAGGCTGGCCGAGGCGAGGCCGCTGAAGAGGGAGCCGATATTGCAGCCGTAGGCCAATCGGGCGCCATATCCCATCAACAGTCCGCCAACAACCACCGCCACCAGGGAGCGTAGCGAGCCGATCGGCTTGGGAGAGACCTTGGCGGCCAAAGAGGCGGCGATGAGGGCGCCGAGAATGATGCCGATGTTTGTCACCGAGACGTCATCGGCCAGAACCGGGCGCACCAGAGCCGCTTGCGCGTATCCGTCGTTCCAGAATGAGCTGGTCGCCGGATCCCAGCCCAGGGCCAGCGCTACCTTGGCAGCCCACAGGGAGAAGCCCCAGGTGATCGACCAGGGGTGGCCGGCAAGCAATAAAATCGCCCAATTCAACAAGGCCAGCAACCCGGCGCTCAACAGCAACGGCCAGGGACCGCGCAATACGTACATCCAGCTAAATCCATGCGCCCACCAGATCGGCCGTTTGTTGCGAGCGCCGGCGATCCTGAGCCCAAGATAGATCAGGACCAGCGCACCGAGTTGCATGGGCAGCGCAATTTCCCAGCCGAATACTCCGGCCAGGGACACTTCGCCGATGCCCGGCAGGCGGCTCCACCAGGCCAGATCGAGGCTGCCCCAGAAGGCTCCGAGACAGAAAAAGACCAGGACCAACCCCATCCGCAGATTGCCGCCACCGGCGCTGAAAAGCGTACCGGAGGCGCAACCGCCGCCGAGCTGCATGCCGATACCGAAAAGGAAGGCCCCGAGAGCCAGTGAAATGTTGACCGGCGCTATAGCGCCACCGACGCCGTGACCGAAGGCGCTGCCCTGCGCCAGGATTGGCGCGAACAGCAAAATCGCCGCGGCCAGCATCACCAATTGGGCGGTGACACCCGAAATATCGCCATGGACGATGACGCGACGGTAGGAACCTGTGAAGCCGAACGAGGCGTGGTAGAGCGCAACGCCCAACGCGATACCGATCACAAAAAGGCCCGCCTGCCGGGCGCTCAAGCCTAAGGCGTAGCCGAGCACGCCCGTTGTCATGACTATCGCCAGAGCCAGGACGGGACGCTGGATAGGAGGAAAAGCCGTTTCGGTGGCGGTGACTGTGGCTGTCACGGAAAAATCCAACTCCCGTTTGTGCCTTGCTGATCCAGGCAAAGCAAAGCCTAGCCCGGATTTCCCGCCGGGTCACGGCCGCCATCGAACCTCGAGCGCGTCTGTCTCAGCGATCCGGTCCTGGAGGCTGCCGATGGGGTGCCGGTGAAAATTCGGCAGCGGCGACGACTGATAGCAGAGCAACTTGACGCCATTGTCCGTCTGGCGCCCCTCTTCCCCCATCCATGGCTCGCGTTGATCGCGCCTAGTCGTGATTAAGGCTTCCGGACCGTCGCCGCGCGGGCCTCCATCTTCACGGCCTCGTCGCTGCGCGCCATCTTCCGCAGCAGCGCGGCGCAGTTTCTCAGGCTCTGCAGCACGTCGGGGTGGTCCGGCCACAGGGACTTCTCCTTGATCGCCAGCGCGCGCACATATAACGGCTCCGCCTCGGCATAATTGCCTTGAGCCTCGTAGAGCATTGCCAATTCCTTGAGACCGTCAGTCATCGGCATGGTCGCCGCCCCGCACTCGAACCCAGCCGCCCAGATCTTGTCAGCCGCGCGCAGTCGCCAAGCCGATAGACTTCAACGCCTGCTCTCATCCCGTTTGCTCCCTGCCGCTCGCACGTCGCAACAATCCATTGAGCGAATTCTTCAGCGCATTCCTCAGCACTGGCGTGCCCAGTAGCGCGAGGAAATGTTCTGCCTCCTCTTTCGAGATCAGCGCGTATTTGGTCCATGCGATGCGAACCAGCTTGTTGGTCAGTACGGCGTGCCACAAGGGATCGAGCTACCGACTTCGAAAACTAGCTTGTTGGAAGGCAACATCGCCTGCCCCAATAAGCCGGACACATAAAGGACCGCCTGCTCCGTCGGGTTGTGGGCGTTCCTGAGCAGAGATCTACAACACCATCAGGCCGCACAGCGCCCTCGGCTACAGGCCAACGGCGCCGGAGGCTGTTCTGCACCACCGGCCCGTTCCGACCTTCGCTACGGATGGGCTACGGCCGAACCGGGCCTCAGAACGGATGGCAAACAGACTGACATAGAACGTGGTACAAACCTTGGGGGCAGGTCACGAGACCTTGGCGACTTTCAAATATCGGTTCGATCCACTCCCACAGGCCACGATTAAGAACCGGCAAAACAACAAACCTTTTGGGGAGGCGTTGAATATGGACTCTCGGGCTGACGATCACCGCGCGGTTGATCATGAACGATAGCGGCAACGACAAATATCTCCTGACCCCCGGCCCCTTGACGACATCGCTTGCTACCAAGCAGGCGATGCTGCGTGATTGGGGCTCCCGGGACAGTGAATTTATCTCCATTACCCGGCGCATCCGGGAGCGATTGCTGGCCATTGCCGGTGTCGAGGGCAGCCATGTCGCAGTGCCGGTTCAGGGCAGCGGGACCTTTGGCATAGAGGCGACGCTGGGGACTTTGATCGCGCCCGGGCAGAGGACGCTGGTATTGACAAATGGCGCATACGGTAAGCGGATCG
>PVBE012657254.1_pt1 | contig 10311 bp, 14 predicted proteins | sample 1631181 | NCBI WGS metagenome assembly PVBE01 (sample SAMN08397723, study PRJNA350692) | Marine metagenome, whole genome shotgun sequencing project. | isolation source: water | place: Pacific Ocean | collected 2012-04 | reverse complement strand
TGAACTGTACCACGTAGTCTTGCAGTTGTTTGCTGTTTGCAATTATTGCCATACGAAACGTCCTCCCTTGTATCTACATTGCCTGTGTTTCACGGCAAAGAAATCACAGTAGGTGGGTGCTGTGCCTGCCTGTAGATCTTTGTGCATTGGCACAATGTTCACTCTATGATCCTGTATGCTGTTATGGTCAACCTGTCTTGCAAACTTGTTCACAATGGTGTAACCTTGCAGTGTGAGGTAATCAAATATCTCTAGATCATATGCTTGATCCTTTCGCATAAGATTTGGCTTGTATTCAAATTGCACAACAGGTGCACATCTTTGTAATATCTGCTGTGCTCCTCGAAGCACACTCAACTCCATGCCTTCACAATCAATCTTCAAAAATCTTATATCTGCATCTTCTGGAATCACGCTGTCTAATTTTGCAACCTGCACTTCTACGCTGTGTCCACGTCTGTTCTTTGTGTTCTTCTTGTGTGTTGCCAGTGTGTTTGTTTCATCATAACACATTGTAGTTGTGCTGTCAAATTGGCCCAGTGCCATGTTGTGTGCTGTGACGTTGTTGCACATATTTGATTGAATTGTATTTTGCAGTGCATTGAACACACTTGGCACAGGTTCAAATGCATACACGTGTTTGAAAAGATCGCTGTATTCAATTGTGTTCATGCCAATGTGTGCACCTGCATCAATGGCACATCCTTGTAGATCACTGTGTTGATAGAAACTGTCTCTAAACGTGTTTGCTATCAATGCCTGCCATCTGTAGCCTGTGCCATGATCCAACACACCAAGCAAACGCATGGTGTGTTCATCGGTGGTTGGTACACAATACATCCTGCCATTTACAGGATGTTTTACAGTCTTGAACGACATGTTATTGTTCTAGTCTAGTAAGTTGTTCGTAAAGTGTGTACAGTCTTTGTCTGTGTGCTTCACCAACTGGATCACCTGGGGGTAGTTTGAACTTGTCATCTGCCCTCATAGTTCTAATCTCTTCTCTAACTGTGTTAGCATCTCTTGCCGGAGATGTTTGCGTGTTGTTGATTGGATTAGGCATCCTGTTGTTTGACATCAATTGTTCTAAAAATTGTATGCCTTCTGCTGTGTCAACCAAAGGTTGTTCTAACACACGTTGTGGTAATGTGCCTGCATACTTCTTGACTGCGTCAAGCCTGTTTGCGTATTCATTGCCCCATTGTTGTTGCAGTGATGCTTGTTCTTTGTCAAGGTCAACCCTTGGTGCATTTTGCATCTGTGTTTGCAATTTTGACATCTGGTCTGAATACAAAGCGATTGCAGTCTTTACTTGATCTTGTGTGAAGTTTGCTTTCTTGAACACGTCTGTGACTTCTTTGCCTAGATCATCAGGCATTGCATCAAGTCCATATTCTTTTGTTACGCTGAAATCGTATTGTTCAGGTACCCTGTTTGTTATTTTCTTTTCAAGTTCAGTGTATGACTTTGCGAGGTCCTCCGCTGTCTTGAATTTTTCAGGCAACCATTCTGGTCTTTGTGGTTCACTTGCCTGTGTTTGTTCTTGTTCTGTAGGCACTGTTTCAACAGGTGCTTCTTTTTGTGTGTCAATAAGATGTTCTGTTGCTGGTGCTTGTGTTTGTGTTTCTTCTGGCATTAGATTATATGCTCCTTGTTATTGTTTTGAACATTACGTTCACGGCACATATTTTCTATCCTTCTCAACAACTGTTGCTGTGCTACTTGATACACAGCCGCATAAGGATTTGGTGAATCACTTGTCACACGTGTTTGATGTATGATACGATTTAGATCTTCAACAACTGCCTTACCTGCTGGTGTCTCAAATACTTGACGATAAAATTGTTGTAATTGGCTTTGTGAGTTTTTCATGTTCAGTTTTGTTTGTTACTATTTGTTTCGTTTGTAACTGTATTTATAAAAACTAAACTGACGGTGGTTGATTTTGCTGTTGTAATTGCGTTGCAAGAGCCTGTAACTGTTGTGCTTGTTCTTGTTGCGATTGTTGATCAAGCGTCTCTTGTACTTCTGTTTCTGTTTTCAACACTTCAGGTGACATGTCACCATCACGTAAGATCTTACGTGCAAGTTTTTGCAAGTCAACATTGACAAGTGCGTTTGGACCTAACTGTGTGATTGTTTGTATCAATTGCAAGTCCCTTGTAATTTCTGTAAGTGCGATACCTCTTTTCACTGCACTGTTCACAACAAGTTCGCTGATGTCTCCAAACCTTGTGAAGTCTTCTATCTCACCTCTGATTTGCAATCTCTTGATAAGGTTGCCAACCAACGGTCTCAAAAATTCTTGTTCTAATCTCAATCCTGATGGACCAATACGTCTATAGAATTCACTCTGTCTAATCTGCACTTCTGTTGCAGTTTGATATTTTGATTCTTCAGGTGGTAATATAGCATCATTGAACAACATACGTCTGATCATTGCTCTATGATCATTGATTGTTGCTTCAGTGATATTGAGTTGGCCAGGAAATGGTATGGCCTGTAAGGGGGAGTCTACGGTTATTACATCTCCTGGTCTCAATTTCATGTTGGCAAAGTTAACTGCCGTGTCGCTGTTGACCTGCCAACTACCCAATGCTAGATAACTTGCGGCCTCCATGAATAACATTTGTGCTTCATTGACTACTCTGATATGCGGCAGTGCTTCTCTTACAGGACTTGTGCCCCACATGTCTCCAACTGTTTTGCCAAACCTAAAGGTTGTAAACATTTGCACTGGCATTGTAGTTTGTTTCAATATGTGCATATCTTTGCCAACTTGCACTGTGTATGTAAATTCGTCTGTGTTAGGTAATCTCAAACAACTTTCTAACACCTTGTGTGTCTTGTATGGATCTTCGTTGCATAACTTACGCATTTCATCCGGCAACATATCCATAAAATTTTCTAACAGATAATGGCCTGGTAATTCGTGTTCTCTGAATACTGTTTCTATCTCACCTTGGTGGTTGTCCAAGAAATACAATTGATGGCTTGGTACTGCTACAAAGTCTATGTTCTTGTCCTCGTACATACCTATACATCCACAACCGCTGATCACTGCATCTGTCAATGCTTCTGATGCCGCTATGTAGAAATTGCTGTCTCTGATTGTCTTGAAAACTCTCCTGTTGGCAACGTCTAATGCTTTCTTTACGTCTGTTGCTACTCTTTCCTTTAGATCTTCTCGCACGGAAAGAGTTGCCCACTGTTGGTTTTGCGGAATCAACAAATTCAAAATAGTAGATACTAGTGTTTGCACACCATCTGGTGCTGTGCTGTCAAATATCTTTGTTCTGTCAGTTTGATTTGCATCTTTTCTATAGATGTCCCTGTTGGGTCTTGTGTATAGATACGCTTCAGATATCTCTGATTCGTGTTTGTCTCTTTCTTGTTTGGCAAGTTTATATGCCCTAGCGATATAATCTTTCATTCAATTATAGATTTGATAGAGTTTGAAAATCAGATCCAAGATTTGCTTGTTCAGTCATACCTAACAGGCCTCCTGATCTTTGTGTGATTAAACTGCTTCTACCTCTTCTACCCCTTCTTGATCTTAATTGTGCAACGCTGGCTCTTTTTCTTTCATCGGCCAATTGTTCAGCCGCTCTTGAATCAGCATCTTCTTGTAGTTGCCTTTGTATCCTTAATTGTTGTTGTGCTTGTTCTTCTGCACTAGGCATGTCAGGTGCTTTAGGTATACACATTAGTAACCACCTCCCAATAATCTTATAACGTTCTGTGCTGTTCTAATTGTAGGTTGCAGTAAATTTCTTCTTTGTGGTGCCGCACCTAATTCTTCATCGCTTACACCCAACGCACTTGGTCTTTGTGTAATCAACACACCTCTACCTCTAGCGGCCGCGGACCTTGTTTGTCCTACACCTCTTGCTCTAGACGATGTTGGTGTCGCAGGTGCTGGTGCTGGTGCCGGTGGTGGTGGTGGTGGTGGGGGTGGTGGTGGTGGAGGTGATACACACATCATCTGTGCTACCGGACCTTTGTACTCTGAACTTAATTCTTCAATGATATTAAAATCTTTGTCCCAAACTAATTTTGAATAAATTTTCATCTGTCTTCTTTTGCGTGTGCAAGTCTCCTTTTCGCGTGTGTGTTATTATATTATAAATAACTTTGATCGTCCAATTATTTATGGCATCAGTTGATTTTGAAACTGGTTCCAGAGCGTTGCAAGGGGTTGAATACCTTGGCAACTTTCGAAACATCTACGGCTAAATTTGGTAGGTGACTTATTGCACCACTTGTTGCGTCAATGCAGTCATCGTGTACTCTCGGTTGTGGGAACGCTTGTAGTTCATCCATAAACGGTGACTTGTCTCTTACTCTTTCATGAACATACATACGACCTACTTTGATTAACGGCTCTAATGTTTGTGCAATGAATACCATTTTGTTTTTTGATCTAAATTCTGCAACAACTTGTACCATCACTTTCATTTGTCTTGCTACTTTACGCAATTCATTTGCCAACGTTGCAGAAAAGTTTTCTTCAACATACACGTGACTTATTTTGTGATATGCACAGGCATGAATTATCTCCCTACATTGCTCTGTGAAGTCTTTAGTATCCTTGTCAACTGCCGACAGCACCCTTATGTCATGTACAAAAGTATTGCCTTCGCTATCCCTCGCACAAATAGATAACACGCTGTTATCTCGACCACTCAATCCTTGTGCTGGATCCCAATATGAACATATACGTTCTATGTTGTGTTTGCCTAGTGTGCAAGTTGTGATTGCGTTGCCAAAAGGTTGTGCTATGCTATTCCATTGCAGTTCATCATCATAATATTTTATGTTTTCAAGTTGTACCAAAGGCTGATAAGTTGACTCTGGTATCAACATATATTGTGAATTGAAGTCACCTGTGGTAGTTTCACGTTTTTGTTGTTCTAGCCAATCAAATGTAAACATACCTTCTGGATGATTATCCCATGCCAAATATTCTTCTTCGGCAACTGTGCTGTCTTCTTGCACTATCTCACGTGTTCTGACTACAGGTATACGTTTGAATTCATACCCCACACCTTCCAAATGATCATAGATTGTCTGTTCGTGGTGTGGTGTGCCTACCATCAGGATCTGATTCGATAGTTTACCAAATTCACTTACACGTTCTTTTATCCTGTCCCTCTGGTCACTGGTGATAACGTTGTCGGATGTTTCTATGTCATCTGCAATTACCATACTTGCGTGAAATCCTGTAAAACTTGCACCAAGTGAACTTACAGTTACACTAGGATTCAACTGCATTACTGGTCTTTCTACTGTGAATGTTTCTGCTTTCCATTGATACAGATCGCTCTTCATGTCTTGCAACATCGGATGTGTTTCGATCATGTTACGTATGAACAAACTGTTACGCAGTGCAAGATTACGTTTTGCAGAAATCAACAGGCAACTCCAATTAGGATCATGGTACAGTTTCCAACACACGTATGCACCAATCAGATATGATTTGCCTCCGTGCCTGAACATCTGTAATCCACGTCTGGGCATGTGATCGGTGTTCTCTAACCAATCACATATCTCCTGATGTACGGGTGGTGTAGTTTGATTACTGATTATGTTCAGCGTGTCTAAAAATACTTTGAATGGTATTTTGGACATCACTCATTTTCTTTTTTGTCAAGCCTTGTTTGTGCAAGTTTAAGAAGTTTGGCCGCTTCGGACTTTTCTTCTGTGTTATTCATACCTGTAGGATGCACAGCACCGGAAGATGCTTGTGCTAGATATTTCAATAACATCAATTTTGCACGTTTACCGTTGTCTAGGAACGTGGTTTTCTTGATATAATCTTTTTCAGTTTTGTCTGGATACGGTGTATCAAAGAGACTATGTGCTTCTTCCAATTCTTTCTTCCAGTAGCCATCAGCAAATCCTTTCAGTATGTTTAACCATTCTTGTTCAACTCTATTTTTTGTCATCAGATTTGTCTTCCTCGGCTTTTGGTTTTGGCAATTGGCCTACTACTTTTTGGTATAGATTACCTATGATAGCCAAATCCGGGCCTTTGAATACTCCTCTTTGTGATGATTGATCTATAATTTGTGCCATAAGCACTAGTTCTTGGTCTTCAAATTGTTTCATTTGTGTTTCCTTTTTGTTTCTGTTACGTTAGTTGTGTCCACCCCAGCGAACCATGACGAACTCTGGGGTGGGATATGCCTAAAACTTTTATCTATAAGCCTTAAGTGCAATTATTTATCGGTAGTGTGTAAGTGTTGGTGTAAAAGGGCCTCTGCAGTCAACCGAATACAAAGGCCCTACTTATAAGAGCACATGTAAATGATTTTACATGAACAAATATTTATTTTTTGTCGTTGATTATGCTTAAAAAAACTTTATTCAAGAAAATTTTTGCACAGACTTTTGCGTGTCGTGCCAATGTTTCATCCAATTTCTTTTCCCAGTCTCTCTGTCGTATCAGATTCAATATGTCCTCGGCACGCTTCTGCTCTTTGTTTTCTTCGTGCAATTCGTCTAGCAGTTGCCTTAACCTTTTCTGCTCTCCGATAGTTTTCTTTTCTCCAACTATTGATGATTTGTTTTTCTTTTTGTTTTCTTTGTTTTCTTTCATATGTCTCCTGTTGTTGTATGCTGTCCATTAATGAACGGACGAACAAATCGTTGTCTGTTTTTTGTTTGATGTAATCAGTCATTGTCCGGTACCTCCTCTTTTCCAAACAATGCCTTTTTTCTTTGATCCAAGACCTGCAGGCCGTATCCTTTTTCTGCCTTTTGTTGATCTACGCATAGCAGTCAAACGTGTCATTAGTTGCACGTTCCATATGTGCCATCCTTCTGTTGTGTCAATACGAGTCAAGTTTTTGTGTTTTGTTGCCCTGCTCCATCTACCCAACATTGTTTTGTATAGATCCAAATAGTCTTCCCAAGATATTGTCCATTCTTGTTGCCAGAATTTAGCCTGTGCTTTGGCACGTAGGAATCTGTAGTAGTGTTTGTGTATTGCTTTGTCAGGACCTGTTTTCCATATTTTCGGTTGTGGACCTTTACGAAACAATATTTGAAACTTTTTTGGCCGTAGTTTTATCCTACGTTTCTGTGCCTTTGATGCCCGTAATCTACGTGCATCATCCCAACCAGCCGCTAGGCCAGTCAGACCTTTGTTCCAAGGTGCATTTGTGTTTGTCATTTTGTCTCCTTCTGTATAAATTTAGACAAGTGTCCTAATGGATCTCTGTTTGTTACATCCTGTTGCATGTCAACTTTGAACATGTCACCATTTATTTTTGTGCTGGCTGTCTTGTTCCACACAGCGGCAATTATGTCGCAACACTTGTTGTAGTTTTGTATTTGTTTCACACTGAATCTAGCAGGTGTGCCATTGTAACTGTTTGCTCCTGTGGCTATGCACTGTGCTAACATATCACGCACACTTGGTTTCCATTTGTGTGATCCTTTTGCCCATTTTACTGGTTTGATCATTTCCTCATTGAACAACTTCCAATCTCGTTCATCAACAAAATCATCTGTGCGGTAAATGTTGAGATACACGAGTGTGTTGATATGATCTACTAGTTGTTTTCTTTGTAGTTCAGATTGATCATAGTAATCGTTTTTACTTGCACCTCTTTGAACTACGTCTTTGTATTTGATTTCTATCATGTTAGTGCCTCCTTTGTTGTATTATATTTATGTTCTATCCAAAAATCAACCCCTATTTTTGAGTTTGTCATATATACTTGTGATAGGCAAACATTAAGGCACACATCAGGCATACAGTCTCAACAGAAATTATGAGTTGCACACCCTCTAAAATTGTGTAGGATTGACACTCCGATCTTGTTAGGCTAGGACAAGTAAATCTATGGGCAGTTATGCTAACAAAAGTTGGACACTCTTTTGTTAGGCTTTGCAAACTATGACTACAAGTCAGCGACGACTCACCTCGTGTTTGCATTGTTGGAAGTCGGACACTGGAAACAGTACGTAAGATATGCAAACCCTCTACGTTGCAAAGTTGGATGTTGTGAGTGCAAATGATTGAGCATTTTTTTTATATTTTACTAAAAGTGCTCTTGTGGCCGAAGGCAAAGAAATAAAAAAGACGCAAGTCTTTTTTGGAACGACGTAGTTGGTCCCTGTAATAAATACTCATAAGAAGTTGGAGTTTTTGACTTCCTAGATATGCTGGGTACTCCCAAATCTTTAGTGCCTTATCGAATAGGATACCCAGCATTGAAAAATTTTGAAGAAACAATCAGCAAATACGGTTACTGGAGATGCAGTCGCAGAAGACTGAACAGGAAAGGTCAGGGCAGATGCACTGGCAAACATCATTGCGGATTTGTTTTGCACAAACACAAGACTGGCACTAGGACAAAGTGTTGTGAAGGATTCAATCTAGACTGTCCGGCACCAAAAAATTTTACTGCGATTCGTATGAGAAAGTGGAGATGTATATGTGGCTGGTGCCACCGTCAATGGTATGTTAACTCCACATCAACTTCCAACTGATACCCAGCAAGAAGAATAGGATAGTGTACAACAGGTATTCATTACGTCTGATCCTGCTGTCCATGTGTGTGAGGTGATTGTTCATCAGCACATTGATCTTTTGTTCAAGTTTGAATAATCTTTCTTTTATGGTCATGTTACGTTAGTGGATACACATACACGCTGTATCGTGTGCCATCTACCTCCCACTGTATTATTCTTTCTCTGATGTTTGCGTTGTCAGATTCCTGTTCACTGATCAAAGTGTTACACGCTGATGTGTCTGGATGCACGGAAAGTGCATATGTCTTTGCGGCATCCCACGTCGCGAACACACGTGTTGATCCCAGTTCGTTGTCCCACAGTTTCAATGCCATTATTCTGGGCCTCCTGTGGTGTTGACGGATATACCGTTTGAATTTGAGTTGGCCAGTGTGCCTGTTGCATCACCACCGTCCACTGTTGCAGGTGTGTCATTTACTGTAATCATCACGTCCGGTGTGTCCAGTCCCGAATCATTTCCGTCGGTGCCGTAGTCCACCACACCGCTGTTGTAGAAACGGCTTACGTTGCTACTGTTGTCCTGTGTGCCGTTGGCTTCAAAATACACTTGTGCCATGTTGATTGTTGACTCCTTAAGGTGAGTGTCATGTCTGCCTGCAAAAGAAACTACTTGTCCACTGCTGTTCCATGATGACGCACCGGCCAAGAAAGCGGTACCCCCTAGAGCGTTCGTGGTCTTGTCAACCCCGTCTAGGAATATCTTGCTCTCTGATGTTGATGTGCCAAACCTTGCCTGCACATAAAGGTGATGCCATTCGTTGTCACAATATGTTGTCCTGAAGTTGCCTGAAAGGTTGCCTGTGGAGAATGTTGTGCCTCCAGTACCACTTCCACCATTGGTATCTGAAATGCCGAACAACATGGCCTGTATGCCGTTGTTCTCGTGCAAACCAATTATCCAGTTGTAGTCTCCGTTGGTCATTTTTAGTAATTCTACTTCTTGGAAGTCTGGATCGAAGTCATCTACATTACCGGAGTCATTTTGGTCCGTCCTTGAAAATATCCTGAACCAACAAGCGAATGTGTAATTGTTTCCTGTTGCATTCTTGGCACCATCTGCTGAAGGTTGTGAACCGGCACCATATGTGTATTTGAGACAACAGTTTTTTGATTGTTGTACAGCGTTTTCCTGTTTCCACCAACCCAAACCACTGCTGGCCGCTGTGTAAGTTGCGAATGTTGATCTTGCAAATCCTAAAGGCATCTATGCTCCTATTTACGAAGCCGCGTATGCTTTGACACAATTACCTATGACTTCTGATCCTGTGTTGAAGAACGTTAATACATCCACGCTACTTGCCGCTGTTGACAGAGTTGGTTGTCCACCTGGGAACAATATAGCAGTTGAGTCTTCTTCTGTAAATGTTGCAGTCCTAGATCCCGTGCCGTCTTGTTTTACCACAAGCATAACGGTCTGTCCTGTTGCTAAATTTTTTAAATTGAATCCTGTTGCCTGTGCGATTGTGACTGTGTGCACCGGTGCTAGATTACAATCTACAGTGATTGTTGTTGAATTTGTTAATGCATTTACTTTTTCTCTGTATCTTTCAAGTGTACCAACTCTTGATTCTGCAGTGTCTGTGTTGCTATAGAACGCATATTGATTTGAGCCTGTACCACCTTCGTAGTAGAATCCGTAATCGTTTGTGAGACTTACTGTGCCTCCACCACCTGACAGGGTGTGATTTCCTGCCCTAAAGTGATAGTATGTACCAAAACTAGTTGCTCCAGGAGTTCCTCCTCCGGTGTCATCGTATGTATCAAGTC
>PVBE010434064.1_pt1 | contig 10311 bp, 10 predicted proteins | sample 1631181 | NCBI WGS metagenome assembly PVBE01 (sample SAMN08397723, study PRJNA350692) | Marine metagenome, whole genome shotgun sequencing project. | isolation source: water | place: Pacific Ocean | collected 2012-04 | reverse complement strand
CTCATCAGCCAGAATCCGCCTGTCCGCCGTGACGATGGCCGCGGCGGTTTCATCGCAACTGGTTTCAATGCCCAAAACAATCATATTTACCCCTGTCGCGTCGGACTTTACCCTGTCGCCAGCCTCAAACCAACCAAGCGGCAAGCATGACAGACTTACCCTCCCTTCGTATCGGCACACGCGGCAGTCCCCTGGCCCTGGTCCAGGCCCATGAGGTGCGGGACCGCCTTTGCGTCGCCGATCCGGTCCTGGCGGGAGATGGCATGCTGGCCATCGAAATCATCAAGACCACCGGGGACAAGGTGCTCGACCGGTCCTTGGCCGATGTCGGCGGCAAGGGCTTGTTCTCCAAGGAAATCGACGAGGCTCTGCTGGACGGCCGGGTCGATCTGGCGGTGCATTCCATGAAGGACCTGGAAACCTGGCTGCCCGGCGGCATTGCCTTGGCCGCCATTCTGGAGCGCGAAGACCCGCGCGACGTCTTTATCTCTCACAAGGCCGCCACCCTGGACGAATTGCCGGCGGGCTCCGTCGTCGGCACGTCTTCGCTCAGGCGTCAGGCGCAAATTCTGCGTCGGCGTCCGGACGTAGCGGTCAAAACCTTTCGCGGGAACGTGCAGACCCGGATGCGGAAACTGGACGATGGCGAGGCCGACGCCACCCTGCTGGCGCTGGCCGGGCTCAAGCGTCTCGGCATGGCCGAGGTGGCTAGCGAAATTCTCGAACCCGACATCCTGTTGCCGGCGGTCGCGCAAGGAGCCGTCGGCGTTACCTGCCGGGTTGAAGATACGGCTATGGCGGCGCGGTTGCAGGCGCTCAATCATGCTCCGACTTGGCAGCGCGTAACCGCCGAGAGGGCGATGCTGGCGGCGTTGGACGGATCCTGCCGGACGCCTATCGGCGGACTGGCGGAATTAGCCCCGGACGGGGCGATGACGCTACGTGGACTGGTGGCGAAAGCCGACGGCAGCGAAATTTTCGAGACCGCGCGCACCGGACCGACCAGCGACGCCGAGGCCATGGGCCGGGATGCCGGTGAAGAATTGCGCCGCCGCGCCGGCCCGGACTTCCTGCAATAAGATGCGTTTGTTGATCACCAGACCCATTGAGGATGCCGAGCCTCTGGCCTGGGCGCTGGAACAACAAGGCCATGAGACGGTCATCGAGGCATTGATGACCATCGTCGATGTACCTGCCCCGGACCTGGAGCTGGACGGGGTTCAGGCATTGCTGATCACCAGCGCCAATGGCATCCGGGCGTTTGCCCGCGCCCATGCGGAACGCGGCCTGCCCGTTTGCGCGGTTGGTGACGCCTCGGCGTGGGCGGCGCGGGACTTAGGATTTGAACGTGTAAGCAGCGCCGGTGGTGATGTCGAAACCCTGGCGGCGATGGTTGAAAAAGACCTGGACGCGGCCGGCGGCAGGCTGGTTCATGTCGCCGGCTCTCACCGCGCCGGCGATTTGGCGGGGATGTTGGTGGTTGCTGGGTTCGAGACGCGCCGGGTTGTTCTCTACGAAGCCAAGGCCGCCGAATTGATCGGCCCGAAAACGGCCGACGCGCTGAAAAGGGGCAAGCTCGACGGCGTGTTGTTGTTTTCACCGCGCACGGCGGATTTGTTTTGCCGTCTTGTGGCGGATGCCGGGCTGGTCGAACCGTGCCGCGCGGTCACTGCCTGTTGCCTTAGCGCCGCCGTGGCCGATGTGGCCGCCGCCGTAGCCTGGGCCGGTATCGTGGTTGCCGAGACTCCCGATAGCCAAGCGTTGCTGGACGCCGTTGAAAAAGCGGTCTGGTAAAAGCAGGCTCGCCGTTGGGGGGGTGTTTGATTTTGTTTTTCCGGGTTGTGGTCTAACCTGTTAATCTTTGCCGATCATTGGAACAGGCACACCTCGTGGAAAAATTATGAGCAAGACCCCGAAAGCCAAACCCAGACCAAAAGCCAAGCCAAAAGCCAAGGCCAAACCCAAAAGCGTAAAGCCCGCCACCAAAGCCAAGGCTGCCGCCCTGGTAAAAAAAGAAGCGGTGAAAGAGGCTGCGGCCCCGGCGGAAGCCACAATCGAGCGGGATATGGCCGACCGGGTTTCCTTGCCGCCCGAGCCATCCCAAAAATCATCGGGCGGTGGCATGGGCGGGTTCATGGTGGCGGCAGTTCTGGCCGTGCTGGGTATCGGCGGTTATGCCAGCTGGCCGTACTGGTCGGCCGCCATCGCACCGTACCTGCCGGGTAGCCAGTTGGAAACCAGGGCCGAACCGCCCGCCACCGCGAAAATCGCGGAAATCTCAAGTGAACAGCTGGCGGTGGAACGCCGGCAATTGCGCCAATCCCTGGACCGTCTGATGGTGCGCATGGAATCCATCGAAAAGGCTGTCGAGTCGGTTAAGAAACTGGCCCAGGCGACGACGCCGCCATCGGAGAAAACGGCTGATGATTCCGCATTGAAAGACCTGACCGGGCGTCTGGATGCGCTCGAAGAAGACTGCGTGGCCATGAAAACCTTGCTCAACCGCATGGACCGGATGGAAGAAAGCGCCGCCGGTCAGACTGAAGCCCAGGCCAAGGCAGGCACCCCTGATGATACAACCGCGTCCCATGATGCCGCCGCCCTGGTGTCGGCGGTAGAAAATTTGCGCCTAGCGCTGGCCACCAACGATCCCTTTGAGGTGGTTCTCGATGCCCTGAAGGCGCTGGCCGGCGACAATCCGGACATCAACACCGCCGTCGTGCTGCTGGCGAAAAACGCGTCATCCGGCATTTCCACCCTGCCCGATCTGAAACAGCATTTTGCCGGCATCGCAGGGAAAATCGTCCACGCGTCGCGGGCAATCGAAAAACCCGGATGGCTAGATCGTGTCAGCAACCGGCTTTCCTCGCTGGCGACGTGGCGGCGCATCGATGGCAAGGGCGAAGATGCCCCCATCGACGCCATGGTTGCCGAAGCCGAAACCCACCTCAATGCGGGTGACCTGAAAGCCGCCGTCACGGCAGTGGAAGGGCTATCGGTGAGCGGCAAAGCGGCCGCCGTGGCGAACCCATGGCTGGCCGCCGCCAAGGCGCGCCTTGCCGCTGACCGGGCCGTCGTCTCTCTCCATATTCACGCTATTTCCCAGCTAACGCCTATCAAACCGGCCAAGGGTTAACGACGATGATCCGCGCCCTTATTTTTATTGTTGTTGTCGGCGGCCTGACCTGGGGAATCTTGACGTTGACCGATTATCCCGGCGCGGTGTCACTGGAATGGGCCGGGTGGCGCATCGACACCTCGTTCGCCGTCCTGCTGGGCGCGGTCGCACTGATTTCCTTCATGGCCGCCCTGACCTACCGATTCTGGCTGTTTCTGCGCCGCTCTCCCGGCCAGATGAAATCGAGCTGGATATCGAAACGCCGTAAGCGCGGCTATCAGGCTTTGACCCGTGGCATGGTGGCGGTCGCGGCCGGTGATGCCGAGGAAGCCCAGCGTCAGGCCAAACGCGCCGATTCCCTATTGGACGAGCCGCCGCTGACCATGCTGGTGTCGGCTCAAGCCGCGCAGATGCGCGGCGACGAGGCCGCGGCCGGTACGTTCTTTGCCGCCATGATGAAACGTCCGGAAACGGAGTTTCTGGGCCTCAAGGGGCTGTTCAACCAGGCCATCAAGCGTGGAGACGAGACAAAGGCCCTGTCCCTGGCGCGGCGCGCCCATCGCCTTGAGCCGAAAAACACCTGGGTTGCCGACAGCATGTTTGATTTGCAAATTCGCACCAGCCAGTGGCTGGATGCCCGAGTAACTTGCGATGATCTCCAGCGCCGCAAGTTGATTGACCGCGCCACGGCAAAACGGCGCAAGGGAGTGCTTAACTATCAACTGGGCCGGATGGCCCGCGAACAGGGCGATTTGTCCACGGCCGAAGGCCATTTAACCGAGGCCATCAAGCTGGCGCCTGATTTCATTCCGGCGGTGGTGGATTTGTCGGCGCGCTGGGTGGATGGCGGCAAGTCGTCCAAGGCGGTGAAAATGATCGAGGGCTCCTGGGCCGCCGGGCCGCACCCTGCCTTGCTGGAGCCCTACTGGTTTGCCTGCGGCGCCACGGAAGCCTTGGACAGGGTGCAGGCGACGAAAAAATTGACCAATTCGAGCTCTGATCATCCGGAAAGCCTGATCGCCTTGGCCCGGGCGTCGCTGGAAGCCAGGTTGTGGGGCGAGGCCCGCCAATATCTGGAAATGACCCTGGCCGAAGCCTCGCTGCCGCCGGGCCGGGTGTGCCGGATGATGGCGCATTTGGAAGAGAGCGAAAACGCCGATCAGGGGCGCGCCCGGGAATGGCTGATGCGCGCCTCTCAGGCCGGCGCCGATCCGGTATGGGTATGCGATCATTGCGGCAACGGCGTCGGCGAGTGGTCGGTTACGTGCGGCAAGTGTGGCGAATTCGACAGCTACCACTGGCTCCCGCCGCCTAGTGTTGCCGGGCTGATGGAGCCATCGGTGATTGACGGCGAGGCGGAGGAACTAAAACCCCGGACAAACCTGATCGATGCCGGGGGCGCGGCCATTCTGCCACCCGGAGGCGTCGGAGCCTGATACAAACCCACGCATTATCCCCCATACGGACCTATCGGGACTTCGTCGCCGGGCAATCGGCGATTGCGCGCGCGCGCGGTTGGGTGCGCAACGCGGCGATCCGCCTGCTGGCCGCCGGGCGTTCGCCGGATAAAGACGGCCCGGAGGGTGCGGGAGGCTGGATCCGGTTTCCCTATTACCACCACGTCTTCGACGACGAACGGGACGGCTTCGCCCGGCAATTGAAATACATGGCGTCGCTCGGCGATTTCATCGGCCTCGACGATGCGGTGGCGATGCTGGACGGGGGCGGCGATATCGACGGGCGTTATTTTTGCATTACCTTCGACGACGGGTTCAGGAACTGGGCGACAAACGCGGCCCCTGTATTGCTCGACGCCGGGACGGTCGCGGCGTTGTTCGTCGTCACCGGGTTTATCGGCACCTCGATCGAAGACGACCGGGACAAGCTGTTGGGGTTTTACGAACAAGGCGATCTGCTGATGGAGTTTCTGAGCTGGGACGATTGCCGGGCCCTGGCCGACGCCGGTATGACCATCGGATCGCACACCATCAACCATGTCCATCTGGCCGACCTGGACGCCGCCGCCGCAAAAGCGGAAATCAAGGGCTCCAAAGACGCCATCGAGGCTGAACTGGACCGGCCCTGCGATCATTTCTGCTGTCCCTTTGGGCGCGAGGGGATTGATTTTTTAGGCTCTCACCATCCCGGCATGGCGAAGGACGCCGGGTACAAATCGTTTCTTACGGGCCGGCGGGGCGCGATGCGCCGGGGCTCGTCTACGATGATGATCCGGCGCGACCATATGCTGGCCGGCTGGGGCGATTATCAACTGAAGTATTTTTTCTCGTCATGACAGACCCGACTAAATCCCAACTCCGCGACGCGACCCCGGACGATGCCGTGGCGATCACAGAATTCCTGATCCGGCTGGGCCTGGTCATGCCGGATGGCGAGGACGCCATCCACGCCCATTGGGATGGTTTGTGGCGAACCAATCCGGCGCTGAAGCATCACGGGGACGACCCGGCGCTGGGTTGGATTTTGGAAGACACGGAGGAAGATGGGAAGTGCATTGTCGGGTTTTTCGGCAATATCCCGCAGGTTTCCTATTTCAATGGAAATCCGGTGCGGGTTTCCAGCGCGCGGGCGTGGGCCGTGGACAAGGCCTACCGAAGCCGGACGGTCAGCCTGTGCAAGGCCTTTTTCGGTCAGGACAAGGCCGACGTGGTTTTGATTTCATCGGCCAGCGCGCCGGCCGGAAAACGCTGCCTGGAATTCGGCGCCTCCGCCATGCCGCAGCCCGGTTACGGGGAAATTCTCTATTGGGTTCTCGACGCCAGCGGTTTTTTGCGCGCCGGACTGAAGAAAAAGGGATGGGGCGGGTTCGCGGCTTTCTGGGGCAGTCTGCTTGGATCGGTGGTGTTGAACGCCCGTATGCGCCTGGGCAGCATGCGGCCGTTCGCTCCCCTGGACGGCATTACCATCCGGACCATCGGGGACATCGACGGCGCTTTCGACGGCCTGTGGCAGCGCAAGCTTAAGGAAACGCCGGACCGCTTGTTGGCGTGCCGGGATGCGCAAACGCTCCGCTGGTATTTTGGGCTCAGCCAGACATCGTCCGACACCCGGATTATCTGCCTTGAGCGGGGAGCAAGCCTCGACGGATATGCGGTGGTGGTGCGCGAAGACGCCCCGGCCATCGGTCTCAGGCGGTTGAAGGTCGCCGATCTGTTCGTCGCCGGCGACGATCAGGCGGCGGTGGACGCCCTGCTGGCGGCGGCTTACGAATACGGCCTGGCCAAACGCTGTCACGTGCTGGAAGTGATCGGCCTGGCCCAACCCTTGCGCGCCCGGGCCTTGACCCACAAACCGTTCGAACGGCCGATGACGGTGTTCCCATTCTATTACAAGGCGCTGAATCCGGAATTAGAAGACCGCTTAAGCGCCCCGGACGGTTGGTGCGTGACGGCTTATGACGGCGATACGGCCCTGCTGTGACGGGAGGTTTCAGGTAATTTTTTGCCTGGCGGCGGCGGAAACAAATTCGCTGACGATGACTACCAGCAAGACGGCAATCAGCATCACCGCGACCTCGGGCCAGCGGAACAGATTGATGGAGGAATACAACTCGATGCCGATGCCACCTGCGCCGACGAACCCCAACACCGTGGACTCCCGGATGTTAATGTCCCAACGGTACACCGTGGTGCCATAGATCACCGGCAACACTTGCGGCAGAACGCCGATCAGCAAAACCTTCAACCGGGACGCCCCGGTGGCTTCGATGGCTTCGACGGTGCCTTCATCGACTTCCTCGATGGCCTCGGCGATCAGCTTGCCCATGAAGCCGATCGACCTGAACGTTATGGCCCAGATGCCGGCCATGGCGCCGGGACCGAAGATGGCGACGAAAATCAACGCCCAAATGACGGTATTGATGGATCGGGACGAGACCAGGAGGAACCGTCCGATAAACCAGGTAAACCAGTTGGGCGTGGTGTTGCGGGCCGACAGAAAGGCCAGCGGAATGGCGATGACGAAGGTGACGACGGTGCCCAGCGTGGCAATGTGAATGGTTTCCAGAAGCGGACCAAGGATCCGGCCGGTGTGCCCCCAGTCGGGCGGGAACATGCGGCCCAGCAAGTCCACGACCTGGATGTGGGCATCCAAAAAATATTCCCAGGTGATGTCCAGGTTTCTGAGCGACCAGACGGCGGCGAACACGACCACGATCAGCCACAACGTGCGGACAACCGACTCGCACGGGGTGAAACGACGCCAGATGTCGGGATAGGTATCTGTCCTGTTCATCTGAGGCGGCTCCGGATCCAGGTCGAGAATACCTCGCCGATAAAGACCAGGGCGATGATGGTCAGCAGGATGGCGAGCGAGAAATCGTAGTCATAGCGTTTGAACGTGGCCGTCAGGGTCATGCCGATGCCGCCGGCGCCGACGATGCCGACGACAGTGGAATGGCGGATGTTGGCGTCCAGCCGGTAGATGCACACCCCCAGATAGCGGGGCAGGATCTGCGGTTGTACGGCGTACAGCAGAAGTCTCGGAATACTGGCGCCGATCGCGCGGATGGCCTCGACCTGGCCCATGTTCATGTTTTCGATGTCTTCGGCGATCATCTTGGAAATGAAACTGACCGACGCCACGATCAACGTCAGCAGCCCAGCGAGCGGCCCGAAGCCGAAGATCTTGACGAAAAAGATGGCGACGATGATTTCGTGGAAGGTGCGGCTCAGCACGATCAGGCCGCGGGCCGCCAGATAGACCGGCCGGGGTGCCAAATTGGACGCCGCCGCCAGGCCCAAGGGAATGGCCAGAATCATGCCGATGAAGCTGGCGGCCATAGCCATCTGCACGCTTTCGACGACGCCCTTTATCAGCAGGGCGGAGCGGCTGAAATCGGGCGGAAACATGCGCGCCAGCATGTCGCCGGCCCGTGGCAGGCCTATGAGCGTGCGTTGCCAATCGATGTTGAGGGATCCGGACGACCAGATCAAATAGGCGGCTATGACAAACCAAAAGGCATAGCGCGCGGCGGGGGTGGTGAAGAATACCGGCGGGCGGCTCCATGTCGTCCGGGCCGCCGCGCCACTGGTTCCGTCACTGGCGGCGGGCGGGTTCATTTGCCGATGGGTCCGTTCAGGACGCTACTCGGGGATGGCGGATTGCCCTGTTCCGCTGAGGATTCCGCGTCCGCGTTTTCCGCATCATCGTCGTCGTCCTTGCGGATGGTGGCGCTCCAATCTTCTTCGCCGTAAATTTCGTTGAGGGCCTTGGGCGTTAAATCCTCAGGCCGGCCATCGAACACCAACCCCCCTTCATTCAGCGCAACGACGCGGTCGGCGCTGGCCTGCGCCAGGGCGACATCGTGAATGTTGACCAGCGCCGGCGTGCCGCTTTCGTGGGCCAGTTCGCAAATCAGGCGCATGATTTGGCGCGACGTTTTCGGATCGAGCGACGCCGTCGGCTCATCGACCAGAAGCAGGTTGGGTTTCTGCATCAGGGCGCGGGCGATGCCGACGCGTTGGCGCTGACCGCCCGAAAGGGCGTCCGCCCGGTCGTCGTGGCGGCCCGCCAGACCGACCCGGTCGAGCAGTTCAAAGGAGGCGGAAACGTCTTCGGGCGGATAGTTGCGCCGGAACGCGCGCCACAGGCTGACCGCCCCAAGCCGACCGGACAGCACGTTTTCCATCACTGTCAGGCGTTCCACCAGGTTGTATTCCTGGAAAATCATGCCGATGTGGCTGCGCGCCTGGCGCAGTTCCTGGCGGCCCAGCGTGGTCAATTCCCGCCCGCCCAGCTTGATGGACCCGGAGGTCGGCTCGACCAGCCGGTTGATGCAGCGGATCAAAGTGGATTTGCCGGCCCCGGAGGATCCGATAACGGCGACGACCTGGGGCTCGGTGACATTCAGCGTGACGCCCTGGAGCGCCCTCAGCCCGCCCGGGTATTCCTTGACCAGATCGGTGATTTCAAGCATCGGAACGAAAACCTTTGCCTATTCTGCACTGAGGGCAAGCCACCGCCGCCCCGGCCGGGGCGGCGGCGCCTTTGGTGGTATCGTCGGTTGCAAACCTTATTTTTTCTTCTTTTTCTTCTTTTTCTTTTTGATCTTCAGGCCCTTCAGGGCTTCGTCGGTATAGATGGTGCCGTTGGTCTTCTGGATCGTCCGGATATCGATCCAGTGTCCCTTGTAGGTGATCGGAATGAAGCGGTCGGATTTCTTGCCGAACTCTTTCTTCAGCGCCGTGCCGGTCCAGTCGAAGGAGAGGAAGGCGTCCTTGATTTTTACCTGCAGGTCCGGGGCCAGGTTGTGGGCATAGCCGTACGACGTGGTCGGGAAGTTTTTGGATTCCCAGATCACGCGCAGGTCTTTCTTGTTGACGATGCCCTTGTCGTGCATGCGGTCCAGGACGCTAGACGCCACCGGGGCCGCCTCATAGTCCTTGTTGGCGACGCCCATGATGGAATTGTCGTGCTTGCCGGAATAGGTGACTTTGTAATCCTTGTCCGGCACCACACCCATGGACTTGAACAGCGCGCGGGGCGCCTGGTTGCCCGAATTGGACGACGGCGTCACGTGGGCCACCTTGCGGCCCTTGAGATCGGAAACCTTCTTGATGTCCGTGCTTTTGTGGGTGATCAGCTGCAGCTTGTAGCCGAAGCGGCCATCCTTCTTGCCCATGATGGCGACCGGCACGTAGCCCGCCAGATTGACGCCGAACACCGTCGGTCCGGTGGAAATGCCGGCGACGTGCAGGCGTCCGGACCGCATGGCTTCGACCTGGGCCGCATAGGAATCGGCACCGTACCATTTGACCTTCTTGCCGGTCTTCTTGGACAGGTAGTCCATGAATTCGACGAACACGTTTTCATAAACCGCCGGATCCTCGACCGGCGTGTAGGAAAACACCAGTGTGCCGGGGTTTAGCCATTTGCTCTTGTCCGTCGGCGTGTCGGCGACCAGGTCGCCATTCACGTCGCAAAAGCGTTTGTCGAGATCGCCGCGCGGGCAAGCGGACGCCATCGACGACGTGGCCATGACCGCGAACATGGCCCCGGCAATCAGGCTCGTAGAAAGACTCTTAAAGGTACGCATATAAATTCTCCCTAGGTTGTTTCGAGTTGCTGGCCCCGTTGTTTTTTCCATAAATACCGCCTTGAACGGCGGGCTGTTTTTTATATGAATTTTACTATATAGAGGTTCAGAACAATGGCAATTGGTCTTGTGCATGGGG
>PVBE010425880.1_pt1 | contig 10311 bp, 12 predicted proteins | sample 1631181 | NCBI WGS metagenome assembly PVBE01 (sample SAMN08397723, study PRJNA350692) | Marine metagenome, whole genome shotgun sequencing project. | isolation source: water | place: Pacific Ocean | collected 2012-04 | reverse complement strand
TGCGAGGCCTGCCTTGTAGCCGGGAGCCCGAAGCCCGGAGCCATGATTTCCGGTCCCTTCAGGATGAGGTGACCACCGAATCACGAACTGTGGTTTAGCCGTGGACGTGGTCGCCGATGCGCCGGATCCGCTCGTCCTCCTCCGCGGTCAGGGCGCCGCCGCCCAGGGCGGCCACGGCCTCGTCGAGCTGGGCCGCGTTCTTCGGGCCGGCGATGCACAGGTCCACCCCGGGGCTGGAGAGGGTGAAGCGGTAGCACTCGGCCGCGGTCATCGGCCGCTCGCCAGGCGGCATGCGCCGCTGCTTGAGCAGGTGGCCCCAGCGCGTGGCGGTAAAGGCGGTGACGCCCGGGCGGCCCAGATCGGGCAGGTGGGGGAAGATGTCCTCCTCGGCGCCGCGGTGGGCGGCGTTGTAGCGCAGCATCAGCACGTCGTAGGGCGAGTCCTCCCGGCGGGCCACCTCGCCGAGGTAGGAGCGGTTGTGGCTGGACAGGCCGAGGGAGCGCACCTTGCCCTCCTCGCGCAGCTCGAGGGCGGCCTCCACCACCCGGGGAGAGGGGTCTGACTTGCGCAGGCTGAGCACCAGCACGTCGGCGTGGTCGACGCCCAGCGCCCGCAGGCCGCGCTCCAAGAAGTAGCGCAGCAACACGCCGGTGCGATCGTAGGACTGCAGCGCGATGACCATGCGCTCGCGGTTGCTCGGGGCCAGGTTGCGGATGGCGTGCTTCATTCCGCCTCGCCGCACGGCCCCCCAGAGGAAGTAGTTGACGCCGTGCTCGTGGAAGGCGCGCTCCAGGGCGCCCGTGGGCACGCCGTAGCTGGAGCCCACGCCGAGGCGGCCAACCGAGAGGCCCGTGCGACCCAGCGTCACCTGCTCTACAAAACCCATTTTTCCCTCTCCTTGGTCAGCTTCCGGTGGAGGAAGACTTGCGCTGACACATCCAGTATAATGCGATGACTTTCAACGGAGGTCCATGTGCCACCCATACTCCTCGGACTGATCAAGGGGATCCTCCTCGGGGGCCTCATCGGCGGAGGCCTCGGCTTCGGCTACTTTCAGCTGATGCTGCTGCTCAAGCTGCCCGCCTTCCTCGGTTACTTCAGCGCTGGCGTCATCGGCGCGGTGGTGGGCTTCGTGGTGGGCAAGCCATTTTGGAAGCACAGCACGCTCTACACGCCGCTGTTCAAGGCCGTGTTCGGCTTCGGCGTCAGCGTGGGGCTCTACGCCCTGGCGATGAAGTTCCTCGGCGCCATCCCGCTGCCGCTGGACTTCATTTACAAGAACACCACCCTCACGTCGTTCTACGTCATCGGGGCCATCATCGGCATCGTCTACGGGGTGTTCGTCGGCATCGACGACGCGGTGGGGGACAAGCCGGAGAAAAAGGACAAGGGCAAGGACAAGGGCAAGTAGCCCCTCACCAGCCGACCCTGGCCTCCAGCAGCACCCGCGTCATGTCGGTCTCATAGCGCCCATCACCCACCACACCGGTCACCGTCGGATCCAGGGGGTTGTGCAGCCGCGCCTCCTCGCCGGTGGCGTTCAGCTCGGCGGCGAAGCTGTGCTGCACTGCCAGGCAGAGGCGCACGCGGCGCACCGCCACCTCGAGGCCCAGGGACCAGACGTGGCGGTCCAGGTCCAGGGCCACCGGCGACGGGGCCTCGGAGCGGGTGCCGCCGAGGTGCAGCGCGTAGCCGGTGCGCAGCACGATGAAACCGTCCCAGAGCCGCCACTGCAGGCCGGCGCGCAGGGCCAGGTGGTCGTCCAGGGCGATGCCCAGAGGCAGCCGGGTCACGGGCCAGGTCTCGGCCGCGCCGGCGCGGGTCAGCACGAGGGCGGCGTCGTCCACGGCGGCCACCGGGGCGGCCATGGCCGACCAGCGGCGCCACGACACCTGCAGGTGCAGCCCCAGGGACCGCCAGCGCAGGGCGAGGCCCGCCTCCAGCTGCAAGGGCAGCGTCAGCTCCAGGCGCGCGTCGCCGGCGCGAGCCGTCCAGCCGTCGTAGCCCCGTGGCGGCCCCGGGCCAGGGGTGAGGGTGGCGGTGCCCTCCATGGTGCTGCGCACCGGCACGCGCAGGGCCAGGCCCAGCTCCAAAAATGACAGGGGCCGCAGCCACACCCCGGCCACTGCGCCTGCGTCGAGCATGCCGCTGGCCTGCACCAGGGCGTCCACGTTGAGCTCCGCGTCCTCCAGCCGGTTGGCGTCGGCCTTGAACCCCGCCCACAGGGTGCGGCGGTGGCTCAGGCGCAGATGGGACAGCTCCAGCGCCAGCCCCACGGCGACGAAGCGCCAGCGGAAGGCCAGGCCGAGGGAGACCACGTGCTGCTGCAGCCGCAGCTCTGTGCCGGTGAAGCGCACCGGCCCGGTGCGCCCGGACACGGGGGTGCCCTTGTTGCTGTGGGGGTAGACCGGGTAGCGGCTGCCGTGGTTCAGCTCCATACGGTAGCCTGCGCCGGCCCACAGGGCGTCGCCCCACAGGGGCAGGGCCAGGCCCACGTGAGGGGTCAGCTGAACTCCGGCGCCGTCTCGCGCCTCGGGGGAGCCCTGGTTGATCTCGCCGATGCGGAAGGCCGCGCGTCCGGCGGCGGCCAGCCCGAGGCCCGCCACGACGCGGCTGTCGGCGTGGACCATGTTGGCCGGGTTGATCCAGACCGCCGCAGGATCCTTTACCGCGGTGACGCCGGCGCCGCCCAGGGCCGCGGCCGTGGCGCTGCCGCCGCCGGGCTCCAGCGCCTGGCCCGCGGCTGGCGCGGGGGAGAGCTGGACCAGCAGCAGGGCGCAGCAGATCTGCGATGTGGAGCGGGGCCAGGGCATCACGGCCTGCAAGCCTACCGCAATTTCCACATCTCCGCCCTGATGGTGTAAGGTCCGACACATCCATGGCGTTACCTAGGGCAGGACGGTGACCGCGTCCGGGCGGAAGAGCGAAGCCCCCAACCAGGGGAGTCCGGACGTGGTCTCCATGGAGCAGGGGCTGGTCAAGCGGGCCCAGGCGGGTGACGGTGACGCGCTGCGCAGGTTGTTGCAGCAACACGCCGATCCTCTCTACAGCCGCGTGATCCTGCCCCGCGCAGGCGACCCCACGGTCGCGGAGGACATACTGAAGGCCACCATGGTGACCGCCATCGAGAAGCTGAGCACGTTCCGCTGGCAGGGGCGGAGCATCTACCACTGGCTGCGGCGCATCGCCGTGAACAAGGTGGTGGACCATCACCGGCGCCATCAGCGCACGGTGCGCCTGTCCCGCAACCTGGCCCGGGAGCCGGTGCCGGATGTCCTCCCCTCGCGCACCGCGGGGCCGGAGGAGGCGCTCATCGCCGAGCAGGAGCGGCGGCTCAACCACGAGCGCGTCAAGGAGGCGCTCTCGGGCATCAACCCCCGCTACCGGCGGGCCATTCGGCTGCGGCTGCTGGAGGAGCTGCCCCGGGACGAGTGCGCCAGCCGCATGGAGGTGGCCGTGGGTACCTTCGACGTGTTGCTGTTCCGCGCGCTCAAGGCCCTGCGAAAGCAGTTTGGAGAACAATGACCGACCGAGACGAAAAGAACCCGCCTCCCGAGGAGGAGGCGCTGACCGACGAGGAGCTTCGCGAGGCACGGGCCCTGGGCGACTCCCTGGACCGCATGCTCGCGGGGGATCACCCGCGCGACGAGCTGGACGCCGTGGCCCTGATGGTGCACAGCAGCGAGCGGCCGCGGGAGCTGTCGCCCCTGCGCCGGGACGACCTGGTGGAGCGGGCCGTGACGGAGGCCGGGCAGGCGCGGCGAGTGCGCACCCTGCGCCGGGTGGTGCCCGCGGTGGTGGCTCTGGCCGCCAGCGTCCTGCTGGTGGTCACGGGGACGATGATGACCGGCACGAGATCCAGCGAGGCTCCGCCCGCTCACCGCGGCTCATTGGCCCAAGGCGCGGATCCGTCCACCCTCTCGAGGCCCAGCGACGACCTGATGGGCCGACCGTTTACCGACCGCGCCGGCGCCTCGCGCCGCCTGGACACAGTGTTCGCCGACCGCATGCGGGGCTACCGGAGGGTGGTGCTCGCCGAGAGAGGCCAGCCATGATGCAACACGTGAGAATGCTGCTGCTGGCAGCGCTGGCGGCATGCCTGCTCGCCGCCTGCGCCAAGGCGGCGCCACAGCGGGAGCGCTGCTGCCCCTGCAAGAGCGCCCAGCAGCTGGACCAGCGCCTGATGGCCACCCTGGCCACGGCCAGGGCGCACCACCACCATGCCGACATCCACCTGCGCCAAAAGGAGGTGGACAGGGCCATGGCGGCCGTGAAGAAGATCCTCGCCCTGGATCTGGACGCTCGCTACCCCGAGGCCGAGGAGGTGCGCCTGGACGCTGCGGCGCGGCTGGCCAAGCTGATGCTCGGCAAGGAACAGGCCGCGGACGCCCTGGCGCTGGTGGACGCGCAAATAAAAGTCGCCCGCCGGGAGTCCTTCTACCTGTCCAACCTGCACAGCGTGCGGGGCGAGATCCTGGAGCACCAGGCCAAGGCCCTGGACGCCGGCGGGGACAAGGACGGGGCGCGGAAGGTGTCCCGCCAGGCGCTGGCCGCCTTCGAGCGGTCCATCGCCATCAACAAGAAGCTGCAGCAGCGGTTGCTGAAGAAGGAGAAGTGATGCGCGTTGACAAGATGGTTCGAGGGGCGGCGCTGTTGGCCTGCGTCGTATTGACCGCCGGGCTGGTGGCTGGCTGCGGCGCCGCCGCGGCGCCACGCGCCTCCATTGCCCCGCCGCCCTCGTCTCCGGCAGAGGCGCGGTCCGAGCTGGCCCGCCTGGAGCAGCAGATCGACCGGTCGCGGCGCTCCCTGGGCCTGCCCGCCCGGGCCGAAAAGGCCGCCGCCGACAGCGGCGCCCCCGCCGCCGGCGAGCCGGCCCTGGCCTTCGATCCCCCGCCGGCCCCGGCCGCCAAGCCTCCGGCAGCAGAGGTCGCGTCCGACCGGGAGGAGCCTCGGCAAAAGGCCAGCGACTGCAGCGACAACTGCCGCCTCTCCCGCGCCATCTGCCACGCCGCCCGGCGTATCTGCTCCATCGCCAGCTACCTCGGCGACGCCGACGCCGCCAGCCGCTGCAAGCGCGCCAGGCGGGACTGCAAGGACGCTCGCCAGGCCAAGCCCGAGGACTGCTCGGGCTGCAGGTGAGACGGCACCTATCGCACTGCTCACTTGCGTTGATCACCTGGGAACGAAGTAGCGCGGGGGCTTGTCCCCCGCGTCACATTACGCGGGGACAAGCCCCCGCGCTACGAGGTATCAATACAATCGATCAGCGCGATAGTGGACGCGGGGCAGGCCCTTGCGCCAGGCCCGGCGATCAGCCCTCGGAGCCCTTCTCTTCACCCTCCTCCTCGGGCTCGCCGATGAGCTCCTTGATCACCTCTTCCTCGTCGTCCATCGGCTCCTCGTCCTCGGGGTCCACCGGCTCGCCCTCGGCGAGCCTCCGCTCGCGGCGCTTGCGGCGCTGGTCACGCAGGTGCAGCACCACCTCCTCGGTGAGGCCCAGGGCCAGGTAGGCCGAGGTGAGGAAGAGGAAGATGAACGAGGCACGCAGCCGCAGGACGATGATCACGCAGGCCAGGATCATGAGGAACAGCACCGCCAGGGTGCGGCGGGTGACCCGCAGGTCCTTGAAGCTGCGAAAGTGCACCCGGCTGATCATGAGGTAGGAGAGGATGATCACCAGCAGGGCGATGGCGCCCTGGCTGTAGACCTCGTGGCCGCCCACCTTGAAGTGCACCACCACCAGGGAGACCAGCACCGCGGCCGCCGCCGGGATCGGCAAGCCGACCATGTACTTGCCCGGCTTGGCCTTGTCCTCGCGGGCGGTGAGCACGTTGAAGCGCGCCAGGCGCAGGGCCCCGGCCGCCACGAAGAGGAAGGCGATGAACACGCCGTACAGCCCGAAGCTGGTCAGGCCCCACTTGTAGACCAGCATGGCCGGCGCCGCGCCGAAGGTGACCACGTCGGCCAGGGAGTCGAGCTGCATGCCGAGGTTGGACTGGGTCTTGGTCAGCCGCGCCACCCGCCCGTCGAAGGTGTCGAAGAAGAAGCCGAAGCAGATGGCCAGCGCCGCCTGGTACAGCTCGATGTCCCCCGCCTTGCCCGAGCAGAGCGACAGCGCGAAGAATCCGCAGAAGACGTTGGCCAGGGTGAAGAGGTTCGGCAGGATGAAGAATGTCTTGCGCAGGTCCATGCGCGGTCACCATATCACCACTCAGGCTGCGTCCTGTCTCATTTTTCGGTGACCCGCGGGCGCGGCCGCCGCAGCCTGCGAGTCAGGGCTGTGAGCAGCGCCACGGAGCATCCCACCGCGGCCAGCCGGCAGACCAGCACCAGGGGTTCGGCCCAGAGCCAGCCTGCCTGCTGCAGCAATACGGAGACCGCCACGTCGAGGGCGTAGACCAGCAGCACCAGGCCCATGGCGGCGGATAGCGGCGTCAGGCGAGTGGCCCGCGCCAGCAGCCACCCCACCAGCAGCAGCCCCGGCACCTTGCCCAGGTCCAGGGCGACCAGGCCGAGGGCCACTTTGACCCAGGCCGCGTCGGTGGATCGCGCGACCGGCAGCAGCGGCACGGCGACGTTGGCCATGACCACCAGGCTCACCAGGTAGGCGCCCAGGGCGCCGCAAAAGATCAGGGAGATGTCCCTGGCCGTGTGTATCAGTTTCGCCATGGCTCGCGGTGCCCAAAGGGTAGAGGCTCACCGGGCTGCGCGACAACTACAAAAACACGCGCACCATGCACAGCCCCTGGGGCGGGACGGTTATGCCGGCCTCGCGCCGGTCCCCTCGCTCCAGCAGCTGGAGGATGTCCTCGGGAGGCCGCTTCCTCTGGCCCACCTGAAGCAAGGTGCCGGTGATGATGCGCACCATGTTCTTGAGGAAGGCCGAGCCGACCACGTCGATGTGCACCCACGGCTGCTGGTGGTCGATGGTGCAGCGGAAGATGGTGCGCACGGTGGTCTCGCGCTCGCAGTTGGCGGCGCGGAATGCGGCGAAGTCGTGGGTGCCGACCAGCAGCCGCCCCGCGCGAGACATGGCGAGCAGGTCCAGGGGCTTGTGGATGTGAAGGTAGTAGGGCGCGTCGCGCGGCGACGGCGGGCGCTGGTTCCACAGGCTGTAGCGGTAGGACTTGCCGTGGTTGTCCCGCCGCGAGTCGAACTCCATGGGCACCTCGTCCACGGCCACCACGCCGATGTCGTCCGGCAGCAGAGTATTGAGCCCGCGGAGGAACCCCCGCATCGGCACCCTCGAGGTGGTGACGAAGTTGGCCAGCTGCCCCAAAGCGTGCACGCCGGCGTCGGTGCGCCCCGCCGCCCGCACCCGGCAGGCGTGGCCTGCGATCTCCTCCAGCCGCCGCTCCAGCGCCCCCTGCACCGTGGGCACGTTGGGCTGGATCTGCCAGCCGGAGTAGCGCGTGCCCTGGTAGGCGATGGTCAGCAGGATGTTGCGAGGAGGGTACTCGGCCATGACGGGTTGCGCGCGACGCGCTCTAGAAGGCGAAGGCGAGCCCGCCCTGCCAGGCGGTGTCGCCCACGTGCAGCGCGCTGTCGGAGCCGAAGCCGTCGGCCTGCACGTGGTAGAACTCGAAGAAGAGGTAGGTGTGGTTGATGCCGGAGTCGGTGTCCAGCGTCTTGGCCGCGGCCGGCTCGAAGGCGTCCAGCAGCAGGGCCGCGCCGGCGTTGACCTGCCAGCCGAAGGTGCCGCCCGCCGCGTCCTCGCCGCCGAAGGTGGCGGTGTCGCCGTTGCCCTTGGAGATCCACCACATGGTGTAGTTGAAGCCGAACTTGACGTAGGGCACCAGCGGCACGCTCCAGTACTGGTGCAGGAAGTCGGCGCGGTAGATCAGCAGCATCGCCAGGGGCACCATGGTGATGGTGGTCTCGCCGGTGAGGCGTGAGGCGCCGTTGGTGCTGGTGGGCGTGGTGGAGTTGCCCGTGTCCTTGAACGGGGCCGCGCCGATGGTGTAGTAGCCCGCCACGCCGCCGATGGCGATGGTGCCGAAGGGGCGCCACAGATCCACGTCCAGCTCGGTCTTGAACATGAACCCGATGTCGGTGCCGAAGAGGTCCTCGAAGGGGGTCTTGGCGCCGTCGAACTCGCTGTCGATGTCCGGCAGGTAGCCGCCGAACTTGAACTCCAGGAAGAAGTACTGCGGCGAGGAGTAGCCACGCTCCTCCTCGGAGAGGCCGCCGAAGACCTGCGCGCCGGCGGTGGCAGAGGTGAGCAGAGCGCAGAGCGCCAGGATCGTGGTCAGGGTCTTCATGACTGACCTCCCTTGCTGTCCTTGGGTTGGCGCCGGCGGGCTCGCAGGCCCACCAACATCACCGCCACGCCGAGGCACATCAGCGCCAGCCCCTTCTGCCACGCCGAGGTGTAGACCACGGCGCCGGCGGCCAGAGTAACCGGCCACAGGGCCGCGCGGGCGGCGGTGCGCCAGCCGTCGCTGCCGGCGAGCCAGCGAGCCGGCCCCTCACCGACGCGGTAGTAGGTGTTGACCACGGCCCGCCCGGGGGCGCTGGCGAGCAGCACCTGGTCGCGGAAGTCGCGCAGCACGAGCACGTGGGGGTGGTCGTAGTCGCCGTAGGCCGCGGTGGCCACGAAGCAGTACTCGCCCTTGGCCCCGCCGCCGGAGCGCTTGTAGCGCTCCCAGAGGTCCTCCTCCTGCTGCGGCGTGGCGTCGCCCAGCAGGATCAACTTGCTGGCGTTGCCCAGGTCGTCGACGGCCACGATCCAGAAGCGGTAGGCGGTGCCGTTGCTCAGGTCCTTGATCGTCTCCGACCCCTCGGTGGAGATCTTGTTGGAGCAGACGTAGCTGATGGGGACCGTGTCCACGGTGTCGCCCGTGCTGCTCTGGCCCGAGTCGGGGAAGGGGCTGCTGACGTCGGGGGCGCCCGCGTCCTTGACCGCGCTGTCCTTGACCGCGCTGTCCTTGACCGCGCTGTCCTTGACCCCGGCGTCCTTGGCCCCCGAGTCCGTGACCCCGGCCTCTGCCGCCCGCGGGGTGGGCCCAGGCGGCAGGCTGCTGCCCGAGCCGCCGTCGGCGGCCTTGGCGTCGGAGACCGAGGCGTCGGCCACCGTGCCGCCGTCCACCTTGGTGGTGGGGCAGCTTCTCTCCGGGTTATCGTAGATGGCCTCCTTGGCGGTGGCCAGGCCTGGCCCCTGCACGGTGCCGCCCTCCTTGTCCAGCTTGGCGCAGAGCACCTGGTAGCCCTTGAGGTCCTTCTCCTTGGTGGCGCCGGTGCCGCCGTCGCCGGAGGAGGCGGAGTAGGCCGACTTGAACGAGATCTCCACCTGGTTTTCGCCGGCCAGGGGCGCGGTGTCCTTGACCGGCGCCGTGGGCCCCTGGGTGTCCATGGGGATGTCGACCTTGGCGTAGGGCGTCTGGTTCCACGTGCCGCTGCTGTTTTTGGTGTAGACGAAGACGCCGCTGGTCTGGGAGTCGATCTCGGAGCAGGAGGTGTTGCCCATGATCTGTCCCGCCGGCAAGTTGCCCACCGGGAACTCGATCTTGTTCACCTGGTTGAACTTGATCTCCGACTGCAGCACCGTGCACTTGGTGGTGTCCACCTCTTGGGTGGAGGTGTTGTAGCAGTTCTGTCCGGACACGACGATGAAGCGGTCGCTGCAGCCGCTGGAGGGCAGGGCGCTGAACGTGAGGTAGACCTCCACCTTGGTCTTGCATTTGCAATTTGCCATGTTGAAGAACTTCTTCATGTCGATGGTGGTCTTGGGAAACTGGTAGACCTCCAGCTTGGCCGAGGGGCACTGGGCGTGGCCCGTGGACGGGGCACCCAGGCTTGCGAGCAGGAGTATGGCGGAGAAGGTATATAGGTTATGACGTGCTGGCATGGTGCTCAGTGTGTGCAACGGTCGTGCCACTGCCGTGTTGGTGCGGGATTTTGTTTTTGTTAACTATTCCCGATGATTAAGTAAACAGAGCGCGCCCGGAATGGCTCGCGCCGGTGACAAAGTGGCAGCCATTGTGCCCGCAGCGCGCCATAAGGGCAAGAGGGATCGGGAGCGCCAGTACCAGGGCCCACTCCGGGTGGTGTGCTACAGGGCCCCACGCTGTCGCAGCACCTCGGCGATCTGCACCGCGTTGGTGGCCGCGCCCTTGCGCAGGTTGTCGGCCACGACCCACATGTTGAGGCCGTGTGGCACCGAGGGATCGTCGCGCAAGCGCCCGACGTAGACCGGGTCGGTGTCCGCGGCCTGGCGCGCCAGGGGGTAGGTCGGCGTGGCCGGATCGTCCACCACCACCACCCCCGGGAACTGCTCCAGCAGGATCCTGGCGTCGGCTGCGGAGAGCGGCC
>PVBE010821713.1_pt1 | contig 10312 bp, 8 predicted proteins | sample 1631181 | NCBI WGS metagenome assembly PVBE01 (sample SAMN08397723, study PRJNA350692) | Marine metagenome, whole genome shotgun sequencing project. | isolation source: water | place: Pacific Ocean | collected 2012-04 | reverse complement strand
CAGTGAACCAGTTCAACAGGTGCGGTGCCCCCAGGCTGGTCAGGGCCGCGCCGGCATTTCCCGCCCCGAAAACGCCAAGCGCGAACCCCTGGTGCTCCCTGGCAAACCAGACCGACGTGTACGCGATTCCGACGGCGAAACTGGCTCCGGTTATTCCGAAGCCCAGACCCAGGATCAAGAAACTGCCGTATGAGTTGGCCGCCGACAACAGATAGATGAAGACAGCCGACAACAGCATCAATATTCCGTAAACGATTCGACCGCCGTATTTGTCGGTCAGCAGGCCCACCGGGAGACGAGTCACAGCACCGGACAACACCGGCATACCGATCAACCAGCCCATTTGGGAACTGGTCCACTCGAAAATTCCGTTGTCGACAAGAAAAGTGATCAGGACGCCGTTCATCATCCAGCACATGAAGCAGACGGTGAACGCCAACGTGTTGAGAGCAAGTATCTTGAGTGCGGTCCCTTGTTCTGACGTCGTGACCTCTTCGGCCTGGGAGCCTGGAAAGCGTTACTCTATCGGCGGGCGGTGACCTGACAATGCCGTCCGAAGCGCGTCAGTCGAACCGAACCGCTCATTCTACTCGATCCGTCAAGTTGATAAAAGCTCTCTCGTCACCTATGGCTTGCGATTCCAACCGCTAAGTGGCGGCCCCATATCGCGGCAGGCGACGTGGAACGACGCCGGCACCACTCCCGAAGAGGCCACGATCCGGCAAACGGTGAGAAATACCGGCTCAATCAGATGCCACGCCGCGACAATCTGTCCATTTCCCCACGGCTTTCCCGAATCAAGTTTTGCCAACGAGTCAGAATCCGGCTGTTTACGGTAAAAGTGTCGAAACCCATCAAGGCTTGATATTTCTAGGGTTTAACGCCACCGAAGGGTTTGGAACGGAATCTGCTAGTTCCTTCCTTTTGATAAGGCGGCGCTAGGGCGCGCCTACCACGAGCGGGTCGCTACCGATGACTTGGTGCGAGCGAAGTTAAAGGCAGTGACCGCGAGGTGAAGGGAGGTCTTCAAGCGTGCGAGTACTTTCGCAACGGGTAGTTTTTGTTCTGCTCCTGGTCGGTTTTCTTCCCGTCCCCGGTGTGGCTCAGCAGGCGGACTCCTTCTTCCGCCAGAACTGCGTCAGTTGTCACACCATCGGGCGCGGCAAGCTCACGGGCCCCGACCTCAAAGATGTGTCCAACCGTCAAGACCGGGACTGGCTCATCCGCTTCGTCATCAATCCGAAGGCGGTCATCGATTCGGGCGATCCCTACGCACGGGACATGCTCCAGCAGTCCCGGAATGTCGTTATGCCGACTGTTTTTGGCATGACATCCGATCTGGCTGGGGCTCTTATCGATCTCATCGACGAACAATCACTGCTTCCCGTGTCCGAAATGGCAGGCCCCGCGTTCAACGATCGACCGTTCACGCCCGAAGACATCGTCGAGGGAATTGAAATCTTTCGAGGGACGGATTCGCTCAGGAATGACGGGCCGGCCTGCATTTCGTGTCACACGATGAAAGGTCTGGGGGGCCTCAGTGGAGGACGGTTGGGGCCAGATCTGACGCGTGTCTACGAACGCTTGCAGGGGCGCACGGCCCTGGCAATGTGGTTATTCGCTCCCGCTACGACGCGGATGCAGCCGCTGTTTCGGGACCACCCGCTTGAAGAGGACGAGATCCTCGCACTCGTGGCGACGTTTGAGGCCGCTGCAAGAGAAGGCGGTGAAGACGATTCGGTTGCCACGCTCAGCTTCATCTTCTGGGCACTGGGTGGAACTGTACCGCTGCTCATGGGTTTTGACGCTGTCTGGAAATTCAGATTCCGCGCAGTTCGCAAGCCGCTCATCCGTAAGGACGGTCTCAACAAATCATGAAAAACAAGAACGGGAATCCAAACGCCCTCGGCACTCTTTACTGGATCAAGGATCAGTCCGATCCGAAGGATCGAAGCTGGGAAGAGTTCTATCGTAACCGCTGGCAGCACGACAAGGTCGTCCGCAGCACGCACGGAGTAAATTGCACGGGAAGCTGCACGTGGCAGATCCATGTCAAGGACGGCATCGTGACCTGGGAGATGCAGGGCCTGGACTATCCGGAACTTGAGGCCGGACTTCCTCCGTACGAACCACGCGGTTGTCAGCGGGGCATCTCCTTCTCCTAGTACCTCTACAGTCCGCTTCGCGTGAAGTACCCCTATGCCCGAGGTGTACTGCTGGACATGTGGCAAGTCGCACGGGCGAACCACGACGACCCGGTCGATGCCTGGAAATCCCTGGTAGAGAGCAAAGACCGACGCGACCGGTGGCATCGAGCCCGAGGCAAAGGCGGCTTCCGGCGGACGGACTGGGACACGATGCTTGAGCTGATGGCGGCTGCCAACATCTATACGATCCAGAAACACGGACCGGACCGTATCGCGGGCTTCTCTCCGATCCCGGCAATGTCGATGATCAGCTATGCCGGGGGAGCCCGGATGATGCAGTTGATGGGAGGTGTGTCCCTGTCGTTCTACGACTGGTACTGCGATCTTCCCACCGCGTCACCCGAAACATGGGGCGAGCAGACGGACGTGGCGGAATCGGCCGACTGGTACAACTCAAAGTTGTTGGCGGTCATGGGCGCGAACTTGAACATGACCCGCACGCCCGATTGTCACTTCGCGGCCGAGGCTCGTCACAACGGCACCAAGATGTGGGTGTTTTCGCCCGACTTCAACCAGGTCGCCAAATATGCAGACGAATGGGTCGCCGTCAATGCCGGCCAGGATGGAGCATGGTGGATGGCGGTAAACCACGTCATCCTGAAGGAGTTCCATCACGAGAAGCAGACCCCCTATTTCCTGGACTACGCAAAGATTTATTCCGACTCGCCATACCTGGTGGAGCTGACCGAGGAGGCCGGCACGTTCCGGCCCGGAAAAATGCTGCGGGCGAACAGGCTGTCACCTTACCAGGACATCGAAAACGGCGACTGGCAGTTCCTGATGTGGGATGAAGAAGACAAGCGGGTCAAGGTTCCAATGGGCAGCGCCGGACATCGATGGGGAAAGGAAAAGGGAAAGTGGAACCTGTCGCTGAAGGACGCTATTGATGGTAGCAAGATCCATCCGACATTGACGTTCCTGGATGACGCGGATGCTGTTGTTCAGGCGCGGATGGACGACTTCGGTCAGGGTCGGGCGCTCGCCAGGGGAGTCCCCATCAAGTACATCGAGACCGCCGACGGCAAGCGCGTGGTGGTGGCGACCGTTTACGACCTGCTGATGGCGCAATACGGAGTCGGCCGCGGCCTCGACGGACAGTACCCGAAAGACTATGACGACGAAGACATGCCCTACACGCCGGCGTGGTCGGAGAAATACACGGGCATGTCGCGCGACGTCCTGGTTCGTTTCGCACAAGAGTGGGCAGAGACGGCCCGTCTGACCGGAGGCAAATGCACGATCATCATCGGGGCGGGAATCAACCACTGGTACCATGCCAACCTGATGTACCGTGCGGGAATTCACGCGCTGATGCTGTGCGGATGTGTCGGCATAAACGGCGGTGGGCTTGCACATTACGTTGGGCAGGAGAAGCTGGCTCCGGCGGAACCCTGGGGAAAGATCGCGTTCGGGGGAGACTGGATACCGGGAGCCAGGTTACAGAACTCGACGAGCTGGCACTACGTACACAGCGACCAGTGGCGTTATGAAAAGGGGTTCACCGACTACCACAGCGTGCCTACGGACCCTGATGGCAAGACGATCGCTCGTGGGCACACGATGGACCTGCAGGCCCGCGCGGTCCGCAACGGCTGGCTTCCGTTTTTCCCGCAGTTCAATGAAAACCCGCTCCAGGTTGTCCGGGACGCGCAGGCGGCGGGGGCTTCGACCGACGAGGAGATCGTCGAACACGTCCGCAAGCGACTCGTCGACCGAGACCTGTCCTTTGCAATCGAGGATCCGGATGCACCGGAGAACTGGCCCCGTGTCTGGTACATCTGGCGCGGAAACGCGATCATGTCCAGCGCAAAGGGTCACGAGTATTTCTTAAAGCATTACCTCGGCAACCCGTCCGCGAACGCGATTGCCGAAGACATTGCGAAGGACTCTGTCGAAGAGGTTCGATGGCATGAAGAAGCTCCAGTGGGAAAGATGGACCTGATCGTCGATCTGAACTTCCGCATGGACACCTCAGCGCTCTACTCCGACATCGTCCTTCCTGCCGCGACCTGGTATGAGAAATCCGATCTCAACACGACCGACATGCACAGCTTCGTCCATCCCCTGACAGCAGCTGTACCGCCGTGCTGGGAATCCAAGAGTGACTGGCAGATCTTCAGAACACTGGCAAGTAAGTTCTCCGAACTCGCCGCAAAACATTTCCCGGAACCTGTAAAAGATCTCATGGCCGGCCCCCTGTTGCATGACACACCGGCCGAGATAGCGCAGCCGGAAATGAAGGACTGGACCCGAGGTGAGGTCGAGGCGATTCCGGGCAAGACGATGCCCAACCTGAAAGTGGTTACCAGGGACTACAAGAACCTATACAACCAGTTCATTTCTTTCGGGCCACTCGTTCGATCGGGCGGACTCGGTGCTCATGGCGTCAGTTACGATGCCGTTGACTTTTATGATGAAGCCGTCGACCGCGGGCCCACGACAAGCTTCGACGGAAGAACCTACCCGTCTATGTTTGAAGACGAAGAAGTCTGCAACATCATTCTCCGTTTTGCCAGCGTCACGAACGGAGAGCTGGCGTACCGGGCATACAAGAAGCTCGAAGAACGAGTCGGGCTTCCGTTAACCCACCTGGCGCAGCGAAACCGTGAGACCCGTGTCGCTTTCGCAGATCTGCAGAGCCGACCCCAGCGCTTGATCAACAGCCCGGTATGGTCCGGACTTACCGAAAACGGGCGCGCCTATTCGCCCTACACGTACAACGTAGAGAACCTGGTGCCCTGGCGCACCCTGACCGGTCGGCAGCATTTCTACCTGGACCATCAGGGATACATCGATTTCGGCGAGCACCTGCCCACGTACAAACCCAAACCGCTGCCGGTCCAATACGCGGATCTGCGCTTCAGCAAGGAAGTCGGGCCGACGTTGATGCTGAATTATCTGACCCCTCACGGGAAATGGCATATCCACTCCACGTTCGGAGACAACCATAGAATGACGACGCTGTCTCGCGGGGTGGAACCATTCTGGATGAACGATCAGGACGCGGCCAAAATCGACATCGAAGACAACGATTGGGTCGAAGTCCACAACGATCATGGCGTCGTGGTCACCCGCGCGGTCGTCAGCTGTCGAATTCCTCGCGGCATTTCAATCCAGTATCACTCTCCGGAACGAACGTATTCCGTCCCGAAATCTCCGCTGCGCGGGAACCGCCGCGCCGGCGGTCACAACAGCCTGACGCGGGTGAGGATGAAGCCCAACCTGATGTTGGGGGGCTACGGCCAGTTTACGTATCACTTCAATTACTGGGGTCCGATTGGATCCAATCGCGACACGCACATCCTGGTGCGCAAGCTCAAGGAGCTGAAATGGTAGGGACCGGATCGGCCCCCACGTCTTACGGCTTCGTCGAATTCGTTCGCCCACACACAGTGAAAGGAGATCGGCCATGAACGTCCGCTCACAGGTGTCCATGGTCTTCCATCTGGACAAGTGCATCGGCTGCCACACCTGCAGCATCGCCTGCAAGAACATCTGGACCGACCGTAAAGGCACCGAGTACATGTGGTGGAACAACGTCGAAACCAAGCCGGGCACGGGGTTCCCCATTCAGTGGGAAGATCAGGCCAAGTACATGGGAGGGTGGGACAAGCACAAGGGCAAGCTCCGCCTGAAGTCGACGGGAAAAGGGCGGATCATCTTCAACATATTCCACAACCCGCATATGCCCAGCATGGACGACTACTACGAGCCCTGGACTTATGACTACGGGGAGTTGTTCAACGCACCTGAAGGCGCAGACCAGCCGACGGCCCGCCCGATTTCGATGATCACCGGTGAACACATCGACATCGAATCCGGTCCCAACTGGGATGACGATTTAGGTGGCTCGCCCCTCTACGCCGCCAAGGACCCCAATCTCGATCAGCTGAGTACGCTCCAGCGGCAACAGTTGCAGGCAATCGAGAGGCTGGTCTTTTTCTACTTCCCGAGGATCTGCAATCACTGCCTGAACCCCTCATGTGTGGCATCCTGCCCGTCCGGGGCGCTTTACAAGCGAGGGGAAGACGGGATCGTTCTCGTCGATCAGAGCCGGTGCCGTGCGTGGCGTTCCTGCATCGCAGCGTGCCCGTACAAGAAGACATTTTTCAATTGGAGCGCCGGGAAGTCGGAGAAATGCATCCTTTGCTTCCCTCGTCTCGAAACGGGGCAGGCGCCGGCGTGTTTCCATTCCTGTGTCGGGCGGATTCGCTACCTCGGGGTTCTTCTCTACGATGCCGACAAGATCGAATCAGTGGCCAATCTGCCTGAGGTGGAGCTGATCGAAGCCCACCGGGCGATGATCCTCGACCCTAACGACCCGGAGGTGATCAGGTCCGCACGCGCGAACGGAGTGCACGATTCTGTTATCGAGTCGGCCAAGAAATCGCCTGTCTACCAGTTCGTCAAGGTCTGGAAGATCGCTTTGCCGCCTCACATCGAATACCGGACGCTTCCGATGCTGTTCTACGTCCCGCCGATGTCACCCGTGATGGCAGCACAGGACGAACAGGGCAAGTTGAATCATGTCTCCGACAATCTGTTCCACGACATCGACGAGGCGCGGGTTCCGGTGGAGTATCTGGCGCAGTTGTTCGGAGCCGGCCACGAAGCCCCCGTTCGTTACGCACTCCGGAAGCAGATGGCCATTCGCTGGTATCGCCGTGCGGTTACAGTTGGCGACGTCACAATGGCAACCGCGGAAGAGATGCTGCGGCAAGCCAACTGCACGGTCACTGAAGCTGAAGCGATCTATCGCCTGACTTCTCTTCCCACTTTCAAGGACCGTTTTGTCATACCGCCTTTCCACCGGGAGGAGGCCATAGAGATGATGCAAGATCCGCTCGAGCACAAGAGCTCGGTAGGATTCGGATTCCTTACCGGCCCGACTGGAGGGACGAGATGAATTCCAGGGAGAATGCTGTTGTCCACCTGTCGCAGTTATTGACCTATCCGGGCAACAACTACTGCGAACTGGTTCAGGGAGCCCCGCAATTCCCGGCGGAGGAATACCCTGAGGCGGCGGCTCGCTTGCGAGATTTTGCCGCACTCACCGTGGACTTCTCGCTCACGCGGTTTCAGGAACTATTCACCTTTACCTTCGACCTGAATCCGATCTGCTGCCTCGAAGTCGGGTGGCAACTCCATGGAGAGGAATATGCCCGGGGGACGTTTATGGTCGCGATGCGCGACCGCCTCCGGAGTTTTGGAATTGAGGAATCCGGAGAGCTACCGGATCATCTGTGCCACGTTCTCCTCCTGCTTGGCCGAATGGAACAGGAGGAGGCGACTGAGTTCATAACTTCCGGCGTCGCGCCAGCTCTCACAAAAATGCGTGCCGGAGTCGAAGGAAAAGACAACCCGTTCGAGCAGGTACTTCTTGCCGTCGAGTCATTCTGCGGAGTCCTCTCGGGTGATCGAGAAGAGGTTGGTCATGGCTAATCTACCATCCCTGGATTTGTTTCTGTTCGCAGTGTTGCCGTACATCTCGGTCTTCACTTTTTTCCTGGTGACGATTCGGGCATACCGCGTCCGTGCGTTCACTTATTCGAGTCTGTCGTCACAGTTTCTGGAAAACCAGCAGCATTTCTGGGGAATGGTTCCGTTCCATTACGGCATTCTGGTGGTCCTGGGCGGACATCTCCTGGCGTTTCTTTTCCCGGCCCAGTTGATCCTGTTCAACTCCAGACCGGTGCGTCTTTACATACTCGAAGTCTCCGCTCTGATCTTCGCTCTCCTCACACTGGTGGGACTCGTGAGCCTCATCGTGCGACGAATGAGCGTGTCGAAAGTCCGGAAGGTCACGACCCAAATGGACCTGGTCCTGCTCGGAATGCTGTTGGTTCAGGTTGTCAGCGGTATTTACAACGCGGTGGTCTATCCCTGGGTAACGTCCTGGTTCGCGGCATCGGTGTCGCCTTACCTCTGGACGTTGGTCCAGCTCAACCCGGACTACAGTTCGATTGCAGCCATGCCGTGGGCGGTCAAACTGCACCTGGTAAACGCCTTTCTCGTGATCGGTATCATGCCGTACACGCGCATGGCGCACGTGTTGGTGGTTCCGAACCCTTACCTGTGGCGCAAGTATCAAGTGGTGCGCTGGTATCGAGCTCCGGGAGTTCCCTTCCAGCCGAATCTGGAACAGGTAACGGCAATGAAACCAGTTGTGACGGATTCCGTTCTAACTGAACCGCCCAAGTGAGTCAGCTTACAGGCTGGCAGGACTCGGAGGCTACTATGCCAGGGCACGAAACAGAGATTAATACGCTGACGCCGGACTTATTAGCCGACTTATTATCGGCATTTTTCTGAAGAGGATTGTAACCAATTAATCTAATTCACCATCACCATGATCTGATTGCCCACATCCGGGTTTGATGAAGGTTCGAACATGTGTCCATCACCACGATCCGGACAGGGCCATGGAGCTTTGCATATAGTTTTTTAATACCTTATTGAATTTTCCTCCCGATGTTTTTGTCATGGAGGCAGTCATGGATAAAGTCGATTTATTAGACCTGAAGAAGGAAGAGATCAAAATCCTTCACTTTACGTGGATCGCATTTTTTATCACATTTTATGTGTGGTTCAACATGGCCCCGTTAGCATCCACCATGTTGAAAAACATGGATTGGATGACCTCGGAACACATCAAGGTGTTGGCCATCTGCAATGTTGCCCTGACGATTCCCGGCCGGATTGCAGTTGGCGCTTTGATTGACCGATTTGGGCCCCGAGTTGTGTTTTCAGTATTGATGGTCGTGATGTCCATCCCGGCTTTCTTTTTTGCCTTTGGAAATACCTTCACCCAACTGATTATTTCCCGACTGTTCCTGAGTGTGATCGGAGCGGGATTTGTTATCGGCATTAGAATGGTTGCCCAGTGGTTTCCCCCAAAAAGAGTCGGCTTTGCCGAAGGATTCTACGCCGGTTGGGGCAATTTCGGGTCTGCAGCCGCAGCGATGACATTGCCCTGGATTGCCCTGAGCTTTTTCGGGGAATATGAGGATGGCTGGCGTTACGCGTTGGCCTTCAACGGTGCGGTGTCCCTGATCTACGGGGTTATGTACTATTTCCTGGTGACCGATATCCCGGTCGAGGGCGTATCTAAGGCCTATCATTTCAGGCAAGCCAAGAAGGCCCAGCCGATGCTGGTTTCGTCCTATGGCGATCTGGCCCAGTATCTGGCGTGGTCCTTCCCCCTGGTCGGCGCCCTTGGAATTCTCACCTGGAGAGTGAGCAATATCATTATGGATGCGGGCACTCCAACCGCGCATCCATTGGTAGACCCCACGCTGATTAACTTAATTTACGTCGGACTGACGGTCGTATTCATAGTTCATATCGTTAAGACGCTGCAGGTAAATTTGCCTCATCTCAAGACAAATATTCCGCAAAGCGACAGGTATTCCTGGAGCAGTGTGGCAGCGTTGAATTCACCTACTTCGCCAACTTTGGTGCTGAACTGGCCGTGGTCTCAATGTTGCCGATGTTTTTCGAAGCAACTTTCACAATGAGTGCAACCAGCGCCGGTATGATTGCGGCTTCCTTCGCATTCGTAAACCTGTTCGCCGACCGCTGGGAGGTTACATTTCCGACCACATGACCAACAGGAAGAGAACAATAATCATCTATATGGTGGGCATTGCACTTGGATTTTTTGGCATGTCATTGATCGCCCAGCGTGCCGCCGACGGAACGCTGATTCCGATGTTTGAAGGAACCTGGTGGCTCGTCGTTGCGGTGGGTATGACCATCTCTTGTTCCATGTTCGTCCAAGGGGCGGAAGGGGCGACATTCGCAATCATTCCGATGATTCACAAGCCTCAGACCGGGCAGATCGCCGGGATGGCCGGAGCTTATGGAAATGTAGGCGCCGTGTGCTATCTGGTTCTTTACTCGCTGGTCGACTCGAAAACATTCTTCTTCTGGCTGGCTGTCGGCGCGACAGCCAGCGTTATTTATTGCATGGCCTTCCTGAAAGAACCGAAGGGAGCTTTTGCAGACGAGTAGTTAGATCTGCGGATAACCCGCACGGGAGCGATCAAGGTGAATAGTCGGACACTTACAATCCTTCTAACGATAAGCCTGGGCTACACGGTCCT